>Ga0182030_10013237_pt1 | contig 16429 bp, 9 predicted proteins | sample 812S3MmetaG_FD_121299 | JGI IMG/M metagenome (GOLD analysis project Ga0182030, IMG submission 121299) | Permafrost microbial communities from Stordalen Mire, Sweden - 812S3M metaG (Illumina Assembly) | ecosystem: Environmental > Terrestrial > Soil > Wetlands > Permafrost | place: Sweden...
AAATCGCCTGCCTCAATGGGCGGTTTGCCGGCCAACGCATCCTTGCGCAGATCGGCCACTGGCTTGAGCGGCGTGATCTTGAAGAATTGTCCAGGCGCGTCAAACGGGCGTCGCTGATAGAGAACGCCACCAATTTCGACGCCAGATACCGCATTTGCGGCGTCCCTCTGAAACGCGACCGTCTGAGCGCCATGAGGCCCACTGGACGAAAGCTGAAAGACGTCGCCCGATTTTGGATGCAGCAATTCAAGATCGAACCATCCTGCCAGAATCTTGAGTTGACCCCCGTCCTCGATCACATAAAACCTGGCCATTTCCGGGCCATATTCGCCAATCAAGCCTGCCCACTCCGGCTTGACCGCGGCGGGCACAGCGCCTGGAGTCTGCGGATCGTATTGGCCGCCGAACAGGGTCTTCTTGCTCCCTGCGACGATTGACCCAGCTCCAGTTGAGGGCCCTGCAACAACCTCTGCGCCCGCGAGAGTCGCGGACAGTAGCAGGGCGGCCAATACAGTCATCGAAGTGGCCATCAACGCAACTCGGCAGAGCTTGAAACGAAAGTTGGCCCCCAAACTGGCCCACATACTGGTTTGTTTCATTCAGGACATCCCCTTCCGGTCGCAGTCGCTTGAATTGTAACTGGCCAAAGGACGGTGCGGGGCCAAAGACAGCTATAGAATCAATCGACGAGCGGTTCTGTGCCTTGGCGCATTCTAAAAGTCGATAAAAATGTGCGAATGTCCGCTCGTATGCGCTTGATTTAGCAGTGTTGTAACCTTCTATTCATCTTGCCCCGGTAGCCTGTTTTAGGTGAGCGTTGACGTGCCAGAGATTCGCATCTCCCATTCTCCAATCGAGACCCGACCGAGCCCCCAGCCGAATCCCGGCGAAGGCCGGCCCCCGGCGCAACCGGCCAAGGCGGAGGTATCCGCTATTCGCGCGTTCCTGCTATCGCGCGGCAATTCAGCCATCGCGGACCGGGGCTTTCATTGGCTCATGGTGCTCTGCGCGCTGACCATCTTCGGCATCGTTGTTTTAATTGCGACCGAGCTTATGGTGCGCTCGCACCTTGCGTGGAATGAATTCGGCTTCAAGTTTTTCTTCCAGGCCTTCATCGATCCCGACAGCAAGCAGCCCATGTACTGGGACCCGGTGAATGGCCATTTCAGCGCCGTGCCGTTTATCTTCGGCACGCTGGTCTCCTCGTTCCTGGCACTCCTGCTCGCCGTTCCGCTGGCCGTCGGTCTGGCGGTGTTTTTGACCGAGATGTGTCCGCGCATGCTGCGTGCGCCGCTGGCTTTTGTCACTGAGCTACTGGCTGCCATCCCAAGCGTGATTTACGGCATGTGGGCGGTGTTTGTTCTGGTACCGATTCTCAGGCAGCATGTGAATCCGCTGCTGATCAAGTCGCTGGGCTGGACGGGATTCTTCAATGACGAAAATCCAACCGGGCTGGGATTTGTTGCAGCGGGCGTAATTCTAGCCATCATGATTCTGCCTATCATCTCTTCGTTGACGCGCGAGGTCATGAACGCGGTTCCAGGATCGCAGCGCGAAGCCGTTCTGGCGCTGGGAGCAACGCGCTGGGAGATGATTCGCATGGGCGTGTTGCGCAACGCGCGCATCGGCATCGTCGGGGCCATCATTCTGGGCCTGGGCCGCGCGCTGGGCGAAACCATGGCCGTGACCATGGTGATCGGTAATACGCCGCAGATTCAGAAATCGCTGTTGGCCAATGGAGCGTCGATGGCTTCGGTAATCGCGAATGAATATGCCGAGGCTTCCGGGGATCTTCACTTGAGCGCTCTGACTGAGATTGGCCTCGCGCTGTTCATAGTCACCATTATTGTGAACGCTCTGGCGCGGCTGCTTGTTTGGGCGGTGACGCGAGGAACGCCGGCGCAGGTGAATTGAAAGAACAGGGAACAGGGAATAGGGGCTAGGGAATAAGAGATCAAGGGCTAGAGGGAGAGAGACGCTGCGAACAGGGAATAAATTGCGTGCGGGGATACGGACGGCTACCGACGGCCTGGCAACCGGGCTGGCCGTGCTGTCGACAGTACTGGTAGTGGCTCCCCTCGTCGCGATCTTTGTGTACCTGATCTTCAAAGGCGTCAGTTCGTTGAACCTCGATTTCTTTACGCAGGTTCCCAAGCCGGAAGGCGTGTCCGGCGGGGGAATGGCGAACGCGATAGCGGGTTCGGCGGTTCTGCTGGGGCTGGCCAGTCTGATCGGCGTACCGATCGGCATTTCAGGCGGAATATTCCTGGCGGAGTTCGGGCGCGGAACCAAGCTGGCTAACGCCGTGCGATTCACAGCGGATGTGCTCAACGGCGTACCGTCGATCGTGATGGGCATTGCCGTTTATTCGCTGATTGTTTACCGGCAAAAGCATTTTTCAGCGCTTTCCGGCGGAGTGGCGCTGGGCATCATGATGATTCCCACAGTTACGCGAACCACTGAGGAGATGCTGTTGATGGTCCCTCATGCGGTGCGCGAAGCGGCGCTGGCTCTGGGCGTGCCCAACTGGCGATCTGTCTTGTCTATAACGGTGCGAACAGCATCGCCTGGCATCATTACGGGCTGCATGCTGGCGTTTGCTCGCGTGGCGGGCGAGACGGCTCCGCTGATTTTTACCGCTCTGGGCAATTCCAACTGGAGCGCCAATCTGAACCAGCCGATCTCCGCACTGCCGCTCGAGATTTATCGCTACGCGCTTTCTCCCTATGAGGACCAGCATCGGCTGGCCTGGGCGGGTGCGCTGGTGTTGATTGTGCTGATTGTGGTCGCGGTGTCGCTGGTGCGCTATGTGACCAGCCGTGGCGTTTTGAAGGGAGCAAGCTAAGTGGGCGTTGGCATCGAGGTAGTCAACCTGAATGCGTGGTACGCGGCCAATCACACGCTGCAGGATATCAACCTGAATATCCCGGCCAACCACGCCACGGCTTTGATTGGACCTTCGGGCTGCGGCAAGAGTACATTCGTGCGTTGCCTCAACCGGATGCACGAGACCAACCCGATTGCGCGCGTAACGGGAACGGTTCGCATCGGCGACCTCGACATCTACAACGATGCCAAGCCGGTGGAGATCAGGCGGCGCGTGGGCATGGTGTTTCAGCGGCCCAATCCGTTTCCGACCATGTCGATTTACGACAACGTGGCAGCGGGTTTGAAGCTGAACGGATATTCCAACCGCCGTGTGCTCGACGAGATTGTGGAGCGTTCGCTGAAGGACTCCGCACTTTGGGATGAAGTGAAAGACGATCTCAAAAAGAAATCGGGAGCCAGCTTGTCTGGCGGCCAGCAGCAGAGGCTTTGCATAGCACGCGCGCTTGCGGTAGACCCCGAAGTACTGCTGATGGACGAACCTGCTTCGGCACTTGACCCTGTGTCTACGTCTAAGATTGAGGACTTGATCTTTCAGTTGAAATCGCAATACACAATTGTTATCGTGACCCACAACATGCAGCAGGCCGCACGCGTGGCGGAGAAGACGGGCTTCTTCTTGAACGGTCGCATGGTGGAGTTCGACTCGACCCACAAGATCTTCACTAATCCCAGCGACAAGCGCACAGAGGATTACATCACGGGCAGGTTTGGATGACGCGCTTAAAATTTCAACAAAGTCTGGACGAATTGAAAGAGAACCTGCTGGTGATGGCTGGCCTGGCCGAGCAGTCCATCCAGCGCGCCATTGAGGCGTATCGCGTCCGAGATCTGTCCATCTGCGATCTCGTCAGCCGGAGCGAGATTGCCATCAACAGGCTGGAGCGTGACATCGACCAGGCAGCTCTTGACCTGTTGGCGATGGAGCAGCCCATGGCCATCGATCTGCGCTTCATTCTGAGCGTGATCAAGATCAATGCCGACCTTGAACGCGTGGGGGACGCGGCGAAGAGCATTAGCGATCGCGTGCGCAGCATGGATCAAATGGCCATCGCCGACCTGCCTGTGGATATTCCGCGCATGGCGTCGCTTGCTGCCGATATGGTGCGCAAGAGCCTGCAGTCGTTCATTGAGGCCGACCCCCTGATGGCGCGTACCGTCCTGACCATGGACGACGCCGTGGATGCCATGAATCGGGCTGCCTACAAGGCCCTGACCAAGGTGATGCAAGAGGAGAGCTATCTGGCTCCGCAGGCTCTGAATGCGCTGATGATCAGCCGCGCCCTGGAGCGGGTTGCCGACCACGCGACCAACATCGCAGAGGACGTGATCTTCTGGGTGCAGGGCGCGGACGTGCGCCACCACAAAAGCCTGAAGATGGCGCCCGATCCGCACGCCATGGGGTGAGCGCTAGTGGAGCCCCTTGCTCCAATCACCCCCAAAAATCTGTCATCCTGAGGGAGCGCAGCGAGTCGAGGGACCTGCGGTTCGGGATCTGACGATTCCATCGCCTACCATCAAACGCGGTAGTCTTGAGTAGTGAAAGCGAACCATGGAATGGACTCAAGCGCAGCGGTGAACGAAGAAGCTACACCTGCCCAGGTGTATACCCAACGGTTACACGAGCTGAACCTGGTGCAGGCCGCGGAGCAACGCCGCGAAGCGCGGCTTGGCTACTCCAAACTTGCCGTTGCCGCTGTAACCCTGATCTCCGCGGTCCTGTTTCTCCACTACACCAAAGCACTCGAGTTCTTGCTGTTGCCGGTTTGCGCCTTCATGCTGCTGGCCGTGTTGCACGAAAAGGCAATTCGGAGCCTGCGCTACCGGTCTCGGGCGATTACGTTCTACCAGCGCGGACTCGCAAGGCTTGAAGACCGATGGTCTGGAACCGGCGAAACCGGGGAGCGGTTTCTCGATCCGATGCATCCCTATGCGCGGGACCTCGACCTGTTTGGCGCCGGATCGCTGTTCGAGCTACTCTGCACGGCGCGCACCCGGTCCGGGGAGGAAACGCTGGCCGCCTGGTTGCTGGCTGCGGCGTCGGTGGATGAGATTCTCAGACGTCACGAAGCAGTGCACGATTTGAAGGGTCGAGTGGGGTTCAGAGAAAAACTGTTTTCGCTGGGCGAAACGGTCCGGCTGGGTGTGCGTCCCGAGATGCTTGCCGCGTGGGGCGAGCGCAGCCCGGTCTTCGGAGAGCAAGCCACTCGAGTCGTAACACGGGTCCTCGCCTTGCTGTGGCTACTGAGCCTGGTCGTCTGGATTGTCTGGGGTCTGGGTGACGTTGCCGGAGCCATGACGATTCTGAATGCGGCCTGGGCACACCGGCTCTACAAAAGGACAGAAGCGGCGGCCAGCGCACTGGAGAAAGCCGCCGACGATCTGGAGTTGCTCTCCGGGGTCCTGGCGTTGCAGGAGCGCGAGGAATTTCGCGCGCCGAGACTTGTCGAGCTTCAGGCCGCGCTCCAGCACGATGGCCTTGCCCCATCGGCTGCAATCAAGAAGCTGTCGCGGCTGGTGGAGTATTTGCGGTCGCGCGAAAGCCTGTTTATGCGGCCGCTGGATATCGTCACATTCTGGAGCGCGCAACTCGTGTTCGTGGCGGAGCGGTGGCAGTTGGAGTTTGGTCCGTCCATTCGCGGCTGGTTGAAAGCCGTGGGTGACTTGGAAGCGTTGACCGCGCTGGCCGGCTATGCCTATGAACACCCCAACGACGTTTTTCCTGAGTTTCTTGGATCAGAGACAGCGAGTCGAACAGCCCTTTTTGATGCTGCAGAGCTCGCGCACCCTTTGCTTCCGGTTTCAAAGGCGATCCGCAACGACTTCAAACTCGGCGATGGGCTGCAACTGATGATTCTGAGCGGGCCGAATATGGCCGGGAAGAGTACATTCATCCGCAGCGTCGGGATCAATGCGGTTCTGGCGCAATGTGGCGCGCCGGTGCGTGCAGCGCGGCTGAGGATGTCTCAGCTGACGGTTGCGGCGTCCGTCTGTGTTCTCGATTCGCTGTCGGGCGGCATATCGCGCTTCTACGCGGAAATTCACCGCGTCAAGCTCATCTCCGACCTGACCGACGGCCCGGTTCCCGTTCTGTTTCTGCTGGACGAGTTGCTCTCGGGGACTAACAGCCACGACCGCCTCGCGGGAAGCGAATTCATTGTGCGCAGCATGGTGGAACGCAACGCAATCGGCATGATCAGCACGCATGACCTGGCACTCGCTGGGATTCCGGAAACGATGGGTGGGCGCGCCGCGAACTGCCACTTCGAAGACAGTTTTGAAGCGGGCCAGTTGATCTTCGACTACAAGCTGAAGCCCGGCGTAGTGAAAACCAGCAATGCTCTGGAGTTGATGCGTGCCATCGGCTTGGGCGTGAACACCTAGTCTTACAGCCGCAGAGTTGGTAACAAATAGAGCGCTGTCATGCAGAGCGGTAAACCTCAGCCCTCAGCCAGCCACGTTCAACAGGAATGCAGAGTCGGTGCGGTCAAGGAAACGGCTAACTTGCTAACTCGCTATTTCCGCGAAGCGGAAGCTAACTCGCTGAAAGTTTCGAGACCTCAGCGCCTTCCGGGCTACATGTCCATGAGGAGCAGATTTAAAGGATCTGTGAATAACTCAGGAATCAACATCCTATGGTCCCGAGTCCGAAGTTCATATCAAAGATAAACCTGTCATCCTGAGCAGCACGACTTGCGTCGGCAAGTTACGGCGAGGGCGATGAACGCTGCGCCACAAGAGCCCCGTGCCCCGTTCTTGCGATTTTTTCCTGTCGCAAGGGCGGGAAACCTCAACTCTTAACCAGCCCCGTTCATGAGGAGCGAAGCGCACTTCAGCGGAGTCGAAGGACCTGCTTTTGCGGCGATCCATGGCCTGCGATTCTGTTTCAGAAAAATGCAACGAACTTCAGATTTACCACACTAGATCTCCCACCAATCCAGCAGCGACATGCGCGGATAGTAGAGGCCGGCGCGGATGACCGCGTCTGCGCCGAGAAGATTGCGCAGGATTCTACCGTAGGTGACAAGCTGGGGTGCAAAAAGCGTGCGCAACTGGGGCAGCTCTCCGGCCGGATCTGGCTTGTCTGCATGTGCAGTCTTATAGTCGACGATCCACCAGGCGGCTGTGCCTTCAGCCTGCGGGTTAGGGCCGGCGCGAAAGAGGCGGTCCACACGCACGTTAGTCAGTATGCCGGAGACGACGCCCGACCAGCGGACCTCGCTGGCGGCTTCGGGGTGAGGCGAGAGAACCCATTGGGCGGTCGGGTCCTCGGAGGCATTTAGTGCGATTAGCAGAGCGTTCGCGGCGATTTGTCCGGCTTGGGCTGGCGCGATTCCAGCCGCACGGATGTGGGCGGCAATGCGAGGTTCGTGTCGCAGGAGAGCGGATCGAACATCGGGCCAATCGAATCGGACGCGCAGGCGGGCAAGCTCTTCGAGGAGGGCGTGAACGGCGGTGCCCAAAACGCGCGAAGCCAGGCCGCCTTCATGGCGAGTGTAAAGGCGTGAACCTCCAAGCCCAGAAATTCCCTGTTCGACCGCAGACGGAGCAAATCCCTCCGATCGTTCAACCTCGTAATCAACAGGCAAGCGGCGCAGCAGAGTTGGTTTGATGGGCGCTGGCGAGGCTGGTGCCACGAGGAAAGGAACATTGTCGGCCGATGCTGCGAGCGATACGATCTCGGCCTCTTCTTCAGGCTGGCGGGTCGTCTTCCATTCCTCGAATTGGGCGCGAACTTCATCTGCAAGCGCGGGCCAAGCTGTGGACAGCAGGCCGGCCGAGGGATTCAACAGCGTGAGTTCGCCGTTGGCTTCGACCTTATAACAGGGACGGGCAAAGAGATGCAGCTCTTCGCGGGCCCGTGTGGCCGCGACATAAAGAATCCGGCGCGTCTCCTGCGATTCGCGGTCCCGATAAACGCGATCGACCCAGGCCTTCGATTTTCCGGAATCCTCGCCTTTAGATGGAAGCGGGGCGACCAGGAATTCGGTGATTTCGCCGGATGATTCGGGCGTTTCGAAAGCGGAGTCGGCTCCAGGTTTCAGGCCACGCTCCAGCCACGAAAGAAGCTTGCGGCTGCTGCCCGCAGTTCTGGCTTGCAGGTCGGGCACGATCACGACTTCGAACTCCAGGCCTTTCGATTTGTGAATGGTCATCAACTGCACGCCGCAGTCAGTCGAAGCCTCGGGGTCGGGCAGCGCCGTGAGCTTGTCGAGCGCCGCGTCCAGCGCCGGGCCGAGAAGATCTCGCTCGCCGTCCGGCAGACGATCCAGGCAGCTCCACAAGAGGTCGACGTTTGCGCGGGCGGTGGGAGCGCAGCAATCCGCGCCGCCGAGGCTGAGCCAGATTTGCTGCAGCCAGGTTCCGAGAGATGCGGTTAGTTGGCTGGAGCGAAGCGAGGGAACTGCGGCCAATGCGGAGAGAACGCGCTGGGCTGCACTTTGTCCGTCCAGGCTCAGGAGCGACACGCGTTCGGCGAGAAGATCGGGGACAGGCCGCGCCAGGAATGCGGGATCGTCGGCGCTAGTGAGCAAGTGCAGGTCGTCCAGGGTGAGCGCACACCAGGGAGCGCGGAGCACGCCCAGCCAGGCCACGCGGTCCTGAGGATTGAGCAGCGCGCGGATCAGTGCCAGGGCGTCTAGAACCTCGGGGCGGGCAGCAAGCTTTTCCAGTTCGACAGCGCGGAAGGGAATCTTTTTGCCGGCATCTTCTCGTGCCTGGTCGTTGGCTTCGCGAAGTGCCTGCGCGATGGGGACAAGCGATTTCTTAGCGCGCGCGAGGACGGCAATTCTGTATTTCCTTCCGGCGGCACGTGCTTCTTCCATCTCCGTTTGATGACTGCGAATGAGCTCGACGATTTCCTGGACTTGTTCAGCATGGGGATCATCTTCATGCTTAAGATTCTTAGAGTTAGAAGGCTTTATCGAAGTAGATTGCGGTGCAATGTTGAGGTGTAGCTTGAAGTCTTGGCTTGGCCTCGTTCGGCTCTCTCGCGCGGGTTCGGCGGACGAAAAAGTAACGCCGCTGCCGTCGTCTTCCGCAAAGACCTGGGCGAAGACATCGTTGAGCCGATGGACTAACGAAGGCGTGGTGCGGAAGTTTGCGGACAGCTGAACAAAGTCCAGCGTAAGCGGCTCGGCATTCGGGATTTCGAGCCCAATCACCTTCACGCGCGCAAAGAGTTCGGCGTCGGCGTCGCGGAAAAAGTAGATGGATTGCATCGGGTCCCCGACCGCAAACAGGGTGCGGCCGGTCCGGTCGGGCCACGCGGCAATGAGGCCGGAGAGTAGCTGATGCTGGCGGCGGCTCGTGTCCTGAAACTCGTCGACGAGCAAGTGCCGAATTCCGTCAGCGACGGCCATGGCAGCGTCGGAGGGAAACCCGTCGTCGCTTTTGAGCACAGCCTCGGCGATCTGGGCAACCTCGATAAAGTCGACGGCCGCCGCCTCCGCGAAAACGACCTTGAGTTGGCCAGCGGCGTGGCGCAGCAGCGTGAAACAGGCGCGTACAATCTCCCAGTCGTCGTCGGTGTAACGGGCGGGAGGCAGATTGCGGACCGCGGCCAGGGCGGATTCAAGGCCGGGAACGCCAGCCAGGTCGTTAATGAGGGCAAGAATCCGCGCCTTCTCCGGCTTGCGATCGGCGGGAAATCCTAGCCGCTTGTCCACCTGCTTCCGAAGTGTTCCCTCGCCGATGAGAACCAGGTTCGCAACGCAAGACAAAGCCTGGTGCGCTTCTTCCAGAGCATCGGGAGTAAGGAATCGGGAGCTCGGGAACTCGGCCAATTCGGCAAGCTCGCGGTGGAGCTGTCCGCCGCTCTGTGAACAGGCGAATCGGGCCAGAGCCAGAATCTCATCGCGCGCGCCGGGAATCTGGTCGAGGAGTTCACTAACAGTGGTGAGCCCGTCGCGGACGGCGTTGGCGAAGGGGCGCTCCAGGCCTTCGCGCAGAGCCTCCCAGTCGGGCGTTTGGCTGAGCACAAAGTCGTGCATCCAACGGTCGCGCTTGCCGAGCATGTTGACGAGCAGGCTCTCCAGCTCCTGCCAGTTGTTGTCGTCCCAGTCGAGCAGTTTTGCGACTGCCTCAGCGAGCGGCGAGCCGGTCCGGTTAACCTGCGATAGCGTGTGGCGGGCAGCGCGGCGATAGAGGTCGTCAGGCTGCTCCGCAATGCCAAGGCCGCCGCCAAAGCCGGACAGAAGCGGCTGCTGGAGGGCCAGGTCGCGGCAGAACGAGTCTATGGTTGAGATGCGCAGCTGCGATGGCAGGTCAAGCAGCCTCCAGTCTCCGTCGATGGAGTGCTTATATGCGCGCCTGGCGAGCGAGTCCATCGAGAACTCGTCGGCAATTTCCACGGCGTCGGCAGTGTCCTGACTAGCGCCGGCTTTTTCCAGTTCAGACAGGATGCGGTGCCGCATCTCGGCTGCAGCGGCAATGGTGAAGGTGATGGCAACGATCTGGCCGGGGTCGTCGACCTCGGCAAGCAACCGGAGAAAGCGGCGGGTGAGCAGATCGGTTTTGCCGGAACCAGCCGGAGCCTGAACGAGGATGGAGCGGATAGGATCGAGCGCTCTCTCGCGCTGGTGCTGGTCGGGTGGTGAGGCGGTTTTAGTCATCGGCCGCCTCTTCGTCCTCTGACTCGTCTCCCAGCACAGGCCCTTTTTCCTGAATGCGGCAGAGTGTCTGCAGGCCGCAACTTTCACAGGTCTTTGGTGCGTCACGCGGGCCCACTTCAGCCTTTCCACGGAGAAAATCAATGGCCAGCTGCTCGATGTAATCCCGCCAGTCGAGAAGCTGTTCGGCAGTAAGCGCATTTTTCATCAGCGTGCTGTAGCTTCTCAGACCGGCAAAAACAGTAGCATCAGGCGCGCCAATGCTGCCGGTGAATGCCAGATCGCCGGGCCGGAGCTTGGCGAAGACCAGGCCGCCGAGTTCCTGATCGTCATCGAGGGCAAAGCCAGCGTAGAGAGGAAGCTGCACGTCGTCGGGCCGGGGCAGTTCCCATGATTTGGGCGAGACATCGCCGGACTTGTAATCGACCACCAGAACGGACCCGTCATTGAGGCGGTCGAGGCGGTCGAGGCGGAGATTGAAACTGAGACCGTTGAGAGTTATGCTGCGCGAGGCCTCGGTTTCCAGAACTTCAAAGGGATGCCGTGCAGCCTCGTAATCCAGCCAGGCAGTAACCAGGCGCGTCAGGCGCTGTTGCTCCAGTTCGAGATAGCGGGCCGGCATGCGGTCGCGAAGATTTGCTTGAAGTTTTGATTCGAATACGCGCAGAATGTGGTTGATTACAAACGACTTTCTGTCGTGTAGCTGCAAGAGATCGGCATGGGTGCGAATGCCGCGTGGCGGCCCGCCCCAAATCGAATGCAGGACATCGTGCAGCAGAGTTCCACGCTGCATAGGCGTAAGGCTTGGCTGGGCCGGCTCCCAGGACTGTGCATCCAGGCGCGCCGCGGCAAAGGCCTTGAACGGACATTGAGACTGGAATGTAAGAACACCTGCCCCGCCGGGAACATTGCCTGCTGGGTAAGGAATCTGGCTGAAGTCCTCAACTGAAATGGTGAGCGCGGAGCTCGCCGGAGAAGGGATCAACTCCGCGGAAAGGCGCTGCGCGGGGCAAGCGAGCTGGGCGATGAGACGGGAGGGCCGCGCCTCCGTTCCTTCGGCCTGCCTGGCATAACTGAAATGAACCGCGCGCGCCGAGCCAAGCAGGCGGTTGGTAATCGCCTGCGCCAGGTCCCAATCGAGCTGCTGCGTGGCATGGGGCATGGCGGTTGCACGCTGCAATTCAACCGGGAGCAGCGGATGGGTTGCGCCCCGTGCCGGCCACGCGTCTTCTGTTGCGCCCAGAAACCAGACAGCGTCTGCAGTGAGGCCGGCGGACTCAGCGGGGCCGGCGATCTGAATGGGCGCACCCAGGGACTCGGGGACAAAGAGCGTCTCTTCGAGAGTGCGGGCAAGTACGGAAACAAATTCCTTCCAGTCAACGCGGCGCCCGTCGAAGCCGAGCGAACCCGCAGTCTCGACGGCCTGTTGCCAGCGTTCGTGAGCCTGATGTTCGGCGCTTGAGAGGGATCGGGAACCCGCAAAGTGGAGCGATTCAAGCAATAGCGGGACGAGTTCGGCCCACTCGAGCGGGGACTGCGGGCGGCGGGCAACTTCGTTGAGCCGGCGCTGGGTCTGGGTGATGCGCTCGACCCATCCGGCGGGAAGCTGCGAACGCGTGGACTGGCCGGAAAATGGGCGAATAAAGGCCTGCAGCGTCCAGGCGGGTTGTTCAAGGCTGCGGCGTCGAATAGCGCGCATGTGGGCCTGGAGTGCCGCGGATTCCTCGTTGCTTGCGGAGGCGAGTCCGGTGGAGAAGAGCCAGTCGATTTCGTGTTCAGCGAGAGGGCCGGTGAGCCAGCGCAGCAAGAGATACGCCTCCCACGGCAGCGCCACCTGGCTTACGGGGATTCCAAGAGAAAACTCATAGAGCGGGGAGCTGGCGGCGAGATGAGCGGGTCGCGCATGCCTGAGGAAAGCTCGCTCGATCTGGCCTCTTTTGGTGGTTGCGTCCTGGGTGATGACCAGAATGCGGGCTCCAGGGTTGGCGGTAAGCTGGCTTCCGCACCAGAGGGTGCAGGCGGCTAGTTCGGCCTGGTCGTCCGGCGCCTCGTGGAAGCGGATTTCCAAGGCCGGTTCACTGGGAGTGGCTTCCTGCCAGGGACCCCACGCGTCGAAGACCGCGCGCTGGATTGGGAGGATGCGGTCAAAGCCCGCGAGCAGCAGCGGCGGTCGGCTTTGCGGTCCCATATAAATTGCTTTTGATTGTTCGAGATCCACCGATTTGCTCTCCAGCAACTTGAGCAATTCAACGGGCAGGCGGGCTGAACTGAGCAGATTACCGGATCGGCAGACCTCGTCGAATGAGGCGAGCCAACGGCTAAAAGTGGCCGCATCGTTTTGCCAGCTTGCCCTTGTACTCGCTCGAAGAAAACTTGGCGCATGGGTACACAGCAGTTCCTGCGCATCCATTGCCAGGGCGGCGAGGCGGTAGCGTGGTCCTTCGAGCAGTGTCGCGGCCCGGCCATCGACAGCGGCAATTTCCGCCCAGACAGACCGCTCCTGGGTAGGATTGAGCAAGAGCCGGCCATCCAAAGTGCGCTCAGCCCAGGCCGTGCGGACGAAGCTGTTCCAGTCCAGGACGTTGGGGGCGATCCAGGCCCTCAGGCCATCAGCCTGGCGGGCGCGATGAAAAGCCCCACTGAGAGCGCGGGCGGCGCGCTCACTGGCGGTAATTACGAGGCCACCCTGGTGCAGCCATGCATCGATCTCAACTGGCGCCAAGGAACCCATTTCAGCGTTATACGCTGTGAGGCGGAGGGAATGCCATTGCGGAGCGATCGCGAGGCAGGTGAGGGTTGTACACTGGGCTGTGATTCGTCGATTGCTTGCTTGCTCATTGCTGTGGGTAGTTGCTTTGTCCGGATGCCATTCCGGCCCAAAGAATGCGTCCGGCGCTTCTGCCGGCGAAAACTTCAAGGTCTACAAACTGCGCGGCAAGGTAGTGCGGACAGACTCCGCCAAGGGCGAAGTAACGCTGAACCATGAGGCTATTCCCGGCTTCATGGAGGCGATGACCATGTCCTATAAGCTCAAGGACGCGACCATCCTGACCGAGCTGCACACTGGAGACGTGATTACATCGGACGTTCTGGTGTCGCAGGACCCGAATGCGGATGTGCTGCTGGATCACATCGTGGTGGTAGCGCAAGGCAAGCCGGACTATCGGCCGCCGATCTCATATCACGTTCCAGCTCAGGGAGATGCCGTCCCAGACTTCAAGTTGCGCAATCAGGATGGAAAGCCCATTCGGCTGGCGCAATTCAAAGGCAAGGCGCTTCTGATTACGTTCATTTACACCCGCTGCCCTCTGCCGGACTTCTGTCCGCGCGTTACGTGGAACTTCTCCCAGGTAAACAAGCAGCTTCTCGCCAATCCGGCTCTCTATGCCAAAACCCACCTGCTCTGTGTCAGCTTTGATCCGGACCACGACACGCCCGAGCGGCTGCGAGCCTATGGCGTCCCCTATCTAGGCGGCGATGGCAAGGACGCCTTCGCGCACTGGGATTTTGCTGTGCCGGAAAAGCCCGTACTGCTGGAGATGGCAAAATTCTTCGACGTTGGCATCACGAACGGCCCCGACGAGACAATCACGCACACGCTGTCAACGACGCTGATTGGTCCCGACGGCAAGGTAGTCAAGTTTTATCCGGGGAATGAATGGACGGCCGAGCAGTTGGCAGCAGATGTTAAAGCAACGGTTGCAGGAAAGAGTTAGAACTTGTTTCATAAACCTGCATTGTGTCAGGGCACGACTTCAGTCGTGCCAAAAAACCTGAAATATCAACGTGGGCTTTAGAAGCCCCTGCGGGACGGGACCTGATCAAAATATCTGGAAAAAGATAAGGAGCAATGGATGAGTAGTGGGCTTGAAATACGCAAGGATGCGGAATTGGATCTACTGTCTTTGGGAGCGCTGGTAATCAGGCTTGATCCGGGAGTCATTCCGTTTCGCAAGGCGACGGAGTGCCAGATTCACGTGAGCGGTGGCGAATTCAACGTGGCGGCCAACCTGTCCGATTGCTTTGGAATGAGGACGGGGATCGCATCGGCAATGTCGGATTACCCCATCGGCGATCTGATTGCGGAGCGGGTGCGCGCCATGGGCGTGAAGCCGTTTTACAAACATTTCAAGCACAACGGTGTTACCGGGCCGAACATGGCCACCGTTTATAGCGACCGGGGCCATGGAGTTCGCGGTCCGGTTGTGTTTTACAACCGAGCGAATGAGGCTGCGGCGCAACTGAAGGCAGGCGATTTCGATTGGAAGGCGATCTTTGCGAAAGGCGTCAAGTGGGTGCATTGCGGCGGAATCTTTGCCGCACTCTCACCTACGACCGCTCCGCTGGCCGCCGAGATGATGAAGGAAGCCAAGGCCGCCGGCGCCGTCACTTCTTTTGACCTGAACTTCCGCGAGAAGCTGTGGAAGATTCATGGCGGCAACGAGCGTGCAGTTGAGACCATCGCCACCATTGTCGAGAACGTGGATGTGCTGGTGGGCAACGAAGAGGACTTGCAGAAGGGTCTGGGGATTCCGGGCCCGGAAGTCGCAGCGAAGTCGAAGCTCGATCCGAGCGTGTTCTTCGGCATGATCGACAACGTAGTGAAGAAGCACAAGCACGTGAAGGTGGTGGGGACAACGCTGCGCGAGGTTCACTCCACCAACCGGCATAGCTGGAGCGCGGTAGCCTGGATCGACGGGAAAACCTACGCTGCGCCCACTGCGGAACTCGATGTGCTGGACCGTGTCGGTGGCGGAGACGGCTTCGCGGCCGGTTTCATCTATGGCCTGTTGACGGGCGAGGCGCCGGAAGATGCGGTGAAGCTTGGATGGGCCCATGGTGCCTTGCTGACCACGTTCCCCGGCGATACGACCATGGCGACAGTCGACCAGGTGCGGGCGTTCGCGCAGGGCGGATCGGCGCGGATTCAGCGCTAGAAAAGCTCTTCGGTCGTCCTCAAAACCCTAACATTCCCCACAAATGTGGGTGCCCCCGGTCTCGATTTTGAGACCGGGGATCGCAGCGGCGCCAATTCTGCCGATATACTACTCGCCAGCCTGCGCCCCCGCGTGCGCCTGAGTCTCCCCGCTCTTCGCTCGCGCGGAATTGTGCCAGCGCGGCGGAGGAAAGCCAATGAACGACAAGGGGAAACACAAGAACCACGACGCGAAGAAACATCGCCATCAGGACACGAAACCCAAGGAACCCGAAAACAAATCAAACGGAACCGAGGTTGGCCTGCACGACGAGGGCGTGTTCCTGCTAGGCAAAGACTGCGGCTACGACAAGGAACTTGCCCGGCTGCAGATTGAGCTGGTGAAGCTGCAGGAGTGGGTTCGCCACCAGAACCTGCGCGTAGTGGTGCTGTTTGAGGGCCGCGATGCCGCTGGAAAAGGCGGCGCAATCAAGCGCATTACAGAATCGCTCAATCCGCGCATCTGCCGCGTGGTGGCGCTTGGAACTCCCACCGAGCGCGAAAAATCCCAGTGGTACTTCCAGCGTTATGTGCCTCACCTGCCCGCAGCCGGCGAAATGGTGCTCTTCGACCGCAGTTGGTATAACCGTTCGGGCGTAGAGCACGTGATGGGCTTTTGCAACGACCACCAGTATCAGGAGTTCATGCAGAGCTGCCCGGAGTTTGAGCGGATGCTGGTGCGCTCCGGAATCATTCTCGTGAAGTATTGGTTTTCAGTGAGCGACTCGGAGCAGGAGCGCCGTTTTCAGGACCGCATGAACAAGCCCACCAAGCGCTGGAAGCTGAGCCCGATGGATCTCGAATCGCGCAAGCACTGGGCGGAATACTCACGCGCCAAGGACGAGATGTTCGCGATTACCGACACCAAGCAGTGCCCTTGGTACGTGGTCAACGCGGAGAGCAAGAAGACCGCGCGATTGAACGTAATCCGCCATCTGCTGTCTCTGATTCCATACCA
>Ga0182030_10013243_pt1 | contig 16426 bp, 10 predicted proteins | sample 812S3MmetaG_FD_121299 | JGI IMG/M metagenome (GOLD analysis project Ga0182030, IMG submission 121299) | Permafrost microbial communities from Stordalen Mire, Sweden - 812S3M metaG (Illumina Assembly) | ecosystem: Environmental > Terrestrial > Soil > Wetlands > Permafrost | place: Sweden...
CGTCGAGTTCTCGCCAACGTGTGGATCCTCGGGAAACTACCTAGCCCAGTGGTACGACAATGAGACATCAGCATCGGCCGCGGATGCCGTGTCGGTGGTGAGTGGCTCGACCACGACATCCATCAATGCCGCCATGCAGACTCCCGGCTCCATTTCCGGTGCTGTCACGACGTCGGTCGGCGACGCCGGGCTGAGTGGGATCTGCGTCCAGGCGTACACCTCCAATAACACCAGCACGGTGGTGGGGAATGCGATCACTGCCGGCGACGGCACGTACACCATCACGGGACTTGGTACCGGGAACTATGACGTGGAATTCCTCTCAGGTTGTGGGAACTCGGGAAATTATCTGAGCCAGTGGTACGACAATGAGGTGTCGGCTCTCGTGGCAGACCCGGTGTTTGTGACGGCCGGGACCACGACGTCGTCCATTAACGCGCAGATGGTGATCGGAGGAACCATCGCCGGTACCGTTACGGCAGCGACCGGCGGGGCCCAATTAAGCGGCATCTGTGTCGACGCCAATGAGATCACCGGCTCGCGGTTTGGATCCGCGGTGACCGCCGCCAACGGGACGTACGCAATCCCAGGCCTCGCCTCAGGAAGTTATACCGTCGAGTTCTTTGCCGACTGTGGCAACACGGGAAACCTCTTGACGCAGTGGTATTTGAACCAACCCAGTCAGGGCACGGCCGATGCCGTTTCGGTCACGGCGGGCTCCACCACGGATGCCATCAACGCAGCGCTCATCACTGGTGGCACGATCACCGGTACCGTGACCGCGGCCGGCAGTTCCGTTGGTCTGGGCGGCGTCTGCGTCAGTGCCACGCAAATTAATGGGACCGCCTTCGAGACGGCGACGACAGCTGCAAACGGCACGTACACGATTACCGTGCTCGCCACTGGGAGTTACACCGTGGAGTTCTCGCCTGACTGTGGCAATTCCGGCGATTATCGGAACCAGTGGTACGACAACGAGAGCTCAGCCGGCTTGTCCGATCCGGTCAACGTTGTGGACGGCTCAACAACTTCGTCGATCAACGCGGCCATGGAAGCTCCGGGCACCATCAGTGGGACGGTGACGGCCGCCACCGGTGGGGCGCCGCTGAGCGGCATCTGCGTCAATGTCTCGCAGATAGATGGCGTCGATACAGGATCCACGACGACCGGCAGCAACGGCACGTATTCGATCTCTGGGCTCGGTTCGGGTACCTATGACGTTGAGTTTTCGACCGGTTGTGCCAATACCGGGAACTATTTGACGCAGTGGTACAACGCGGAGGGTTCTTTGGGACTGGCCAACCCTGTCACCGTCGTCGCCGGTCAGATCACTTCGTCGGTCAATGCGGCCATGGTGACGGGTGGCACCATTGCCGGCACGGTTACTGAGGTGGTCGGTGGGAATCCTGTCAGCGGCATTTGTATCGACGTGTACACCACCACCGACTCAAACGATCCTGTAGGGAACGCCATTAGTGCGGACAACGGGACCTATGCCATAAGCGGCTTGGCCTCCGGTGTGTACAACATCGAGTTTTCCGGCGGTTGTGGAAACTCGGGCAACTTGATCACTCAGTGGTACAACAACGAGCCTTCTTCCGATACGGCCGATCAGGTCACGGTGACTGCCGGTGTCACGACGGGATCAATCAATGCCGCCATGGCGGCCAGCGGCGCCATTAGTGGCACTGTCACGGCCGCCTCGGGTGGAGCTCCGCTGACCGGGATCTGCGTCGGCGTGTACGCCACGAACGATCCTCTCGACATTGTGGGCTCAACGACGACCGCGGACGACGGTACGTACACGGTTGCTGGATTGACCACGGGAAGTTACGCCGTGCAGTTCAGTCCTGATTGCGGCACATCAGGGAATTTCGGCCAACAGTGGTACAACGATCAAATTTCTCAAAGCGGGTCGACGCCGGTTCCGGTGATCTCCGGCGCCACCACTCCGTCGATTGATGCTGCTCTACCGGTTGGGGGCACCATTACCGGAACAGTCACCGCAGCATCCGGAGGGGCTGACCTCAGCGAGATTTGCGTCTATGCCTATGCGGAGGGCGATTCCTTCACCATCGTGAGTTCGACTTCAACGGACTCCGACGGAACATATGCCCTGACGAATCTGGCTCCGGGCAGTTATGACGTGGAGTTCGCCTCCGGCTGCGGTAACACCGGAAATCTCGGACAGCAGTGGTATCACGGCGAGAATGACGAGTCCTCAGCCGACGCCGTGGTCGTCAACCTCGGCCAAACCACGCCCGCTATCAACGCGGCCCTTCAGGCGGGTGGCACGATCACCGGGTCGGTGACCATGGCAAATGGCGGTGCTCCGGTCAGCGGGATTTGCGCCAACGTCTACACCACCGACAACCTCGTGGTCCCGATCGGTATCTCTGGGACTGCGGCAGACGGCACCTACGCGGTTTCCGGCCTGGCCGCCGGAAACTATGACGTGGAGTTCACTCCCACGTGCGGCACGGCCGACAGCTACGGGGTGCAGTGGTACGACGATCAGGATGGTCAAGCTCAGGCCAACGTGGTTGCCGTGTCCGAGGGAGTGACGACGTCTTCGATCAATGCTTCCCTATCCAATGGGGGCACGGTGACCGGTACGGTGACGGCTGCCGTGGGTGGGGCTGACCTGGCGGGTATCTGTGTCGATGCCTATACGCCGGGTGCCAATTCTCGGCTGTTGTCGACGGCGACGACGGCGGGCGATGGGACGTACACGTTGGCCAACGTCATTCCGGGCACCTATGACGTCGAGTTCACGTCGCAGTGCGGTGCGACATCGAGCTTTCTGTCCCAGTGGTACAACAATGCCGCCACCCAGAATCTGTCCACACCGGTGGTGGTTGGCCCATTGGAGACCACGCCTTCGATCAGTGCCGCCATGGTGCTGGCCACTCCGACAGTGACAGGCGTGACTCCGGGGAGCGGACCAGTTGCTGGGGGTAATTCGGTGACGATCACCGGTACCAACCTCACCGGAGCCCTCACGGTGAGCTTCGGGGCATCACCGGCCACCCTTACAGCCAACTCGGCCACTTCCATTACCGCCACTGCTCCAGCTAGGAGCATGGGTCCAGTCAACGTGACGGTGACGACCGAAGCGGGTACCTCAGCCGTCTCCTCCGCCGATACCTACACCTACGTGCCCCGCCCAACGGTCACGAGTGTTGCTCCGAATGTGGGAGCCACTACAGGGGGATCATCGGTCACCATTACTGGGACCAATTTGTCGGCGGCTTCCTCGGTCAGATTTGGTTCTGCAACCGGGAGCATCACAGCCGACTCGGCGAACTCTGTCACCGCCACTAGCCCGGCCGGATCTGCGGGAACGATCGACATCACCGTGACGACACCGGGAGGCACGTCGGGGACTTCAGCCAACGACGAATTCACCTATGTCGTGCATCCCAGCGTGGCCAGCATTAGCCCGTCGAGCGGGTCGACGTCCGGTGGGACAACGGTGGTCATCAGCGGTTCTCATCTGAGCAGCGCCACGGCCGTCGATTTCGGATTGACTCCCGGCACCATCACGGCCAATTCGGCGAGCTCCATCACAGTCACCAGTCCAGCCGAAGGTATCGGGACGGTCGACGTCACCGTCACGACGTCGGTCGGTAGCTCGGCCACCTCCCCGGCAGATGAATTTACGTATGCGCTTCCCCCTACGGTCTCGGGCGTGGCGCCGTCCAGCGGGTCGACCAATGGTGGGACATCGGTAACCATCAGCGGAACGAACCTGGGCGGAGCGACCGCGGTGGCCTTTGGTGCCTTGCCCGGATCGATCACGGCTGATTCGGCCACTTCAATTACCGCGACGTATCCGGCTCATGTGGCAGGCACGATCGACGTCACCGTCACGACCGGTGTGAGCACTTCGTCCACCTCATCTGCGGACCACTTCACCTACGTGGCCCCGCCGGCCGTCACCGGGGTGAGTCCGACGTCAGGGCCAGCTCAGGGTGGGACCGCCGTGACGATTAGCGGCACGAATTTGGGCGGTGCATCCTTGGTCGACTTTGGGACCACCCCGGCGAGCGTCACTGCTGACTCAGCCACGTCGATTACCGCTACTAGTCCCGCCGAGTCAGCTGGGGCCATTGCGGTCACGGTGACCACAGCCGGGGGAGTATCGGCAATTTCGAATGCCGACCTGTTCACGTACATCGCACCGCCAACGGTCAACGGAGTGTCACCCCCGTCAGGGTCGACGGTCGGCGGCACATTGGTGACGGTGACGGGAACCAATCTGAGCGGGGAAACCGCAGTCGATTTCGGCGGCAATGCTGGCATCGTCACTTCTGTATCGAGCACATCAATTTCTGTGACCAGTCCCGCCGGCTCCTCGGGCACGGTCGATGTAACGGTGGAGACGGCGGGCGGCACCTCTGGCACCTCTCCGGCCGACCAGTTCACCTACGTCGCTCCGCCAACGGTCACTGGCGTGGCCCCAACCTCGGGGACGACGGTCGGCGGGACCTCGGTCGTCATTTCGGGCACGAACCTGAGCGGTGCCACCTTGGTCGACTTTGGCATGACGTCCGGAACCATCACCGCTGACACTGCCAATTCATTGACAGTCACCAGCCCAGGCGGCTCGGCTGGAACAATCGACGTCACCGTGACGACCGCGGGTGGCCCTTCCGCCACGTCATCGGCCGACCATTTCACCTACGTCACGCCGCCCCCGCCAGCGCCGGTGGTGACCAGCGTGAGTCCTGCGAGTGGTGGGACTGGTGGCGGTACGTCGGTCACGGTGACTGGATCCAATCTCGGTGGAGCGTCCACGGTGAGTTTTGGGGGGACGCCGGGAATTGTTACCGCCGATACGGCAACGTCGATCACCGTCGGGAGTCCCGCCGAAGGGGCCGGCCAAGTCGACGTCACGGTGACGACGGCTGGAGGAACTTCAGGGCTAGTGGCGGCCGACGAATTCACATTTATCGCTCCACCCCCGGCGCCGGTGGTAACCGGGATTAGCCCAACCAGCGGTTCGACTGGTGGTGGTACCACGGTGACCATTTCGGGCGTGCACTTGGGTGGGGCGACGGCGGTCAACTTTGATGCCACGCCGGGCGTCGTGACTGCTGATGCAAGCGGCTCGGTCACCGTGACGAGTCCGTCGGGGCCTGCCGGTGCGGTTGATGTCACTGTCGTGACGGCTGGTGGAACGTCGGCGACTTCGCTCTCTGACCAGTTCACATATGTCGTTCCACCGACCCCGATCGTCACGTCGATTAGTCCATCAACGGGGACGACGGAAGGCGGCACCTCGGTGACCGTCACGGGGAGCAATTTGAGTAATGCCAGTGCGGTTGAGTTTGGTGGCACGCCCGGTGTGGTCACCGCGGATACGAGCGGTTCGTTGACCGTGACCAGTCCGGTCGAGGTTGCTGGTGACGTCAACATCACCGTGTTCACGCCGGGTGGAACTTCGGCGACGTTGCCGGCTGACCAGTTCACATATGTGGCTCCGATGCTCAGCAATGCCTACGTGCCGCTTGCTCCAAAGCGCATTTGTGACACCAGACCAAACAACCCATCTGGCCTGACTGGCCGGGCTGCCCAATGCAACGGAAATGGGAGTGCAGGCAGCACTTTGGGCAGCAAGAGCACCCTGACTATCAACGTGACTAACGGTTTTGGGGTTCCCGCTAATGCCACCGCTGTCGTATTGAATGTGACTGTTGCCAATCCGCAGGGGAGCGGATATCTCACGGTGTATCCGGCCGGTGCGGAACAACCTCTGGCATCCAACATCAACTATGTGCCTCTTAAAGCGATACCGAACTTGGTCCAAGTGGGCATCGGTACCGGAGGCGACGTGTCGTTCTACTCATTGGCGCAAGCCGATGTGGTCGTCGATCTCGAGGGATACACGTCTGCGGCTGCGGCGAATGGAAGTGGCGCTGGCCTGTATCAAGCACTGGCCAGCCCAGTTCGGATCTGCGATACGAGGCCTGGCAATCCCTCTGCCCTCTCGCCTCCCAATGCTCAATGCAATGGCGCCGGCAATGTCGGCGAGACCCTCCCGGCCAAGGGCACTCTCGATGTGCAAGTGACCGGAAACAACGGCATTCCGCTGGGGGCAGCCGCTGCTGTGTTCAATGTCACGGTGGCTAATCCCACCGGATCGGGCTATTTGACGGTCTACCCCCAGGGAGTCACGCAGCCAGTTGTCTCAAATGTGAACTATTCGACCGACCAGGTCACGGCCAATCGAGTTATCGTTCCGCTCTCGGCCACTGGCGAAATTTCGGTGTACAGCCAGTGGTCGGCCGACGTCATCATCGATGTGTCCGGCTACTTTACGGCTGCGGGCGGGAGCGGAACGCAGTTCACGCCGGAACCAGCGCCTGTGCGCATCTGCGACACCAGGGATTCGAATCCTTCGGATCTCAGTGCTGGTGATGCCCAGTGCAACGGCAATATTTTGGGCTCCAATCAATCGATGACGGTCAATGTGACCGGTCTCGCTGGTGTACCTGCCAATGCCAAGGCAGTCGTGATAAATCTGACCGGGGTGGCACCGACGGCCCCAATGACCTACCTGACGGTGTTTCCTGGCCCGACGAGGCCAACGGCTTCCGACCTCAACTTGGTGCAGGACCAGATAAAGGCCAATCTGGTGGTGGCCACGTTGAGTGCAAATGGAAAGATTTCGATTTACAACCAAAGTGGCAATGTGAACGTGGTCATTGATGTGCTTGGGTGGTATTCGTAGCGTGCGACGATCGTCACATCTCGTGTTCCGAAGAGCGAGAGAACACGGGGGATCCGCCGGGGATCGATCGGTCGAGAGGTACGCCAAATGGGTCTCCCCATGGGCTAAATTTAAGGGACGAGGCCGGACTCACGGGCGCGCCATGAAATTCGGCGAGGGGTAGTGCAATGACGACGAACGGAGCCACGCCAAACGGGAACGATCGGCGAGATTCGGCTTCCGCCACGAGGCGAAGCGTGAACTTCAAGCGTCTCTCTGAATTGACTTTGGAAGATCCGCTTACCGGATTGGTCAATCAACTCCTGCTCCATGATCGGCTTTCGCAGGCGCTCATGCGGAGCAAACGCCGAGGCGATCGGGTCGCGGTTTTCTACATCAATCTGAACGACTTCAGTTCCATTAACGAAGCCCATGGATTCGAGGTTGGCAATGCTGTCCTCTGCGTTGTGGCGCGTCGCCTGAGCGCCATGATCCGCACGGAAGACACGTTGAGCCGGGTCGGGGGCGACGAGTTTGTGGCCGTGCTGTCCATTGAAAATGAGCTCGCGTTGGGCCCTTTGACGAAGCGGGTGCACTCGACGTTCGAGGAGCCCATCGATGTTGATGGGCTGTCGATCACGATGTCGGCCAGCATCGGCATTGTGCTCGGCGATGGCACCGAGACGGCCGAAGCAATGCTGACTGAGGCCGATGAAGCGATGTTCCTCGAAAAGCAGGGGAAGCGACCCCCCCGCCAATAGTCGCCGTCGTACGCTTGGACTTATCGGCAATTGACTGACCGAGCGGAGAATGGCAATTCTTGGCGTCGCTGACCGATTGTCGAGTGGGGTGGGGGGATGGTGCGGCCAACAAGAGCCTTGGTGGGAATAGGCGCTCTGGTCATGGTGCTGGCTGGTTGTGGATCGGGCCCTACTTCCAACGTGGCTCTGGTGCACACCACACAGCCGCCACCCTCCACCACGACGACCACGGTTCCTCCTACTACGACCACGACGCTGCCTCCAACGACCACCACCACGACTGAGCAACCCGGCTGGACTGTGGTGGGCAGCGATGCTCTCGGTGTCGCAGTTGATGAGCGAACATTTACTGGACCGTATGGAGGCGTGGTCACCGTGGTCCGTTTTCGAGCTCATCGAGTGACCTTCGCATTGCATGTCGGAAGCGAAGATCCCCCCGTCGGCACGGCCACCATCACTCCCGATGCGGGTTCAGTGATCGGTCCCCAAGAGACGCCCGTGTTGATGGGTGCCTTCAACGGTGGATTCAAAATGGATGCTGGAGCGGGAGGGTTCGAGGTCAATGGGCAAACCTTGAGCCCCTTGGTCACGGGGGAAGCATCCTTAGTGATTGACGCCGATGGGTTCGCCCGCATCGGGGTATGGGGTCAAACCGTGCCGGTGGCGGGGGAACAGGTGGTCAGTGTGCGCCAGAACCTGCCTCCCTTGGTGGCCAATGGGGTCGCCAGTCCAACGGTCTCTGATGCTGCCGCTTGGGGTGAGATGTTGGGGCCAGGACCGGCCGTTCCGCGTAGCGGATTGGGCGAAGACGCCGAGGGCAACCTTCTCTACGCCGGCGGGATGTCATTGGACCCGAGCGACTTGGCTGCTGGGTTGGTCGATGCCGGTGCGACCACCGCTATGGAACTCGATATCAACCCCGAGTGGATCCAAGCCGATGCCGCCGCCGCTCCGGGCGCGCCTCTTACGGCAATGGTCCCGGGACAAAACCGGCCGGCCGATCAATATGAAGCTGGCTGGAGCCGTGACTTCGTCACCGTGTTGGCTCTGTCGTAAGTGCTGATCAGCAAAGCGATGCCGGTGTGGATGTTCCGTCGCCTTCTTCGGGATCCAAGACCATCCCGACATCGGTAGTTCGGTTATACGCTCCGAAGTGCACGACATACCATTGGCCCCGCCACGAGATCATTGAGGCGATCCCGATCGATTGGGTTGCCCTTCCTGCGTTGTAGACCAGGCGAGCGTTCCCCACTTCGTAATAACCAATCTGGTTTTGGCACGAATTTGGAGTTACCCAGTGCACGTTCCCGCTGGGGATGATCACACTCACAAAGGTGGCGGTTGGTGCGTCAGATCCGAGCAAGCTGTGCGCCGCTCCGATATCGAGTGCGTATTGGCCCACCAGCCGTTCTTGATAATCCACGGCGTCGGCCGGCAGGGTCTTTACCTGTAGATAGGCGCCTTCAGGGAAGAACGCCGGCTGCGCCAATACCGCTGAATTTTTCGTGATGCCGCTCCACAGCGCCTGCATGTTGGTCAAGAACTGTGGTGAGGTGGCCGAAGGCATGGCCTCGGTCTGTGGAAGGGCGCCGACGGGAACCGTTGACGTGGTGGACGCCGGTGTCGAAGTTGTCGATGTCTTACCTGTCACGTCGGCTCGAGTATTCGATCCGTCGTGGCTTGTGTTGCCTCCCGTTGTCGCTATCGTCACCGCAACTGCCACGATGGCAACCGCCACCGTGATAGTGGTGGCCAGGCGTTTGTGCCGGCGTCGCATCATCGAATCTGCCTAAGTGTTTGGCAGGGCCGAATGGAGTGCTGCCACCACGAGGATGTCGTTGCCGAAACTGCCTCGGCGGGTTCCCACGGCGATCTTTCCCGGGATTCCCGTGCCGGGTGCCCGCATGCCGCGCAGTTCTGGCCAGGCGTCGCTGACGACACGCACATCTTGCGCTGCCGTCAGGAGCACCGTCACGTCGCCGTAGGCCGCCTCAGCTTTCTCAAGCGTGCTGAGTTCCACAATTAGATCCGCCCCCTCGACCCGCAGCTTCCCCACGCATTCGAACGCTAACAGGCAAGTAGTCTCATTCTGTGTGGCCACCACCGACCGAGGGCACATGGGTGATCGACCTCGATGGGGTGATCTGGCTGACCGGAGAGCCGATCGAGGGCGTGGACTCGGCGGTTGCTGCGTTGCGAGGCGCCGGCGTGCGCACCCTCTTCGCCACCAATAATTCGGCACCTACCCGGGCCGAACTCCACGCCCGCATGGCCAATTGTGGGATCACAGCCGACGACCATGATCTCTTGACGTCGGCCGATGTGGCTGCCGCGATGCTTCCGGTGGGGTCTTCGGCTTTGGTCTTGGCCGATGACGGCGTGCGCGAGGCCCTTCGTCATCACGGTGTGACCGTGGTCGAGGACGGCCCGGCCGATGCGGTGATCGTTGGTTGGACCAAGTCCTTTACCTTCGACACGATCGCCCAAGCGGCGTCTGCAGTTCGCGACGGTGCTCGTTTGATTGGCACCAACGAGGACCCGACTCATCCCACCCCTCATGGCCTCTTGCCGGGTGGGGGCGCGATTTTGGCTGCAGTGGCGACCGCCGCTGAAGCCGTCCCCGAGGTGGCGGGGAAGCCCCACCTTCCCACCGCTGACGCCATCGCAGAACGAGCCCAGGACCTCCGCGTCATGGTGGGGGACCGGCCGGCCACTGATGGTGTCTTGGCTTCGCAACTCAAGATCCCGTTCGCGCTGGTGCTCTCCGGTGTGACTGACGGTGACTCCATCCCCACTGACCCCGCACCCGACGAAGTAGCCCCGGACCTGGCAACGCTTGTGCGAACTGCCCTGCAACGGCAAGAACCTTAGTGCTTGCTCTTAGCTAGCACTTCATATACTCTTGTTTCATGTCAGGAAATGAGAGAATTAAGAAATACCTTGAAGCGGGCACCGTTCTGGGCCAAGTGACCCGGGCCCGCGCCGAGGAGATTGTGAAGGAACTTGTGAGCGCAGGCGATATCCAGAGAGGTCAAGCACAGGAATGGGTAGACAACTTGGTTGATCGCAGCAAGAAGACCAGCGAGCAGCTCTTTGAACTCGTGCGACACGAGGTGTCAGCGCAGCTTTCCAAGATCGATTCGTCCACGGTGGAGAACATCGCGAACCAGGTGGCCGACATTTTGAAGCGCTCGGCCGAGGCTGGTCGCAACGCCACCACAGAGGCGACGGCACAAGCCAGCAAGACCGCCAAGAAAGCCACGGCACAAGCCACCAAGACGGCGAAGCAGGCGACCACGTCGGCGAGCAAGACAGCCAAGGACACGGCCAAGGCGGCGCGCAAGGCGGCCGACAAGGTGACCCCAGCGAGTCGCAAGACCAAGACGAAGACCGCCGCGAAGAAGGCGCCAGTCAAGAAGTCGGCGGCCAAGAAAACCTCGGCTCCCAAGGCCACTGCGGTGAAGAAGACGCCGGCCAAAAAGTCCAGTTCAAGCGCGTCAAGCAGCGCAAAAAGCTGACCCGATGACCAGTTGACCAACGCGGCCCGTCGCAGGCTCGACACCGAGTTGGTTCGACGGGGCTTGGTGGCCACACGATCCGAAGCTCACGACGCCATCGCGGCCGGGATCGTGATTGTCGCTGGCGCGACAGCCGATAAACCGGCCCGACTTGTGGCGGCCAACCAACCAGTCGAACTCCTCGGCCCACCGGCGCGTTTCGTCAGCCGAGGCGGCGAGAAACTTGAAGGCGCACTCAATCGGTTCGGCGTCGACCCCCACGGTCAGGCGGCGCTCGATGCAGGAGCTTCTACCGGAGGCTTTACCGACTGTCTCCTCAAACGTGGGGCCGCTCACGTCTATTCCGTCGATGTCGGCCACGGCCAACTTGATCAGCGCTTGCGACACGATGCTCGAGTCAGTGTCCTCGAGCGCGTCAATGTGCGTTCCCTGACGCCGGACATTCTGCGGCAAGCGAATCCTGACTTTGTCCCGTGCACGCTGATCACGGCGGATCTTTCCTTCATCTCCTTGGCCACCGTCGTGCCTGCATTGACAGGTCCGGTGGGGCACGAGCATGCCGACCTGGTGCTCCTCGTGAAGCCCCAATTTGAGGCGGGACGGGTGGTGGTAGCCCGCGGGAAAGGTGTCGTACGTGATCCCGAAGTGTGGCTGCAGGCGCTTGTCGATGTATCGTCCGCCCTCAGGGAAGCTGGAACCGGCATCATGGGGGCGATGGTTTCATCCCTGATCGGCCCGGCCGGCAATGTCGAGTTCTTACTGCATGCCAAGAAGGGCATCGTTGCGCCGGATCCCGATATGGTGCTCTCAGCCGCCGTGTCGGAAGCGGTGGCCCGCCGGGATACACCGCACCCCCCATGACCACGGCCACCTTCCTCGTCCATCCCGAACGTCCAGATGCGATGGAGCTCACCGTGCGGACGTCCGAGTGGTTGCAGGCCCAAGGTGACACGGCTCGTGTTTTACAGTTCACCGCGCCCGATCGACTGAGCGAGGACGGCCACGAAGTCGACATGGATGACGTCGACCTCAAAGGCAGCGCCGTGGTGGTCAGCTTGGGTGGTGACGGCACCTTTTTGCGGGCCGTGCGCTTGGCTTGGACCGAGGACATCCCCGTACTTGGGGTGAACTTTGGTCGCGTCGGCTACCTCCCGGACCTGGTGCCCGAGGAGTTGCGGGTGGCCCTGACCCGCGTCTTCACCGACCATGCCGTGATCGAATCTCGGTGCGCACTTGAGGTAGCTATCGGCGACCGTTCTTCAGACGATGATGTGTTCACGCACTTGGCCCTCAACGAAGTGGTGCTGGAGAAGATCATCTTCGGTCACACCGTTCGTTTGGCTACCTCAATCGATGGGGAAGAAGTGCTGACCTATTCGGCCGACGGATTGCTGATTGCGACCCCCACGGGCTCTACGGCCTACAACCTCTCGGCTGGTGGACCAATTCTTTCGCCGGCCTTGCGTGCCATGGTGGTCACTCCGGTCGCCCCGCACCTATCGCTGGACCGCAGCCTCGTCCTTACCGACGAGCAGCAGTTCACCGTCGAAATAGCCGACGATCGTGCGGCCGTATTGGTCATCGACGGTGAAGAGATCGGACGGATTGAGCCTGGCTCCACCGTGACCTGCCGAGTGGCGACTCGTCCGGTCCGTGTTGTCCGCAATGACCCGCGCGGTTTCGGCGGCATGTTGCGGTTCCGTCTGCTGGCCGATCGCGCCAAGTAGGTCGATCGCGGCGTGCTGACCGAACTGCGCGTGCGGGATCTCGGCGTCATTGAGGACCTTTCGCTGTCGTTCTCGTCCGGAATGACGGTGCTTACCGGCGAAACAGGTGCCGGCAAGACGCTGGTGGTCGAGGCGCTCCATCTGGTGCTGGGGGGTCGAGCCAGCCCGACCATGGTGCGTGCCGGCGCCGCTGAGGCCATTGTCGAGGCTCGGTTCATCGTGGGGGACGGTGATGGCGACGACGGCGAGCGGGAGGTCATCCTTTCGCGTTCGGTGCCTGCCGTTGGGCGGTCCCGGGCCTGGGTGGAAGGCCGCATGTCTCCCGTGTCGGCTCTTGTCGACGTGGCCAGCGAGTTGGTGGAAATTCACGGACAACATGAGCATCAGTCCCTCGTCACTCCGGCCGCCCAACGTGTGGTGCTCGACGCCTATGCCGGAACCGATCTGGGCGATATCATCCGGCTGCGAGCGCGGCAGCGTGAACTGGCTGTCGCGTTGTCTGATCTCGGGGGCGATCTACAGCAGCGGGCACGCGAAGCCGACGTGTTGCGGTACCAAATCGAAGAAATCGGCTCAGCCGACCTGACAAATCCCGACGAAGACGCCATCTTGCGCCAGGAGGAAGTTCGCCTGGCCGACGCCGGGGCCTTGCGTGAAGCGGCGGGACATGCGCTCGAGTTACTCGATCCGAGTTCGGAAGCGGTCGGCGTCGGGGTCGGCGTGGGCGTGATGGAACTGCTGGGTCAAGCCGAGAGTGCTCTCGCCGACCGGGAATCTTTCGATGAGCAACGCCGCCGCATCGCCTCTTCGGCCATTGACCTCTCCGACGTGGCCCTCTCCCTGCGTGACGTCGTCGAACAGTGGGAAGACGATCCGGCCCGACTGGCCGTGGTCCAAGAACGTCGCCGTCTGCTAGCCGAACTCCGGCGTAAGTACGGCGAGGACCTGGCTGCCGTGATGGCATTTGCTCAGGTCGCGATCAGCCGGCTCGCGGATCTCGAGAACGCCGAAGCCGTGGCTGAGCAGCTCCAGGCGGAGCAGGTCGCGCTGGCTGAACAACTCACCACTGCCGAAGAGAAGGTGCGAAAGGTCCGCACAGAGGCGGCCGAACGGTTTGGCTCTCTGGTCGGGGAGCGGTTGGCCGACTTGGCTATGGCGGGAGCACGGGTTGAGGTCCGAGTTGGACCCGAAGGTGCTGGGGATCCGGTTGAGCTTGCTCTCGGAGCCAACGTGGGTGAAGCGGTGCTTCCGCTAGCCAAGGCTGCGTCGGGTGGCGAGTTGGCTCGGGCCATGCTGGCCATCCGATTGGTCGCTATGCATGGTCCGGCCACCATGGTGTTCGACGAGGTGGATGCTGGCGTAGGCGGTGCCTCAGCCTTGTCGCTGGGTCGTGCGTTGGCGGAGGTGGCGACGGACCGTCAAGTTCTCGTGGTCACCCACCTGGCCCAAGTAGCCGCCCAGGCTAATCACCAGATCAGCGTGCACAAAGAGGAATCCGGGGGTCGCACCGTCACCACGGCGGCCTCGATTGCTGGTGAGGACCGAGTCATTGAGTTATCCCGCATGCTCTCGGGGCACCCCGACAGCGACGCAGCACGAGCTCATGCTCGTGAACTTCTGGCCACTTCGGGCGTCGACCCAGCGTAGGAAGTGTCCACCACGCCGTCGGCTCGCGTCGATTATCGTGGAAGGGTGCACCGATCATTTCTCCTGACCTTCGGCGCCGCGCGGGCGGCGTGAGCAAGTTCATCTTTGTCACCGGGGGCGTTTCGAGTTCTCTCGGAAAGGGCCTCACCGCCTCCTCGCTCGGTCGACTCCTCAAATGCCGTGGCCTTCGGGTCACCATGTGCAAACTCGATCCCTATATCAACGTCGACCCAGGGACCATGAACCCGGGGGAGCACGGCGAGGTTTTCGTCACCGAGGATGGCGGCGAGACCGACCTTGACCTCGGTCACTACGAACGTTTCATCGACGAGAACCTCAATAAGCGTTCCAATACCACCACCGGGTGGATCTACCGGTCGGTGATTGAGAAAGAGCGACGCGGTGACTTCTTGGGACGCACGGTCCAAGTCATTCCTCACGTGACGGACGAAATCAAGGAACGGGTTCGCCGGCTCGCGGACGACGATGTCGATATCGTCATCGTCGAGATTGGCGGCACGGTCGGCGACATTGAGATCGTCCCCTTCGTCGAAGCTATCCGCCAGTTCCGGCGTGACGTCGGTCGAGACAACGTCTGTTATGTGCACCTGACATTGGTTCCGTACTTGGTGACCGGCGAACAGAAAACCAAGCCAACCCAGCACTCCGTCACCGAACTCCGCAGCCGCGGTATTCAGCCCGATGTCATCGTGTGCCGGAGCAATATGCCCATTTCCGAAGGGCTCAAGCGCAAAATCTCTGCGCTGTGTGACGTGCCGATGGAGGCGGTGGTGTCGGCCGTTGACGCACCGAGCATTTACGAGATCCCCCTGGTCCTCCACGAGCAAGGCCTCGATGCTTTCGTCTGCCGCACGCTGGCCATTGATGAGGCGGCCTATCCGATGACTGGTTTGGGCCAATGGGAAGAACTGGTGCAGCGAGTCGAATCCTTGTCGCGCAAAGTGAAGATCGGCATCGTCGGCAAGTACGTAAATATGCCCGACGCCTACATGTCGGTGGTTGAAGCACTTCGTTCCGGTGGGTTCCATCACCAAGCGGAAATCGAGTTGGACTGGATCGATGCCGAACTGGTGCCCGACATTTTGCTCCACGGCGATGAGCGCCTGCGGGGCCTCGATGGCATCGTCATCCCTGGAGGTTTCGGAGTCCGGGGGATTGAAGGCATGGTGGCTGCGGCCGGTTACGCCCGCGACAACGAGATCCCCTGTCTCGGACTGTGCTTGGGACTCCAGGTCATGGTGATCTCAGTGGCCCGGGATTGGGCTGGGTTGGATCGGGCCAATTCTCGCGAATTCGATTCATTGTCCCCTCACCCGGTGATCGACCTCATGCCCGATCAGGCTGATGTCACGGACAAGGGCGGGACGATGCGTCTGGGGTCTTACCAAGCCACGCTGGTGCCCGGGACCACAGTCGCACGCGCCTATGGCACGTTAGGAGTTACGGAGCGGCATCGGCATCGGTATGAATTCAACAACCGCTACCGAGCCAAACTCGAAGCGGTGGGGTTGGTGTGTTCGGGCAGTTCTCCCGATGGGCAGTTGGTGGAGTTCGTGGAATTGAGCGATCACCCCTTTTGGGTGGGGACGCAGGCTCACCCCGAGTTCAAGAGTCGGCCCGACCGGGCGCACCCGTTGTTCCGGGATCTGCTCCTAGCCGCTCTCGATCGGGCCGAAGGGCGAGAGCCGCACCTGCTCGACCTCGACACCGTTCCCTGAATCGCCATGCCGTCATTTGAGCGGGTCTCGGAGGAGGAAGTCTTCCGGGCCTGGCTCTTCACTGTGGGCAAAGTCGACGTGGTTGACCCCAACGGGGACCCCTTCGAACGCTTCGTCGTGCATCATCCTGGAGCGGTGACGATCGTGCCGGTGGACCAGGATCGAAAAGTGACCTTGGTCCGGCAGTATCGGACGGCCGTCGACCGCATGGTGCTCGAGGCCCCGGCGGGCACCCGAGACGTGGGGGGTGAGCCTCTCGAGGAGACGGCCCGGCGCGAGTTGGCCGAAGAGGCGGGACTCGAAGCCCAGTCCATGGATC
>Ga0182030_10013245_pt1 | contig 16425 bp, 15 predicted proteins | sample 812S3MmetaG_FD_121299 | JGI IMG/M metagenome (GOLD analysis project Ga0182030, IMG submission 121299) | Permafrost microbial communities from Stordalen Mire, Sweden - 812S3M metaG (Illumina Assembly) | ecosystem: Environmental > Terrestrial > Soil > Wetlands > Permafrost | place: Sweden...
CCACCAAGAGTTCATCCAGATCGACACCACCAACATTTTGTTTATCTGTGGTGGTGCCTTTGCTGGCCTGGACAAGTTGATCGAAGGGCGGATCGGCAAGCGGGGCATTGGATTCCGGGCCGAAGTGCAGCAGCGTGATCGTGACGACGGCGAAGTCTTGCGCCACGTGTTGCCCGAGGACCTGATGAAGTTCGGCCTGATTCCCGAATTCATCGGACGACTGCCCGTCGTGTCGGCGGTATCGCCGCTCTTCAAGGATGCCTTGGTGCAGATTCTGGTGGAGCCGAAAAACGCCTTGACCCGTCAATACGAGCGTGTCTTCGCGCTCGACAACGTTGAGTTGGAATTCACACCCGACGCCCTGGAAGCCGTGGCTGAGCAGGCGTTGTTGCGGGGAACCGGGGCACGAGGCCTCCGAGCCATTCTCGAAGAAGTCTTGCTGGAGGTCATGTACGACCTGCCCAGCCGCACCGACGTGCAGAAGTGCGTGGTGGACCGGGCTGTCGTCCTGGACCGAGTGGCGCCCACCTTGGTGCCGGTCGGGGGTACGCCGGCCAAGTCGCGCACCCGGCGCGCCGCTTCTTGACCCTCTGTTCTTGAGTTCTGCCTGATGATCGCTGCAGGGTCGTGGTCAACGCGTTGCGCTCGGGCTACCGGTGGACTGGGGTGCTAGCTCATGTCCGACGCTGATGCTGAGGATTTTGCAGGGGCTGAGCCAGAGGTCAGCGGGTTTGTTGGGTTTCGCAACCTGAAGGCGGCACTGGCGTGGCTTGACGGTCACATCGACTTTGAGTCGACCATGCCCAACCGTCGGTCGTTGCCCACGCTTGATCGCATGCACGCGTTGATGTCGGTGCTCGGAGATCCTCAGGATGCCATCCCGTCGGTGCATGTCACGGGGACGAACGGCAAGGGTTCGACATCGGCCATGGTGACGGCACTCCTCATGGCCCAGGGGTTGAGTGTCGGCACCTTCACCAGCCCCAATCTCCACAAAGTGGCGGAGCGATTGGCCCGCAACGGCGAGCCGATCGATGACGAGTCATTTGTGAGCGTGTTGTCCGAACTGGCGTCGCTCGAGCCACTGGTCGCTGAACGACCGACCCGTTTCGAATTGTTGACGGCGGCGGCGCTGTCGTGGTTCTCGAGTGAAGCAGTCGATGCAATGGTTATCGAAGTCGGCCTGGGCGGCACGTGGGACTGCACCAACGTGGTGCATGGCAACGTGGCCCTCTTGACCAATTTCAGCTACGACCACACCGATGTGCTCGGACCGACCCTGGAAGGCATTGCCGAGGACAAGTCCGGCATCATTGAGTCCGGGAGCCAAGTGGTGGTGGGGGAGACGGACCCCGATCTGGTGGCCATCGTCGAAGCGCATGCCGCAAGCGTTGGTGCCGGTTCGGTCTGGGTGTTCGATCGGGACTTCGGTTGCGAATTCAATGAAGTGGCTGTCGGTGGTCGCCTGGTCACCTTCTATACGCCCAGCGGTCGTTACCCCGACATTTTGGTGCCGCTCCATGGCGCGCATCAGGGTCGCAACGCGGCCTGCGCGTTGGCCGCGGCTGAGGCGTTTTTCGGCCGGGAGCTTGACCCCGACGTCGTGGAGGCTGCATTCGCAGCCGTGCGCGTGCCTGGACGGCTTGAGGTGTTGGGACGACACCCGTTGCTCTTGGTGGATGGTGCGCACAACGTGGCCGGCATGACGGCTTTGGGGACATCGCTGATTGAAGAGTTCTCGCTCTACGGCGACACCGTGGCCGTCATCGGGATGCTGTCGGGTCGTGACCCGTCGGCCATGTTGGCGCCGTTGATTCCGGCCGGGGTGCGCACGATCGTGGCCTGTGCGCCCGCGACGTCACGGGCCATTCCGGCCGAAGACGTGGCCGACGCGGCGCGTGCATTGGGATTGGTCGCGCACGTCGAACCCGACGTGCGGGCCGCGTTGTCGATGGCTCGGGGCATGGTGGATGCCGACGGCCTGGTCATTGTGGCCGGTTCGCTCTATGTGGTCGGCGATGCGCGCGCCGAAATCCTGGCCGAAGCCGTGCCGTGGGAAGAGGCCGGTAACTAACGGTCGCTCGGCGTTGGTAGTGTCCTCGACTCGTGGAACGCACCCTTGTCATAGTCAAGCCAGATGGAGTCGAGCGCGGGTTGGTCGGAGAAATCCTGGGCCGCCTGGAGCGAAAGGGGTTGCGACTCGTCGCGGCCGAGCTGCGCCAGATCACGACCGAATTGGCCCAGCAGCACTACACCGAGCATGCCGAGCGACCGTTCTTCGGCGACTTGGTGACGTTCATTACACGGTCGCCTGCGTTGATCATGGTGGTCGAAGGGCCAGAAGGCACCTTCGCCGTGGTGCGGATGATGATGGGTGCGACCAACCCGTCCGAGGCGGCTCCTGGCACCATCCGGGGCGACTTCGCGCTGGAGATGTCGGAGAACCTCATTCATGGATCAGATTCGCACGAGGCGGCCGCCCGGGAGATCGCACTCTTCTTTCCTGGGCTCTAAGCGGGCTGTCTCGGAAGTTTCGAGCGGATTGCGTCCATATCCGCCTCGTGATCGTTTGCACGAGCCAAGGCGTTCTGCTGGCGAGGTGCCGGCGGAACGGCCGCAAATCCGACCGTATTTCCAGGCTGTTGGCGCTGTAACCCCTGTTCAGAGGGGTTGTACCCTTCGTCCGCCTTGTGGTGAGTCGCCCTGTCCCGTAGCCTGGAGGGTCAATCGCAGGCACCGGTCCCCGTCTGGTGCTCGTCCCGCACGATCGGGAGAAAGACATTAATGTCCGACAATCGCCTTTCCCTCCTGGGTCGCGACATGGCCGTCGACCTTGGTACCGCCAACACGCTGGTCTACGTCCGCGGTCGTGGCATCGTCTTGAACGAGCCTTCGGTTGTGGCGGTCGACGTCAAGGACGGTCGCCCCCTGGCCGTCGGCGCCGAAGCCAAACGGATGATTGGTCGCACCCCGTCGAACATTCAGGCCATCCGCCCCCTGAAGGACGGCGTGATCGCCGACTTCGAGATCTGCGAAAAGATGTTGCGCTACTTCATCCACCGGGTGCACCAGCGCCGCTTCGCCAAGCCGCGCATGGTGATCTGTGTTCCTTCGGGCATCACCGGAGTGGAGCGACGGGCCGTCATGGAAGCGGCCGAGTACGCCGGTGCCCGCCGGGCCTACATCATTGAAGAGCCCATGGCGGCGGCCATCGGTGCCGGCCTTCCCGTGCATGAGCCCACCGGCAACATGGTGGTGGATATCGGCGGTGGGACCACTGAAGTCGCCGTCATCTCGTTGGGTGGAATTGTCACCAGCCAGTCGGTACGTATCGGCGGCGATGAACTCGATGAAGCCATCGTGACGTTCGTCAAGAAAGAGTTCAGCTTGGCGCTGGGTGAGCGCACGGCCGAAGAGATCAAGATCACCTTGGGTTCGGCTTACGCGTTGGAGCAAGAGCTGCACGCCGAGATTCGCGGTCGCGACTTGGTCAGTGGGCTTCCCAAGACCATCGTGGTCTCCACCGAAGAGATTCGCCGCGCCATCGAAGAGCCCGTCACCGCCATCGTCGACGCCATCAAGGTCACCTTGGACCGCACGCCACCGGAATTGGCGGCAGACATCATGGAGCAGGGGATTGTCGTCACTGGTGGGGGAGCGCTCTTACACGGGCTGCAAGCTCGTCTGCAGCATGAAACTGGAATGCCCATCGTCATTGCACGTGACCCGCTCAATTGCGTGGCTATTGGTAGTGGCCAGTGCCTGGAAGAGTTCGAAGCACTCAAGCGGGTGCTGATCACTACGTCCTCGCGCTGACGGAACGTCCGGTCTGCCCTGGGTGCCGAGGTCCCGGCGGTCGCGCCGTACGCTGACAGTGGTCGTGCTGGTCGTGTTGTCGCTGACCATAATCTCGGTCGACCTCAACGGACGGACTCACGGCCTCACCTCGGGAGTGAAGTCGGTCGCCAACACGTTGTTCTCGCCCATTCGAGGCGTGGTGGTCGACATTTTGAGTCCGATCGGCAATTTCTTCGCTGGTTCATTGCACTACGGCTCCTTACAGGCTGAAAATGAGAAGTTGCAAGCCACGGTGGGCAAGATGCGGGCCGAACAAACCGAGAAGGCTTTCCAGAATGCTCAGCTGAGCAAACTGATGGCGCTCCAGAACTTGCCGTACCTACAGTCGCTTTCCACGATCACGGCCCAGTCCATCAACCAAGACAATTCGAACTTCACCTCAACCATCACCATCGACAAAGGCCGGAGCGCTGGTGTCGATGTCGGCATGCCAGTAGTGGCGGCCGGTGGGCTGGCCGGTCAGGTCATCCAGTCGTTCCATAACTCGGCGGTGGTCCAACTGGTCAACGACGGCCTGTCGAAAGTGGGGGTTACGTCCACCAACGGTGTGGTGACCGGAACGGTCGATGGTCAAGGGCCGGAGGAATCGATGACGTTGGATCAGGTCATGCCCCTCACCACCTTGCAGAAGGGCGAGATTGTCTACACCAGTGGACTTGACGCATCGGAGTTCCCGGCCGGAATTCCCGTGGCCCGGATCGACAAATTCCACACCACACCCGGTGCCGTGCAAGAAACCATAACGGTCTCGCCCGAAGCCGATCTCAGCCAGACGTTGTCCTATGTCGACGTCGTGCAATGGACCCCGCCACCGTGAGCCTTCGCGTCGCTCTCCGTTTGGCTGTGGTCATTCTGATTCTCCTTCTGGTCCAATCGACGGTGATGTTGTCGATTCGTATCGATGGGGTGCATCCCGACATCGTGTGGCTGCTGCCCATTACGGCTGCCCTGCTCGATGGGCCCGAAACGGGAGCCATTGTCGGATTCTGGAGCGGGTTGGCTTTCGACCTGATTCTCCCCACCCCGATGGGTCTATCTGCCCTGGTGGGATGCCTTCTTGGCTATTCGGTGGGGGCAGCCGCCAATGCGGCGGATCGCCGCGCTACGTGGCTGACGCCGGTGGCCGCGCTCCTTGGGAGCGTCGCAGCGGACATGCTCTTTGCCGTGCTCGGTGCGATCTTCGGACAGCAACAGATGGTGCAGATCAACTTCTTCGCCCTCTTTTTTGTTATTGCGGCATCGAGCCTGATTCTCGTCCTTCCCGTTAAGCGGATGATGCGTTGGGCTTTGCTCCCTGACGGGGACAGGCGTTCCATGGTCTCCGCCAGCAGCACGGACGGCCGCTCATGGTGACCCGTTGAAGCGAACGCTGCGCCATCCCATTCGCGGTGACCGTCGGTACCCCAAGCCACCGCGCCAGACTCGCCGCGGGACCAAGCGTTCGCGGGTGCGCCAGCCGCGCATGCGTCCGCGTAAGAGCGCCAATGTCGCCGCAGCACTGGTCGGATCTCCCGAGGAAGAGACCTCGCGTCCTAACCTTCGCTTGCGGGTGGTGGGCATTGCCGTCTTGATCCTTTTTCTGGTGCTGCTGGCGCGGTTGTGGACCCTCCAGGTCGTCGACGCCAAGTCGTATGCGGCCCAGGTCACCAAGAATCAAGTGCGAGTGGTCACGGTGGCACCGTCACGCGGTGAGATCGTCGACCGCAATGACACGGTGCTGGCCGGTGGTACGCCGGTAGAAGAAATGTTGTTGTCGCGGGTCTCAGCTGCCGCGCACCCGACGGTGGTGGCCAAGGTGGCCGCCTTGGTCGGACAAACGCCGATCCAGGTGCAGACCACAGTCAACAACGATCAGTACGGACCGTACGAGCCCATTCCAGTGGCTACCAATATTCCGGCCGCGACGGTGCAATACCTCCAAGTGCACGAGTCCGAGTTTCCGGGCGTCTCGGTCCAAGCCGTGACGACGCGCACGTATCCGCAAGGAGCGACGACGGCAGCCCACGTGCTCGGGTACTTGGGCGACATCACCAGCACCTTCCTGGCCGCGCACAAGAACGCGGGCTATGCCGAAGGCAGCCAGGTGGGTGTCTCGGGTATTGAGCAGCAATACGAAACCTACTTGCGCGGGGTTAACGGACGTCAGGCTCTCGAAGTCGACGCCTCGGGCAATGTCGTGGGCACCCTGTCTTCTACGGCACCACAGACCGGCGACACCGTGGTGCTCAACATCGACACCGGATTGCAAAAAGCGGTAGAGGCTGATCTGGCCAACCAGATCCAAGCGGACCGGCAAACCACCGACAGGTCACTGGCTTCGTGCCCCCAGCTAAAAATGGCGCCGTCATTGTCATGAACCCGCAGAACGGTCAAGTGCTGGCCATGGCGTCCTATCCGACCTACAACATCAATGACTGGGTGGGGGGCATATCGTCGGCCAACTACGCCGCCATCTCCAGTAGTGGCGCCGAAAACAACAACGCCATCCAAGGTCTCTACATCCCTGGGTCCACTTTCAAGCTCATTACCGCCACAGCCGATCTCCAAGACGGCGTCTATAACCCGAACCAGTACTACCCCGACACGGGCAAGTACGTCGTGACCCCGTGCAATGGGGCCGCCTCGGCCTGTACCTTCCATGATGACCAGGACAGTGGGGCCGGCGACGTCAACCTGGCCGATGCCATCGCCGTTTCCAGTGACGCCTACTTCTACCAATTGGGCGACCTGTTCTGGGATGGTCGGGCCACCTGGGGCAACGACGCCATTCAGAACGTCGGTCACCAATACGGAGAAGGCGACCTGACCGGCATCGACCTCCCCAATGAAGTGCTGGGCCGCATCGACAGCTTGAGCGTGCGGCAGACGCTGCATGCCGAAGCCCCCAAGGCCTTCATGCCGGCTTCGTGGAATGACGGTGACAACATCGAGATGGCATTCGGCCAGGGCGGAACTGTCGTCACGCCCATTGAGCAGGCGGTCGCCTATTCGACGTTCGCCAATGGCGGGACCCGGTACCAACCCCAAGTGGCCAATGCCATCGTGAATCCGGTGACCGGCCAGGTGGTCAAGCAGTTCACCCCCGTCGTGACCGGACATGTGAGCTTGCCCCCCAACGTTTATGACCCGATTCTGACCGGCCTCGAAGGTGTGATCAACATGGAGGGCGGCACCGCCGGCCCACAAACGGGCGACTTCGTCGGCTTCCCGTCCAACTTCGAACTGGCCGGCAAGACCGGCACCGCCACCACGGTCAACTCGTCCGGGTCGGCTGGTGAGCCCACCAGTTGGTTTGTGGCGTTCGGCCCCCAACCCAAACCCACGTACCTCGTGTTGGCCGTCATCTACCAGGGTGGGTATGGCGCATCGGCAGCGGCTCCGCTCGTGCGCAGTGTCTTCAATTACATTTACGCCAACCCCATCGGCGGCGTCACCCTGCCCACCGGGACCAACCCATCGAAGTTGAAGGCTCCAGCGAGCCACACGCCGCTCACCACGCCGTCGACCACGACGACGTCGCCGCCATCCACCACCACCTATACGCCGACGACCTCGGCGGAAACGACGCCCCCCACGTCCCCTCCAGCGACCACCACGGTGCCTCCGGCTACGACCACTACGCCCACCACGCCCGCCGGTACCTGAGCGTCCCGTAGGGTTGTCGCGCGATGAAGACGCTCTGGCCACAAATTGAACGCCTGCTGTTAGGCGTGTCCAAGCCGGCCCGCTACATCGGGGGTGAACAGGGGGCGCAATATCCCGAGCACGGCCCAGGCAAGGTGGCCTGGCTCCTGCTCTACCCCGACACCTACGAGATCGGGCTGCCCAACCAGGGCTTGCAGATTCTCTACGAGATTCTCAACGAGCGGCCCGATGCGGTCGCCGAGCGCTCCTACGCCCCATGGGTGGACATGGAAGAAGCCATGCGCGCCGCCGGCGTTCCGCTGTTCAGTGTGGAGCAGCACGTGGCGGCTCGGGACTTCGACATCATGGCCTTCAACCTCTCGGCCGAGCTGGTGTACACCAACGTCTTGAACCTGATCGACCTGGCCGAGGTCCCGCTCCATGTGAGCGACCGGGGTCCCGATGACCCGTTGGTGATCGCCGGTGGGCACTGTGCCTTCAATCCTGAGCCGCTGGTCGATTTCGTCGATGCCTTCGTCATGGGCGACGGCGAAGAAGTGGCGGGGGAGATCAACGAGGTCGTGGGTGCTTGGTTGGCCCAGCCCAGCGATGAACGGCAGCGCAACGATGTGTGGCTGGCTTTGGCTGCCGTCGAGGGCGTGTACGTGCCGTCGCTCTATGAGTCGAGTTATGAGGACGGGCGCTTGGTGGCCACGGTGCCGGTGCAGGCTGGCGTGCCGGCCGAAGTAGTCAAGCGGACGGTGACGGATTTGGCCGACTGGCCGTACCCCTCGCATCCCTTGGTCCCTCTCACCGAAGTGGTGCATGATCGGCTCAACGTCGAAGTGTTTCGGGGTTGTACGCGAGGCTGCCGCTTCTGCCAAGCCGGGATGATCACGCGTCCGGTCCGAGAGCGCCCGGCCGAACAGGTGAAAGAAATGGTGAGCAAAGGATTGGCCTGGAGTGGCCACGACGAGGTGACGTTGACTTCGTTGTCGACGGCTGACTTCTCGGGGATTGAAAACACGGTGCGTGACATCATTGAGGACCCGGTGCACGAGGGTCGGGTGTCGGTCAGTCTGCCGTCACTTCGAGTGGATGCCTTCACGGTGGCCACGGCGGCGCAGATCCAAAAGGTGCGCCGTACCGGATTGACCTTCGCGCCGGAAGGCGGAACCTGGCGCATGCGTCAGGTCATCAACAAATTGATCACCGAAGAAGACCTCTACAGCGCCGTCGACGCGGCGTTCAGCCAAGGCTGGCGCCGGGTCAAGCTCTACTTCTTGATCGGGTTGCCGACCGAGCGTGACGAAGATGTGCTCGGGATCGCCGAACTTGGAGCCAAGTGCGTCGAGATCGGTCGGCGGCACCAGAAGTCGGTCACCGTCACCGCTTCGGTCGGTGGCTTCGTGCCCAAACCCCACACGCCGTTCCAATGGTTCGGCCAAGACACGGTGAGTGAACTGCAGCGCAAGGTCAATCTGCTGCGCGAGGCCTCGCGTAAAACGAAGGGTCTCACCATTCGCTGGCACGACCCCGAAGCTTCGGCGGCTGAGGGGGCGATGAGCCGGGGCGACCGGCGGATGGGCGCGGTGATTGAGCGGGTCTGGCGAGCCGGAGGCACCTTCCAGGAATGGTCTGAGCGATTCAACCTGTCGCTGTGGGAAGAGGCGCTGGCGGCCGAGGGATTGAGCTTGCATGAGGTGGCGCACCGCGATCGGGGCGAGCATGAGCCGCTGCCCTGGGATCACATCTCCGCCGGCCTCCACCGCGATTTCCTATGGACCGACTGGCAGGATGCCCTGGCTGAAGCCGGGGTGGAGGACTGCCGTTGGACGCCTTGCTACGACTGTGGGGCCTGTACCGAATTCGGCCTGGAACACGTGGTGGCCTCGCCGGTGCCGCCGGCGGGGGGCAGCCAAGGCACAGGACAAGACCTGGCGGCGGGTGGGCGCATCCCAGTGCGGTTGATGACGTCGGCTGGGGCACGGTGACGGTCGACGCGGTGGCCGTGGAGGCGGAGGGGCCGGTCTCGGCATCTCGGCGCTTCCGGTTTCGATTCTCCAAGGTCGGCAAGATCCGTTTCACCAGCCATCGGGACGTGGCCCGGATGTGGGAGCGGGCCCTTCGCCGGAGCCGCCTGCCGGTGGCCCTGTCGCAAGGCTTCAATCCCCATCCGCTCTTGAGTTTCGGTTTGGCGCTCCCGACAGGGTGTGAGTCCCAGGGCGAGTATCTCGATGCCCGCCTTGAGGACGTTCGGCCAGGAGATGTCGGCATAGGCGAACTTCCAACTCTGCTCACCGAATTGCTGCCTGAGGGCATGACGGTGCAGGCGGTCGTGCCCATAGGGATGGCGGAGGGTTCCCTGCAACAAGAGGTAGCATCGTGTACTTGGGAGCTGGAGGTACTCGGAGTGAACGGTGAGGAATTGCAGGGGCGGATTGAGCGAGCGCTCGCTGCCCCGAGCCTCACGGTCCAACGGGAGCGGAAGGGTCGTCAGACCGAAGACGACATCCGTCCAGCCATTTTGTCGCTTGCCCTTATCGGCGAAGACACTCTTGAGCAGGGGGAATACCCGAATGGTCGCCTCCGGGCCGAATTGGCCACGCACCCGCGTGGCGTTCGCCCCAGCGACTTGCTTGCCGCACTCGGCACCGATGTAGTGCTGGCGCGGGCTTGTAGAACGCATCAATGGATCGAGCGCGATGGTGCACGGTTCGAGCCGCTTTCGGTAAGCGGGCTCGGGACCGACCCCATCGTGGAACACGCCGCTGCAATAGGGCGTGCCTCATGAACGACGCAAGGAGGGCTTTCCCTCATGTCCACTTCCGAGTCGGATATCACCCATACCCACAGCCAGAGCCACGACGATGCACCAGCGGAGGTTCCCGCAGGTAGCGCTCCTCGTGACGCGGAGAGTAACGCTGGAGTTGCCCCGCCGGAGCCGACGCAGGCTGCCGTAGAAGGATCCAGCACGGCTGACGCAGCCAGACGCGCACCACGTCCCCGCATTGGAGACACTCGTCCCGCTCCTGCTGTGCCCGTGGGTGCGGGGGCAGGGGCGGCTGCTTCAGCGGTGGCGGCTCCGGCTCCGGCGGCGGCTCCGCCGACGGCACCGGCCGCGGCTGCTGCGGCACCGGCCAAGAGTGGGTCCGGCGGTTCGGGAGGTGGCGGGGGACGGAGAGTCCCGAATGCCAATTCGGAAACTCCTTCGCCCGGGGAAAGTATTTTGACGGCGACCGCCGGAGGTCGAGGCAGTCTGGGCGGTCAGGGCGAAAGTGGATCCGACGCAAGCTCGGAAGGCGCTGGAGGCGGCCGCCGTAGCCGTGGTCGGCGGAGGTCAGGTGGCCGGGAGCGTCCCAAGGGCAAGCAGGTCGGGCGCTACTTGGTCTGTGTGCATGTGCAGCCGCATATGACCCAGATCGCCATGTTGGAGGGTCGATCCCTGGTGGAGCATTACGTCTCCCGGGCTTCGGACGACACCAACCAGATCGATGGCAACGTGTATCGAGGACGGGTGCAGAACGTCCTGCCAGGCATGGAAGCCGCCTTTGTCGACATCGGCATCCCAAAGAACGCCGTCCTCTACCGGGGCGACGTGCGGTACGACCGTGACGACATTGAGGGCGGAGCGACCAAGGGAGCTCAGCCCCGGATTGAGGACGTGCTCAAGGCCGGTCAGAACATCTTGTGTCAGGTGACCAAAAACCCCATCGGGGCCAAGGGTGCTCGGCTGACCCAAGAGGTCTCCTTGCCGGGGCGCTTTGCCGTCCTGGTGCCCAACAGCTCAGCGTTCGGGATCTCGAAGCGACTGGGGGACAACGAGCGTCGTCGGTTGCGCAGGATCATTGATGAAGTGAAGCCACCCGGCCACGGCCTGATCGTCCGGACGGCGGCCGAAGGGGCGTCAGCCGACGAGCTCCAGCGAGACATCACGACCTTGCTGGAGCAGTGGGACAGCATTGAGGCCGAAGCCAAGCGATCTGATGCTCCCGGCCTGCTGTACCGCGAACCCGAGCTTTCCGTCCGAATCCTGCGTGAAGAACTCAATGGCGAGTACCGGGCCGTAGTCATTGACGATCGGGAGCTCTTTGAGCAGGTGCGTGACTACGTCCAGGCCGTGAGCCCAGAACTGTCCGATCGGGTGGAGTACTACGACCCGGCGGTGGAGGGCCTGCCCATCTTTGAGCGCTACCACGTCCACGAGCAGCTCCATAAGGCGCTCGACCGCAAGGTGTGGCTGCCTTCGGGTGGATCGCTCATCATTGAGCGCACCGAGGCCTTGACGGTGATCGACGTCAACACCGGCAAAAACGTGGGCAAGACCAATCTCGAAGAGACGGTGTACCGCAATAATCTCGAAGCGGCGGAGGAAGTAGCCCGCCAGCTGCGATTACGCGACATCGGTGGGATCATCGTGATCGACTTCATCGACATGGAGATTCGGGAGAACCGGGACAAGGTGGCGGCTTCCCTGCGCAACGCTCTGGCCCGAGACAAGACCCGGACCCAGGTGTTCGATATTTCCGAGTTGGGCCTGGTCGAGATGACACGCAAGCGCATCTCAGAGGGTCTTTTGGAGACGCTGTCCTCAGAGTGCGCCGTCTGCAACGGCCGGGGCGTGACTCTGGACGACTCGGTATTGCGCTAGTCTTTCGACCTCATGTATGCGGTCATTAAGTCAGGTGGAAAGCAGGAGCGGGTGGCCGAGGGCCAGCGCCTGCGCGTCGAGCTGCTAGGTCAGCCCGTCGGCACCGAAGTCACCCTGGAACCCGTACTCGTCGTCGACGGGGCCACTGTGCTGGCCACGCCGGCTCAACTGGCGGGTGCCACCGTGACGGCCAAGATCGTGGGCGAAGAAAAAGGCCCGAAGATCAACGCCATGACCTACAAGAACAAGTCGAACCAGCGCCGCCATTGGGGTCACCGCCAGCACTACGCCACGCTGGAGATCACCGCCATCACGGCAGCCGGTTAAGCACCGCACCGCCACGGCGACTGCGTTAGTGAGGGATTAGGAGCAGACCATGTCAAAGACAAAGGGTGGCGGTTCAACCCGCAACGGACGCGATTCACGGGCCCAGCGCCTCGGTGTCAAGGAATTTGACGGGACTGCGGTGACGGCTGGCTCCATCATTGTGCGGCAACGGGGGACCAAGTTCTACCCAGGGTCCAACGTCGGTCGTGGTGGCGACGACACGCTGTTCGCCACCGCCGATGGTGTGGTCAAGTTCGGCGCTCGCCGGGGCCGCAAGCACGTCGACATCGTCACCAGCGTCTAAGGATCGCTCCGGGCGGAGTCGCTCGTCTGCCTGATTCAGTTGCTTTCGCTGGGCGAAAACTGGTGCAGCTCAATCACGTTGCCCCACGGGTCATTCATGAAGGCTTGATGCCGCCCGGGGCTCGACGCAGCCGGATCGCTCACCGTGTAGCCCTCCGCCCGCAACTGGGTCACGACCGCGCCTAAGTCCTCGTAGAGCAAAGCAAAGTGCTGCCCCATGTTGGTGGGTGGCGGCAGCTCAATGAGATGCACTTGCTGGTCGCCGGCGTTGAGCCAGGCACCGGCAATGCCGAAGTCCGGCCGATCGTCGCGCTGGGTCAGCCCGAGCACCTCGGTGTAGAAGGTGATGGCGGCCGGCACGTCGGTCACGTTGAGTGCCACGTGATCAATCCCTGCTGGAGTAGGCGATGGCGATGGCGCTGAAGTCACGCCAACGACCCTACGACGTGTCGCACAATGGCGGCCATAGATGGGGCGCTCTCAGCCCCGACCTGGGAGATGTCGCCGGTGTCGCCGGCCGCTGCGTTGGTCACGACGGCTAATCCCAACACGTTGGCTTCGGCATGTCGAGCCGCGATGGTCTCGATGGCCATCGACATGCCGACCACGTCGGCGCCCATCTGGCGCAACATGGCAACTTCGGCTCTGGTCTCGAATTGTGGTCCGAGCACCTGTGCGTAAATCCCCTCAGCCACAGTGGGAATCCCCGGGGTCGCCACCGCGGCGGCCCGAAGGTCAGGGGAGTAGGCGTCGACCATGTCGACGAATTGCGGGCCGTGGAGAGGGGAGTGGCCGGTCAGGTTGATCTGGTCCGAGACGGCCACGATCGTCCCGGTCGACAGGTCCTCTCGTATGCCACCAACGGCGGCGGTGAGGATGACCGTCGAGCAGCCGGCGGCGATGCCCGTCCGCAGAGGATGGACCACGTCGGCCACCTCAATCCCCTCGTACAGGTGGCACCGGCCGGCGAAAATGAGGACCATTTTCCCGTCGATGGGGACCGACCAGGCCTCGGCGTGGTGGCCGGTGGCGGTGTATCGAGGGAAAAACGGCAGGGTGGCCAGAGGGAGGGACGGCCCGGATGTGCCCAGGAGCCCAGCGGTACTGGCCAGACCGCTGCCCAGGATCACCAGGACGTCGTGATGCTCCACGCCGGTGCGGCGAGCCAGCTCCTTGGCGGTACGCAGAGGGCGATTCGAGGACTCGTCCATATGCGCACCCTACGGGGTCGATGCCGCTGGCCGCGTAACATTGCGCCGACATGACGAATCCCCCTCTGCATCCTCTGGCTCCGCTCCGCGGCGACGAGATCATCGCCGCCCGTGAGATCGTGACTGAATCCGGGCGAGCCACCGTTCCACCGGCCGACATCCGCTTTGCCTATTTCGGCTTGAGCGAACCACCCAAGGACCTGGTCCGTGCCTTCGACCGGGGTGAAGACGTGGCGACCGATCGCCGGGTCCGGCTGCAGCTGCTCCAAGGACCCGAGGCCAATTTGACCGAAGTGATCGTCTCGGTCACCCGACGGGAAATCGACCAATGGGAAGTGGTGCACGGCGTACGTCCCGGGCTGCAGATGGAAGAGGCCATGCATGCCATCTTCGCCTTGCACGAGTCTCCCGAATGGCTGGCTGCGCTCGATCGACGGGGTATTGAGAACGGCCCACTGGTGCAGATTGACCCGTGGCCGGCGGGCACCTTCGGGGTGTCGCATGAGGAAAACCGACGGATCTTCCGCTGCCTGGCCTATTTGCGCGACTCGCCCGAGGACAATGGCTACGCCCGCCCCATTGAGGGGTTGATGGCCTACGTCGATGGAGCACGTGGGGAAGTCCTTGAAGTGGTCGACACCGGCGTGGTGCCTTTGGCGCCCCAACTCGGCAGCTATTACCCCGAGGACAATGGCCCTATGCGGACCGACTTGCGGCCGCTCGAGATCATCCAACCCGAAGGTCCTAGCTTTTCGGTCGAGGGGAATCTGGTGCGCTGGCAGAAGTGGTCGATGCGGGTGGGCATGGATCCGCTCGAAGGACTTGTGCTGCACACCATCGCCTATGAGCAAGATGGTGAAAAGCGCCCGCTGGTTTACCGCGCCTCGGTCAGCGAGATGGTGGTTCCCTACGGACACCCGGGCCCGATGCACTCATGGAAGAGTGCCTTCGACGCCGGGGAGTGGGGCCTCGGCCGCATGGCCAACTCGCTCACACTCGGCTGCGACTGCCTGGGGGAGATCCATTATTTCGATGACGAATTCGCCGACGAACACGGCAAGCCCCACACCCGGGCCAACGCCATCTGCATGCACGAAGAGGACTACGGCATTCTGTGGAAGCACGTCGATCTGAGTTCGGGCCGGACCGAAGTTCGTCGTTCTCGTCGCCTGGTGATCAGTTCCATCTCCACTGTCGGCAACTACGAGTACGGCTTCTATTGGTACTTCTATCTCGACGGCACCATGCAGCTCGAAGTGAAGCTGAGCGGGATCATGTCGACCATGGGCGTGGACGGTCTCGATCCCGGGCCGAACGCCAACATGATTGCGCCGGGATTGGCCGCTCCTTACCACCAGCACATGTTCAACGTGCGGCTCGATATTGAAATCGACGGACCGAACAACTCCGTCTTCGAGGTCGACACGACGCCCTCGCCGGCCGGCCCGGACAATCCGTACAGCAATTCCTTCGCGCCGACGGTCACGCTTTTGGAGAACGAGCTGGCGGCCATTCGCCGGACGGATTCGTCGAAGAGCCGCTCATGGAAGATCGCCAACCGGACCAAGTCCAACGGAGTGGGGCAACCAACGGCGTACAAGTTGGTGCCGGTGTCGACCCCGACGCTGTTGGCCGATCCCGAATCGAGCGTCGGTCGGCGGGCCGCCTTCGCCTCGCAGAACTTATGGGTGACGCCTTTCAATAAAGACGAGCGTCGAGCCGCCGGTGAGTACCCGAACCAATCTGCTGGCGGCGACGGCCTGCCGGATTGGACTTCGAAAGACCGCGACATTGTTGATACCGACATTGTGGTGTGGCACTCCTTCGGGGTGACGCATTTGCCCCGACCCGAGGACTGGCCCGTCATGCCGGTGGAATACACCGGGTTCTCTCTCGTCCCCTTCGGCTTCTTCGACCGCAACCCCGCGCTCGATGTGCCGGCCTCGACTGGCGGAGGAAGTCACTGTCATGCCGACTGAGGAGCACTCGCCGGCCGAGTACCACCCGCCGGTAGAGGAGTACCTCGAGACCATGTTGTCGTTGGCCGAAGAGGGTGTGCCGGTCATCGGGGCTCGTATCGCCGAGCGTTTGGGCCGGTCTGCTCCATCGGTCTCGGAAATGATGGAACGCCTGACCGATGATGGCTACGTCACCCGGGAGGGTCGACGCCTCGACCTCACCGAACGGGGTCGAACCCTGGCCGAAAAGGTCGTGCGCAAACACCGGCTGGCTGAGCGTCTCTTGGTTGACGTGATCGGTTTGGAATGGCACAAGGTGCATAGGGAGGCGGGCCGCTGGGAGCACGTGATCTCCGATGACGTCGAAGCCCGGTTGGTGGAGTTGCTCGGTGACCCAGCGACCTGCCCGCATGGGAATCCGATCCCTGGGTCGCACTCGCAGGCGCCGTCGACCCCGGTGCGGCCACTTGCCGAGGTGGAGGCCGGTGAGCGG
>Ga0182030_10013246_pt1 | contig 16424 bp, 12 predicted proteins | sample 812S3MmetaG_FD_121299 | JGI IMG/M metagenome (GOLD analysis project Ga0182030, IMG submission 121299) | Permafrost microbial communities from Stordalen Mire, Sweden - 812S3M metaG (Illumina Assembly) | ecosystem: Environmental > Terrestrial > Soil > Wetlands > Permafrost | place: Sweden...
ATACGCCGCACGCCGAGGTGGCCAGCCATTTGTACTTTGCGAACAGCGATTACGACCCGTGGTTTGGTTTTCTTGCCACGCATCCAAGGCTGGCGAAACGCATCTCCGCCATTGATCCGCAGTTCAATGGCAGCTTCCCCAAGGTGCAGATGCTCGCCCCGAACCAGGCAGAGCGCGACGAAATTTACGCGCGCACGATCTCCGAGGCCATGGCTGCCGGCGGCCCGATTTATAATATGGCGGTGGAGGCCACCGGCATCACCAGCGAACACCTCCGGCAAGCCTCACTGATCCGGATTGCCCTGCCGGTGGAAATCAAGAGTGCCATGCGTACGCCGGGCGGCGCGGGCAACATCGTCTTTTCCCTGGTCATGGGCGATGGCGATGACGATTCTGTGCGCTCCCGGCAGATGGAGATTTTGCAATCGAGCCTGGCACCGGCGGCGTTCGCCCAATTTCGTTCGCTTGAGCCGCAAGTTGCCTCGCTGGATGAAAAATACCAGCTGCCGCTGGCGGAATTCAGCGTGCCGGCATTGCGCGATTATGACGCGGATGGGTGCCAATCGTTCAACCAATTGCTCCAGCGTCTCCTGGAGTGCAACAGCTCGATTGACCTCTTTGAATACACGCTGACGAAGATGGTGACCCGCCAGTTGGGCGCCCATTTTGGAGGTCCGAATCTCAGCAAGCCATTATACGGCCGGGCGAGAGACGTTCAACCGCAATGCGCCCTGCTCCTGTCCGCGCTGGCACATGTCGGGACGGAAAACGAAGCCGCCGCTCGAAATGCGTTTGAGCAGGGCACGGATTATCTCGATCTGGAGGGCGAGACTATCAAGTTCCTCCCGCGCAGCGAATGGGACTTGGCCGGGGTTGACGCGGCATTGACAAAACTGGCCGGTTACCACAAGCCGCTGCGGCGAAACATCCTGCTGGCCTGCGGCAAGACCGTAGCCGCCGACCACCAGGTGACCATCCGCGAGGCCGAACTGCTCCGCGCCATCGCCGATGCGCTGGATTGTCCGATGCCTCCGTTTGTGGACGCCATCCGCAGCGAGGAGCTGGCGCAATCTCCGCCGCAACCAACTTGAGGGGAAGCCAATTTCCGGCAAAGGGCAGACTCCGGTCCGGGCCGCTGGGGAGGATTGGTTCAATTCCGCAATTCCCAGTTCAAAATTGGTAAACTCCGTTCAAAATTGAATTCCCATCACACGCCGGTCTGCCAGCCGCGCACCAGGTCCGGGAACCGGCAATCGGCGCAGATGGCGTTGGAATGTTCGCAAAAATCCCGGATGATCTGGATGAGCCCCTGCTGCTGCGCCGCGCCCTTCAGGATGCGCGGATTGGTGGTGCCCAGCAGGCGCTGCCGCGCCAGTTTCAATACCGCATTGTCCTCCGCGGCCGGCCAGGCAAAAAACCGACGCTCGACGGCATCCAAAACTTTTGCGCGCCCGCCCTCCCGCGCCCGGATCCAGAGCCAGGGCAGCACGACGTTGACGGCCAGGTCCGTCACGCGCGCCTGGCCGAGCAGCGGCTGCGGCTTGGCCAGCCGGGCGGATTGAAAGGTCCAGTGCCACGACCAGAATTCATCGCGTTCCACCTGCAAAATTTCGTGGAGCGAGCCGGGCCAACTGCGTTCCGGCGAGTCCGCCACGCACCAGTTTTCCAGTTTCCGCGCCAGGCCGGTGGCCGCCAGCCAGTGCGCGGCCAGCGCCAGCCGGCGCTGCGGATGGTTCGCCGGGCGCAGCCCGTGAAATCGCCAGACGCTGCGCGGCAGCGCGCAATCGGCAAACTCGTCGCGGTCGCGCCACCAGACGTCCCAGGTGCGGCGGAGGAACGTGTCCGCCGTTTTTTGCGCGCGGGTCAATTCCGCCGGCAGCAGGCCGCTCATGCCGAACAGCCGCGCCTGTAGCGCCTGCGGCGAATCCGCCCCGCGCGTCCAGCGCGGCCGGCTTTCCGCGAGGTTTTGCATGGGCCAGACGTTGTGCTTGTAACCCAGCGCCCGAAAGAGCTGTTCCCACAGCGCCTGCTCCCAGCCGGCGTCTTTGGCGCGGGCCAGCATGGCGCCCGCCTTGTTTTGAAACCGCACCCGCGCGGCCGCGTGCAACAGCTCGTCCAGCCGCGCGGCGGGGAATTCTCGTAGCGGCGCTGAGCAGTTGCCGCGCAAGTTCTCGGGCAGGGCAGACTCTGTTTCCAGCGCCAGCGCCAGCTCCGCCGCCGGCGCATCGAGCACGTCCTTCAACGCAATCCGCACCGGCGGCGTTCGGAGGGCCGATTTGCCCGCGGCCGGTTCCTCCCACACCACGTGCAGGATGACGTTTTTGAAAGCAGGATTCGTGTCGTGGCCGTGCGCGTGCCAGCCGGAGACCTGCAAATCAATTTCCACGTCGCCGGACACCGGCGCCGCCTGGTCCAGTTGCAGCACGGCACCGCGAAAATCCGGTCCGCCCTCGGCGCTGGCGAAACCCGGATGCAGCACGCGCACGCGGATGCCGTCGGCGGTCTGCAAGCGGTCCCGGCGGATGCGCTGATGCTGCCAAACGGCTTGCAGCAGCCGTTCCGGCGGCACCGCGCCGCCGTCGCGCAGCAGGTTCACCGCGCTGCATTGCTGGCGCCAAACGGCGTAGAAATTCTCCGCCTGGGAACATAAGCCGCTGTGCTTCATGCGGGTGTTTTTGATGATTCAAACTACAATGTCAAGCCGGTAGTTCGTTCCAGCCCACGGCAAGTGGACATCGCCGTCTCCGATGTTGGCAACTGTGGGACCTCTTGGATTCAAACGTGCCGAAACGCCCGCAATACTTGCCCAGCCATTGACCCTGCCCCCGGAACGTCAAGCTCCCGGTGATGGCTCAAGTGCCACGATTACCCGCACTTCAAGGCATATCGATTCTCTTGAGAAACGGCAGTTAACTCGCTGAAGCTGGCAAGGCTTGCGTGATAGCCATTCGCAGTCCCATGGATTTCAAAATTCCCTGCAAGGTGGCAAGTCTTGGATTGCCGCGACTCGAAAGCACTTTGTAAAGTCCCTGCCTTTGCATCTGGGCGGATTGTGCAATTTTGGCTACTCCCCCCCGGGCCTCAACGACATCGCGCATGGCAATTAAGAAGGCCTGCATATCGCCAGTTTCCAATGTTTGCTCCAAATACATGCTGGCATACTCTGGATCCTGAAGTTCAACCAGCAAATCATCTTTGTAACTGATAGCTTTCATAATTTTTGTAAGACTTTCCACTGTTTCCACAGCTTTATGGCATTTTGAATATCGGCTGGTTGCGTTTTCTTGAGGCCACCGCCCAGCAACAGCACACATTCATTGTTGTGTTTGCCATAATAAACTCTCAAGCCAGGACCAAGGTCAATTTTCAACTCCCATGCTCCGTCCCCAACATGCCTGCAATCTCCGAAATTCCCCGCACGGATCCTGGCAATTCGGGAGTCAACCGTGGCCCTCATTTTCTTGTCCGGCAGTGCATTTTTCCAAGCGTCAAACGGGACGCTGCCGTTATCCAGCCGGAGCTTGATGACTTCAATCACCCTGTCAATGTAAACTATAGTTGTCTGGTGTCAAATCGCTAATTTTGGCATTCCCTGCCACCTGCTGAGCCTCAAAACACTCCCTCCCTTCCAGTTCGGGAAAATGAGGCTTTAAATCGCATTTGTTCGGCCGCGCGGCCGCGATATTTCTTGGGCATGGACAAGCGCGGCAAAATCAGCGAAGATGCTTTCGTGGATTAGAATGAACCATGGCGGCCGGAGGCGCCGCGGCGTTTTCATTGACATGAAACTGCTCACAAAATTCAGTTTGATCTTCATTGTCGTCTTCGGGCTGGGCTTGGCCCTGGCCGGAGTGATTTTTTATTCCATGCTCCGCAGCAACGCCCGCCAGCAGGTGGAGGACCGCGCCAAGATCATGATGGAAACCGCCCTGGCCATGCGGCGCTATACTTCCGAGCAGGTCAAGCCCGCCCTCGATTCCGCGGTCCAAGACAAGGTGTTCCACCGGCAAACCGTGCCCGCTTTCAGCGCCACCGAGCTGTTCAACTATCTCCGCGAAAAGTATCCTGATTATTCGTACAAGGAGGCCGCGCCCAATCCCACCAATCCCCGCGATCGCGCGGCCGACTGGGAGGCCGACATCATCACGGTTTTCCGCAATCATCCCGACCGCGAGCTTTTTGCCGGCGAGCGGCTCACGCCCACCGGCAAATCCCTTTACCTCGCCCGCCCCATGCGCGCGGCCAAAAACTGCCTGGAATGCCATTCCACGCCCGCCGCCGCCCCGGCGGCCATGCTGGCCGAATACGGGCCGGCCAACGGGTTCGGCTGGCGGGAGAACGACGTCATCGCCGCGCAGATCGTTTCGGTGCCCGTGGCCCTGCCGGTGGAGATGGCCAACGCCGAATTTCGCGAACTGATGACCTCCCTCGTGGCCGTGGGCGGGGTCACGCTGCTCGTGCTCAACGTACTCCTCTATCTCACCGTCATCCGGCCGGTCAGCCGGCTCGCCGCCCAGGCCGATCAAATCAGCAAGGGGCGCATGGACATCCCGGAACTGCCGGTGCAGGGACGCGATGAAATCTCCATCCTGGCCGCCGCCTTCAACCGCATGCACCGCAGCCTGGCCGCCGCCATGAAAATGCTCGACCGCCATTGAACCTTCCCCATGGCTGACCCCATCAATCTCGACCGCACCTGGCTCTGCAGCGTGGTCTTCTTGGACATCGTCCAATACAGCCGGCAATCGCTGGAAACGCAGACGCAGTGGAAGCAGCGCTTCAACCAGTTTCTCACCGAGTCCATCAAGGAATGCCCCGAACCCGAGCGCGTGATCTTGGACACCGGCGATGGCGCGGCCATTTGCTTTCTGGGAGACCCCGAGACGGCGATGTTCTGCGCGTTGCGGTTGGTCAGCGCCGTGGCGCAGGAAAAGCATGGGCAGGCCAATCCCCTCCGCGTGCGCGCCGGGATCAACCTGGGCTCGATCAAGCTCGTCAAGGACATCAATGGCAACCTCAACGCCGTGGGCGACGGCATCAATGTCAGCCAACGCGTGATGAGTTTTGCCGGGGAAAACCAGATTCTCGTTGCGCGTTCCTTTTACGAGGTGGCCAGTTCGATCTCGGAGTCCTACGCCGGCCTGTTCAAGTACGAAGGCGTGCGCACGGACAAGCACGTGCGCGAACACACGCTATATGAGCTGCATGCGCCCGAGGCCGCCCGCACGACCCTGGCCGGCGACACCGCGGCGCCGCCGCCGGAACCCGCCCTGACCGCGGCGCAAATCACCATGGTGGAACAGCGGCTCGCGGCCATCCTCGGCCCCATCGCGCCGCACTTGGTGAAAAACGCCATGCAGCACGCCGGGGACCCCGCGGAAATCGCCCGCACTCTCTTGACGTTCATTCCCACGAAAGCGGAACGCGATAAATTCCTGGCCGCCTGCCGCGACATCTTCCCCGCCGTGGGTGCTGCCATCCCGCCGGCGGAGGAACCCGGACCGTCCGCGACGCCCGCGTGGGAGCCAGCCGTGCTCGAACAGGCACGCCAGGACCTGGCGGCCCGCATCGGCCCCATGGCCCAGCTGCTCGTGGACCGCGCCGCCGCCCGCACCCGCACGCGCGAGGCGCTGTATCAATTGCTGGCGTCCGAAATCACCTCGCCCCGGGAACGCGCCGAATTCCTCAGGCATTCGAACCAGTCCTGACAGGATTGCCGGAATGATTTGGTGACAATGCTCTAAACTTTACTCTCCGTGGGGAGAAGCGAAAGTGATTAAATCTTTGTTGTAATATCAGCCGGGGAGTGCTAACGGTTGATCATGCTGGCAGTCAGATTGAACGCTCGCCGATCTTGGCTTTCGACCGGAACGTTTCGGCTGGCCCTGTTCGCAGTGTTCACCGGGATTGCCATGGGATCCGTTTGGGCGGACCCGCTGGCCGGCCAGGTGACGCTGGCCTATCAGGAAACGCCCCTGACCGTCGGTGGCTGGAGCATTTCCATTACTCCGCAGACGACTCCATTCAAAAAGGAATCGCCGTCTTCCCCCGGCCAGTTGGTGCGCGGGGTGCTGAATTTTGGCGATGGCACCAGCAACGCCATTCCGTTCCTGTGGCAGCGCGACGCCGGAAAACTTTTTCTCGACCTGAATCGCAATCAGGATTTGACCGATGACCCGGCCGGAAACCTCACAGCCAGCCTGAAGACGTCCTCCAGTTTTCAGACGTTCACAAATGTCCATTTGGGGTTCAACACAGACCGGGGCCGGATACAGGTGTTGGCGGACCTTAACCTTTGGGATTATGGCAACCGGCCGGGCGGCAATTTGTCATTGCGCTGTATCTGGCAGGGCAGGGTGACGCTGCAGGGACAGGACTGGCAGGTGGGCCTCGTTCCAACGATTTGGTCGGGAACCAACCGGATAAGAATCGTCTCAATTGAAAATGGCCATCTGCTGCTGCGCCCGTGGCAAAATCGCGATCCGGCTTTCAATTCCTATGGTTCGGAAAATATCGGGCCCGCTTCGCAGAAGCTTTTCTTCGGCGGCCACGCCTACCAGTTGATCCTGCCGCCGGGTTCAGCCGATGGCGAATTCAAGGCCGCTCTCGGTTTTTTGGAGCAGCCCGTGGCACTGGGCGACTTGAAAATCACCGGCAAATATGTCAGCCGATTGCTGCTGCCGGGCAGCTATCGCGTCATTCTCGATCATCCGGCCGATACGGTGAAGATCCCGGTCGGCAGCTACCACCCGCCCACAGTTTTCCTCGAACAAGGCGGGGTTGAAGCCCGGTGCAAAGTGGGCGGGGGGCCAGTCACAAAAACGATTGCCGTCGTTGTGGACGGCAAGGCACCCGCGGTGCTGGACATCGGCGGGCCGCTGACCAATTCCGTCGCCATCACACCCCACGGACAGGATTTGCTTCTGGATTACTCTCTGGTGGGCGCGGGTGGAACCCTTTATCAACTGATGAATCAGAATCAGTCCAAGCCGCCGGAGTTCGCCGTTTACCGGGGCGGCAAACCAATCGCCTCGGGCCGATTTGAATTTGGCTGAAGCGGCACTTGTTCGCACTCATGGCGAGTGCCTCTCACTGCCGGCGGTCCGCTCACGGTTGTCCCCTCGTGTGATCTGGGCTTGCTGGGAGCCAGGGACGGCGCTCCGGTGGAATATACGTGGGTCTTGCCCAGCATCGCACCGCTGTTGCTGCCGTGGCTGGTCATTCTGGGCCTGCTGGCCTTGAAGTCCAACCGCCGCCCGGCGGCCTGGCTGATCTGGTTGCCGCTGACCGGTGTCATGGCGATGTCTTGCATACCGCAAATGCTGCCCTCGGGAACCGACGGGTTGTTGGATGCCATCGCTGCGCTGGCGTTTGGACTCTCCGCCGTTTGGTTGCTGTCAAATTATTTGCGGCGGACCCGCCGGCTGGCGACATTCTTCTGCGTACTGCTCACCTTGGCGGCCTTTACCGCCCTGGCCTTCATTGCCAGCCAGGGCGGAAGCCGGTTGGAAGTCGATACGCTGCAAATCGGGATCGTGGCGGCCATCGGCGCCCTCTTCAGCACCCTCACGTTGAGTCTTGGCGGGTGGCTTTGCCGACGCCGTTACCATCCGCTCGCACTTTACCCGTGGCTGGCCGTGTCACTGGCAATTGTCTGGCTGGGGGCGGCTCTGCCGTTCTTTCTGTACGCGGTCAGCTCCTCCGGCGGAAAGATTCCCTGGAGCGAGTTTTTCATTCCCGTCCTCGCCGTGGCCGCAGGCAATTTCGTCCTGCTGCTCCCGTTCCTGATTTTGTCGTCCGCCAATCCATTTTTCCGCGAACGGCTTCAGGCGCTGCTGAATGCGAAACCAGACGCCCCGCCCATCATTCCCAATGCCGATTTGAAAGCATGAAAATCCCGCCACCCCAGGACATATTATGAAGTTTTCCCGAACCCTGATTTTTGCCGGCATGTTGCTCGCCAGCACGGTCTGGGCGCAGACCGAGCAATGGCTCGAATACCACACGGGCAACGATGGCCGAACCTACCATCCCATTAAACTAACCACCAACGCGCCGCCCGGCGTGGCGCTGCCAGCACTGAACGCGCCACCGTTTTTTGCGCGCTGGGAAACGCCCATGGACCCCGCCGGCGGACGCTGGATGTGCTTCGACCGCACCCGCAAGTCCGGCCCTTACGACCGGCTCTACATTGACAGCACCGGCAACGGCCGGCTGGACGACAAGTCACCGGTGGCAGCGCGGCTCGATTCTTACAACGCCTTTTTCCCCGCCACTCCGGTGACGTTCAAGGGCGAGGACGGACCGATCACCTACCATCTCGCGTTTCGCATGTATCAGTATGATGCAAATCCCGCGCAACTGCTGGCTTCGTCCGCCGGCTGGTATGAGGGCGACGTGGATTTTGACGGCGTGAGAAAGCACATCGAGCTCATCGACGGCAACGTCAACGGCACGTTCAACGACCGGGTGGCCGATCCGTATGGCTGCGATCGCATTGAAGTGCAAGGCGACAAAACCGAGGAACGCTTTCTGGGCCGGATGCTGGAAGTGGACGGAAAGTTTTTCAATGTCGAGGTCGCGCGTGATGGCGCATTTATCAAGGTGAAAAAGGCGGAAAATGTCGTGCTGGGTTCAGTGCACGTGCCGGAAAACGTTTCAGAATTTGCCGCCTTTGGCGATAACGGGCATTTCGTGCGCCAGCCCGCGAATGGTGAATTCACCCTGCCCGCAGGCCAATACCGGATGGTCAGCTGGACCATCAAGCGCAAGGACGACAAGGGCGTGGCGTGGACGCTCCGGGGCTACAATTTTCCCGAGACGGCGACCTTTGCGGTGGCGGTGGACAAACCGGTGACGCTGGCGATCGGCGAACCGGTGCAGGCCGTGTTAAAGACGGACGAAGGTGCCGACCGGCAACTTACTTTCAACCTGAATTTCGTCGGCCAGCAGAAGGAAGCCATCGAAATGCTCCGCGACAACCAGCGCCCGCGCGGGCCCAAATTGATGCTGGCCAACGCCACCGGCACCCTGTGCTACACCAACTCGTTTGAGTTTGGGTGAGGTGGCGTATGCTCGCTCTCATGGCGGGAGCCCAAAACTGTGCAGCGTCCGTTGACCGGCAATGTAAAAGTCTTCAGCCCCTTTGAGGTGCTGTCGAGTCCGCTGACGCTGGAAGCAAAAAAGAATTAAACCAACAGCCAACCCAAAACGAATCCGCCGGGAGCCGCGCGTCATCCGCGCGGCCCCCGGTTGTGTGGACTCCATTAAAGCCGTCTCCAAATTCTAAAAGGCCAAACTCCGGAGCAAGCAAATCAAATGAAAATCACCCGTCCCATCCTTCTGGCTGCAGCCGTTTCCGCGCTGCTCTGCGCCATCCCGTCCCCCGGGGCGCAAACCTCCGACGCCGGCGCCAAAACGAACACCTTATCCGGGACCGTGGCCGACAGCGCGGGCAAACCCGTGAAGGGCGCCGCGGTTGAGTATTGGCGCTACGCGGATAATTTCCCCAACCCGGGCGCGCCGGAGGTGGTCAAGCAAATCACCACCGGACGGGACGGCGCGTTTCAATTTCAGACGTCCCCCGACATGGGATTTCTGTTCGCGCACAAGCGCGGCCTGGCGCCCGCTTGGAAGCAGTTCAACCAGGCGTTCAATCCCATGCGTTCCACGGAACTCAAATTGGTGCTCACGCCGCCGGGAACGCTGGCCGGCGTGGTGATGGACGAGTCGAATCGGCCGGTCGCTGGCGCCCGCGTTTCCGTAACGATCGCCTTCAGTGAAAACCTATTCGAAAACGGCAGGCGTGCGGTCGATTCTTTTGCCGGCAAACCGATGCGGGACGCTTTCTCCGCGCGCACGGATGGCGCCGGGCACTTCGCCATCCAGAATTTCCCCACCAATGCCGCCGCGTTGCTCGAAGTTCATTCACCCGGAAAAGTTCTCCGGCCGTCGGAGCGGATGAGTTCCGACATTCTATCCACCGGCTACCGGGCTGGCGATGCGGATATCAAACTGGTCGTGGAGCCGGCCGGTGGCGTCGAAGGCAAAATCGCCGGCGGCGAGACCAATCAACCGCCGCCCATCGGCCGCTTGACGTTGCTGCCCGACGGGCAAAACTTTTTCGGGTCGATTGGGCAAGAACCGGTGAAATCCGCCGCGGATGGTTCGTTCCGGTTCGACAACGTGGCTGCCGGTTCCTATCACCTTCGTGCCAGTTTCGGCACCAACGGTTCGGCCAAATGGGTCGCGGAATCGGTGCCGGTGACCGTTGAATCCGGCCAAGTCGCGCGCGGCGTGCGGATGACGGCGGTGCAGGGCGCATTGTTGGAAGTGTCCGTGCGGGGAGAGGACGACCACAAGCCGGTGGCACAGGCCAAGGTCAGTGCCTACCGCGAGGGTCCCCAATCCACCACCGCCGTGGCCGACAACTGCGGGATCGCGCGACTGTATCTGCTTCCCGGCGATTATCAAATTGCCGTGGCCGGGCAGTCCTTCCCGGCGGGCCAGACTGCCGCGACGGTGGCAGCCGGTGTCACCAATCGTGCGGAAATTGAGGTGTCGGCCCCGAAAAAAATCTCCGGTGTCGTTCGTGCGCCGGACGGCAAACCCGCGGCTGGCCTGCCGGTGCAGTTGGTGGGAGCATTTGGCGCCGCCAATGCGGAGGATAAAACCGACGCGAACGGCAAATTTGAGGTGGACTGGATCAGCCGCCCGGGGCAAAGCGAGTCCACCGTATGCGTGCTCATTCGCGACGTGGAACACAACCTGGCTGCGGCCCAGGAGGTTGACGAAGATACCGGCTCGCTGGATTTGAAACTTGCGCCCGCGCTCACGCTGGCTGGCCGGGCGGAGGCCGAGGGCAAGCCCATCACCAACGTCACGGCACGACTGGTCTTCTGGACCGGCAACCGCGGCTCATGGCTGGAAGGTCTGTCACGCACCAACCGGCCCGGTGAATATGAAATTCCCGCCCTTCCGCCTGGCAGAAAATACGGGGTCATCGTTTCGGCGCCCGGATACGGACAGAATCAAAACAACAATCTTGGCATTTCCGCCGAACCCGGTCGCCAGGAACTGGACCCTGTGGAACTCAAACTCGCGAATCTCAAGCTCATCGGCCAGGTGCTGGATGCGGACGATAAACCGGCCGCCGGCTGCTTCGTGAATCTGAACGGCAACAATCAGCCCGCGGCCCAAGTCCGCACCGACCGTCAAGGACGGTTTGTCTTCGCTCACATCTGCGAAGGCGCGTTGCAACTCTTTGCCAATGCCCAAGGTTCGTTCGGCAATGTTTCCGCCGAAGGTGGGGACACCAATGTCGTCTTGCAATTGGGCCAGAATTACGGTTCCGCAGCCGGCGCCCAGACGCACAAGCTCAAAGGCGTGGTAACCGACGCCGCTGGCAAACCCAGCCCCGGTGTGCAGGTGGCCGTTTTCCCCAGCGACAATGGCAGGCACTGGATCAAGACCGGACCCAACGGCGAATACCACCTCTCTTGGTCAATCCAGCCGTGGCAGGCCCAGAACGGTGGCGCCTTCCTCGTCGGCCGCGATCCGGCTCGCAGCTTGGCGGCCGTTCAGGAGTTGTCCGAGGAGATCACCAATCTCGATCTGAAATTGGAACCCGCGCTGACTTTGGCGGGGCAGGTGAAGAATGTCAGCGACGCCCCCATGGCCGGCGCCCAAGTCGGCTTGTGGTTCAAGGCGGGCAACAGCTACGAACAGCTGGATGAGCAATTGAAAACGGCCGACGCTGATGGCCGCTATGAAATCCACTGCCTCCCGGCGGATGGAAAATACATGGTCTATGCTTCTGCCAAGGGCTATGGCAAAAGCCAGCTACAGGTTCAAAACGATTCTGATACAAACCGGCTGGAACTGTCTCCGCTCGTGCTCAAACTCGCTGACCAGATGATCGCCGGACAGGTGTTGAAGGACGACGACAAGCCGGCTTCGGGCGTGAACATCAATTTGAGCGGCGAAGGCCAGCCGGATGGCAACATGCCCACCGACAGCAAGGGCCGGTTTCATTTTCAGGTTTGTGAGGGGCAAATCCGCCTGTTCGCCTATTCGCAATACGGCGGGGGCAACGCCCAAGCCACGGTGGCCGCCGGTGACACGAACATCGTATTGAATTTGAGCGCGTCGCCCATGGGGCGCCCCCAGCAACCGCGCCACGTGTCGCTCAAGGGCAGCCCGCTGCCGGACTTGGCGGGGGCGAACCTTGCCACCGATGCCGCTCCTGCCGGCCAACCGGTGTTGTTGTGCCTGTTCGATGCCGGCCAACGACCGTCCCGCCATACCCTCCAACTGCTGGAGCAACAGGCCGCCGCGCTCAAACAAAAGAATGTTTCCGTGCTGGGCATTCAAGCCACCCCCATCAGTGATGACGCCTACAACACCTGGAAAGGCGCCGCCACGGTTTCCTTCCCGGTCGGCCGCGTCACGGAGAAAAACGACAAAACCAAATGGACTTCCACCACCGCCGCCCTGCCCTGGCTGATTCTTGCTGACGCCAGCCATCAAGTCGTTGCGGAGGGCTTTTCCATAGACGACCTGGATGCGCAAATTCAGAAGCTCGCAAAATGACCGAACCGGGCGGCCCCGAGATTCGGATTGAAGTTACGTCCCAAATCTGACCAAATGACGTGGTGATTCAGCCGGCTCGAATTTTGTCACGCCAGCGCTCCGCCGTTTGCGCAGCGTTGCAGCCCGGAGGTGTGGGGCGACCTGGTGGCGCTCCTGGTCTTCAAAACCAGCGTGGGGCTCAACAAAGTCCCAGGTGGGTTCGATTCCCATCCACCTCCGCCAATTTTTCCAAAGGTTAAAGGCCGTAGTTTATGAAGCTCGTTCCCCAACCGCCCGTGAATCCCGCCACGCGCGCGCTGGAACGACATGATTTCTGGCCCGGCTTGGCCGCCACGGTCGCCGGCCTGGCAGTGATCTTTTGTGGGGCGCGGCACCTGACGAACGTGGATACCACGGACGGCAACACGGCGTGGGAAACCCAGCTCATCCAAGCCTTCTCCGCGGGCGGCGTGCAGTACGCCAGCGAGCAGGCGGCGCCGCCGCCGCCAAAGCTGGACGATGTGGCCAATGCCGCGGAAGTCCTCGACCGGTGGGCCAAACAGCAGGCCAATGCCCAGCCGCCCGGTTGGAAAATCCGCGTGGACGTCGGCGTGAAAACGCCCTGCCCCACCTGAATAAAATAAATCCCGGCCACATGGCGTGGCCCATCTGTCGGTATGGAATGTTCCAATCCAAATCACCGTGACTGGCAGCCGTCCGCACTGGGGCGAAAGCTCGCGCGCCTGCGCCCGTATGTGCAGACCGGTTTTCTCGCCGTCTGGCTGGCTCCGCTGGGTCGCTGGCTGCACGGCATTCCCGGCTGCGTGTTCCACTGCTATTCGTGTCCCCTGTCGGCGTTTGCCTGCCCCATCGGAGTGATGGCCAATTACTGCCCTGGTGCCGGTGGTGGCGGAAGTGCCGTATTTGTTGATCGGATGCCTGCTGCTGGTCGGCGCGGCCAGCGGTTCGCTCGTTTGCGGCTGGGCGTGTCCGTTTGGCTTTTTGCAGGATTTGCTTGGCAAAATCTTCCCGCGAAAAATTTCCCTGCCGGGTTGGGTCGGCCACACGCGCTGTGTGGTGCTCGTGGGGCTGGTCATTATTCTGCCGATGGTTTTGGGCTACCGGGGCATCCCCTTTGAAAAGCAGGTTATTTCCATCTGCCGGCTTTGTCCGGCGGGCGCACTGGAAGCCGGCGTGCCCTATTCGGTTCAAAGCGTGCTGGCCGGCCAGGCCTGGCTGATGAGCGGATTGAAGACCGGCATTTTAATCGCGTTCTTCGCCGCCGCACTCTTCATTCACCGTCCGTGGTGCCGGCTGTTTTGCCCGCTCGGCGGGCTGCTCGCCCTGTTCAACCGGTTCAGCCTGTTTCATCTCCGGTTCAATCCGCAGGAATGCACCGAGTGCAACCTCTGCCGCAGCCGCTGCTCGATGGGCGTGAAAGTGGATCAGACAGTCAACGCCACCGGCTGCATCCGCTGCCTTGAATGCACCACCTGCGGCGCGATTGAACCGTGCTTCGCCCGGCCGCAGAAAACCGGTGCTACGGAAAAATAATCCCCTGGCGATTGGCAGGTTGACGCTCGCCTCTCCGGCCTCTATCCGCCGGAACGATTCATTTAAACCACGGATGAACACAGATTAACACCGATAAAAATGGGCTTGCCGGAGCTTTTTTGAAGCAGGGGGACCGCTCACCGATTGGTGCACCCAAGCGTCATTCCCTTGCCGATTTCAAATATTTTTTCAAACACTCCTGATAAAACACTTTCACCGGCGCTCCGCCCATCGCGACCGCGCACCACGCGGCTTCGTCCAGTTCCGCTTGCGTGATGCCCATCGCGAGCGCCTGGCGAATATGCGTCTCAAAGCATGGCTCGCAGCGGCTGTTCACCACCAGGCTGAACAGGATTATTTCCTTGGCCTTCTCGCTCAACGCGCCGCCGCCCCGCACCGAGCGCATCCAGGCGCCAAATGCTTTCTGCGTTTCGCCGGCCGAACCCGGCGCTGGCCCGGCATTAAAAATGTCCGCGCAACAGCCATCGTGGCCGGCAGTGGTAGTGGTAGTGGGAGTGGAGGTTTTCATGGCATGAGTATCTTGGGGACTTGCCGCCGAAACAATTTTTGAAACCGCTGATCCGCCCGATTTGACAAAAATCCGGCCCGGCGCCCGATCGCTGATTCTGCCCATGACAAACGCGCCCGCGCCGCGTTTCGTCAGCGATTCCCGGAGTGATTCCAGCCGCTGAAACGGGATGGCGATGAGCAATCCCCCGGAAGTTTGGGCGTCGAAACCCAAATTCACCCAAGCCTCATCCAACCCCGTATCCACCTGAAGATCGTCGCCGACATATTCGCGGTTGCGTTCAATGGCGCCCGGAATCACGCCCTGCCGCAGCGCCTCCAATGCCCCGGGGAAAGCCGGCAAAGCCTCCGCAAAAACTTCCGCGCCGAGTCCCTTCTGGCGCAACATCCGGCGCAGATGCGCGAACAGTCCAAACCCGGTCACATCCGTGCAGGCGGAAGCGCCTGCTTCGCGCATGGAATCCGCGGCTGCTTGATTCAATGCGGCCATCGAAATTTCCGCCGCCGCCAGACCTTCTGGAAATTCCCGGCCGATTTGCCGCGCAAAGGTCAACACGCCGTTGCCGAGTGGCTTGGTCAAGACCAGGACATCCCCGGTGGCCGGCTGGTCCAGGGCCGCAGCAACCGCGGGATCAATCAAACCGGTGATGGCAAAACCAAGTTTGATTTCGTCGTCCTTGACGCTGTGCCCGCCCACGAGCGCTACACCGGCTTCTTGGAAGGTTTCCATCGCACCCGCGAGCATTTGAAAGACAATTTCACCGGGCAATTTTTCCGACGGAAACGCCAGCACGCTCAATGCGGTCCGCGGCGTGCCGCCCATCGCATAAATGTCCGAGAGACAATTCGCCGCGCAGATCTTCCCAAACAGCCGCGCGTCGTCCACGCACGGCGTGAACACATCCACCGTCTGCACGAGACACAAATTCTCCGTCAGCCGGTAAATCGCGGCGTCGTCGGCCGCCGCCAGTCCGGAGATCACGGCCGGGTCGGTCACTGCCGGCAGCCGCCCCAGCACGGCGTCCAATTCCGCCGGCGGAATTTTGGAGGCGCAGCCGGCGTGCCGCACAAAATCCATCAGCTTCACCTGCGAAACGTCGCCCGGTTCCTCCCGTTCACCGGCACAGGGGCAAATGTTCCGGTCCCGCAACACGTCGCATGGACACGTCCGCCGGACATCGCAAATGCAATGCCCGAGAGCCTGCGAGCGGTCCATCACGCGACGACGTTTGACGAAATCAATTTTCATTCATTTGGCCGCGGCGGCGGCGTTTAAAAGGTTTTTCGCTTCCACCCCCGGGGTCCGGTTGTTGCCGGCGCGAACGGTGAAACGGGTCTTGTCGAGATAATCGGCCAGCGGCACGGCGAACTTCCGGCTGACACCCAGGGCGTCCCGGAATCCCATCGTGGAAAACGACGGCGCCTGGCGGAACAATTTCAGCGCCATCTGCCGCCCCGCTTCAACGGCATCCCGGTGCATCCACGTTTTATCGTCCAGGCGGATCACCACGCTGCGCTCGGCCAGCAGCCTGGCCAGCGTCGCAATGCGCTGGGATGGTTCACCCAGCAGGGCGGCCAGTTCCTCCAGCCCGGGCGGCGCCCAGCCGGCCTGTTGCAGCTTCCCGGCGATCTGGTCGCAGGTTTTTTGGTCCCGCTCCGGCAGGCGTGAACTCCAACCCACCCGCGCCAGCACGGTTCCGTTCCGTTCCAGCTTTTTTGCCAGGACCAATGAGTCAATCGCCGCGTCCAGGAAATCCGGGGGCAATTTCAAC
>Ga0182030_10013247_pt1 | contig 16424 bp, 9 predicted proteins | sample 812S3MmetaG_FD_121299 | JGI IMG/M metagenome (GOLD analysis project Ga0182030, IMG submission 121299) | Permafrost microbial communities from Stordalen Mire, Sweden - 812S3M metaG (Illumina Assembly) | ecosystem: Environmental > Terrestrial > Soil > Wetlands > Permafrost | place: Sweden...
CTTGTCGCGCTCAAACAGGAGCACGGCCTCATTAACCTCGGCGCCGCTTTGAATCCCTGACAATTCATTCATTGCGATCCCCGTTCGGGCTTTGTCGGATACCCGCTATCATATTAAATTCTGATCTTCTATTCGTAATCCGCTTGGCCTCTCAAATCATAAAATAGTTGGTTTTACGTCTCAAACATCCCGGTTCTCGAAGCGGTGGCGATTCCATTTAACGTGGACGCGCGCTCCACCCGAGACACCATTCGAAAAAAAGATCTGTGCTCCGGTTCGCTCAAGCAGTGTTTTGGCTATGAACAAACCGAGGCCAAGTCCGGAGCCTTCGTCGCTCTTCACGCGACGGCCAGATCGAGTGGTAATGTAAGGATCTCCAATGTGGTCGATGATCTCGACAGGGAATCCCGGGCCATCGTCCAGTATCAGGATATCAATAGAGATATTGGTCCATCGCGCCTCGACTTTAGCCTGGGTCTTGGCGAAATCGACTGCATTTTCAATGAAATTGCCAAGTCCATAGATAATAGCCGGGTTGTCGGCCGCCAACGGCTCAGGCCCGTCGCCTTTTGCGTCGATCAGAATGGCGGCGGAGCAATGACGATAGGGCGCCACGACACGTTCAATTAATAGGCTGAGCTTCGTCTGGCCGAAAGGCGCGTAATTTTGGGCGGAAAGAGACGTCAGGCGTCCGAAGATAGCGCGGCAGCGCAGTGTCTCCTGGTGGAGAAGAGCGATATCTTCGGCAATTTCCGGCGACAAGGGCAATTTGCTCAACTCTCGCGCGACCAACGCGATTGTCGCCAGCGGCGTCCCGAGTTCGTGCGCGGCTGCGGCCGCAAGACCATCGAGCTGCGAAAGATGGTTTTCACGCGCCAGTACGAGCTCGGCTGCTGTTAACGCCTGGCTCAGCGTACGGGCCTCCGCGGCTACGCGACCGGCGTAGGCGCAAATGAAGGCGCAGGCGACCATCAGCGCGATCCATATGCCCATGCGATAGAACAAGGGGAGGCTGATGGTTTGCCCATCATACCAGGGCAGAGGCATGTGTTCGACACCCAGGAAACTGGCGGCCAAGGCCATCAGCAAAGCAATCAGCGCAATCTGTCGCCGGGGAAGCGACACCGCGGCAATCGTCACGGGAGCCAGAAAAAGAATCGAAAAAGGATTTTCGAGACCGCCGCAGAGATAAAGCAGGAGCGCGAGTTGCAGGACATCGAAAGTCAACAGCGCCGTCGCCTGTCTGTCTCCGAGGCGCAGGCTTTTTGGGGCTCCAAGCCGAATAGAAAGGTTGAGCAGGGCGGATATGCCGATGACCAGGAGACAAGACGCAAGCGGCAAGGAAAACTTCAGCACCAGCTCCGTGGCCAGCACCGTGAGCAACTGCCCGAACAGAGCCAGCCAGCGCAGACGCGACAGCGTATCGATCCGCAATCGGCGGGCGTTCTGGGCGAAAAGCACGGGGTCGGGCGCGGCTTCCATCGGCTTCCTGAAGTGAAGGACTCGCCGCTATATACAAAAAAGCGGAGCCGAAGCCCCGCTTATTATTCAGACCTTGATGGATCCAGAGGTCAAACCGCTTCCTTGGCGCGTTCGGCGCGCTTGCGATCATTGGAGTCGAGATACGTCTTGCGCAGGCGAATGGACTTGGGCGTGACTTCGACCAGTTCGTCGTTCTCGATATAGGCGAGCGATTTTTCCAGCGTCATACGGATCGGCGGCGTCAGCCTGACCGCTTCGTCGGTGCCAGAGGCGCGGACGTTGGTCAGCTTCTTGCCCCTGAGCACATTCACTTCGAGGTCGTTTTCGCGCGTGTGCTGGCCGATGATCATGCCGGCATAAACCTTGATGCCAGGCTCAATCATCATTGGGCCGCGATCTTCGAGTTTCCACATGGCGTAGGAGACGGCTTCGCCAGCATCGTTGGAGATCAGCACGCCATTGCGCCGGCCCTGGATGTCGCCCTTGTAGGGCGAATAGGCGTGGAACAGGCGGTTCATGATCGCGGTGCCCTTGGTGTCGGTCATCAGTTCGCCCTGATAGCCGATCAGGCCGCGTGTCGGCGCATGGAACACCAGACGCAGGCGATTGCCGCCCGACGGCCGCATTTCAATCATGTCGGCCTTGCGTTCCGACATTTTCTGCACGACGACGCCGGAAAATTCCTCATCGACGTCGATCACCACTTCTTCGATCGGCTCCAGGCGGCTGCCATCCTCGTTCTTCTGGAACACCACGCGCGGGCGGGAAATGCCCAATTCGAAACCCTCGCGACGCATGTTCTCGATCAGAATGGCGAGCTGCAATTCTCCGCGCCCTGAGACCACGAAAGCGTCCGATCCCGGCGTGTCGTCGACGCGCAGCGCGACGTTGCCTTCAGCTTCCTTCGTCAGGCGGTCACGAATGACGCGACTGGTCACCTTGTCGCCTTCCGTGCCGGCCAGCGGTGAATCGTTGACCATGAACGTCATCGACAGCGTCGGCGGATCAATCGGCTGCGCCTGCAGCGGCTCGGTGACCTCAGGCGCGGCCAGCGTGTCGGCGACGTTGAACTTGGGCAAGCCAGCGATGGCGACGATGTCGCCCGCTTCCGCCTCGTCGACTGGCTGGCGCTCGATGCCGCGGAAGGCGAGGATTTTCGAAACGCGTCCCGTCTCGACGACATTGCCCTCGCGATCCAGCACCTTCACCGATTGATTGACCTTCACGGAGCCGGCGAAAATGCGGCCCGTGATGATGCGGCCGAGATAGGGATTGGCCTCGATCAGCGTGCCGAGCATGCGCAGCGCGCCGTCCTCGACCGGCGGCGCGGGCACATGCCGGACGACCATGTCGAACAGCGGGCCCATGCCGTCCTGCGGACCTTCGGGGCTCTCGGCCATCCAGCCATTCTTGCCGGAACCGTAGAGGATGGGGAAGTCGAGCTGCTCGTCGGTGGCGTCGAGCGCGGCAAACAGATCGAACACTTCGTTGACGACTTCCGTCACGCGGGCGTCGGGCTTGTCGACCTTGTTGATGGCGACAATCGGCTTGAGACCGATCTTCAGCGCCTTGCCGACGACGAATTTCGTCTGTGGCATGGGGCCTTCAGCGGCGTCGACCAGCACGATGGCGCCGTCGACCATCGACAGGATGCGCTCCACTTCGCCGCCAAAATCGGCGTGGCCGGGCGTGTCGACGATATTGATGCGCATGCCGTCATAGACGACCGAGGTCGCCTTGGCGAGAATGGTGATGCCGCGCTCTTTTTCGATGTCGTTGGAATCCATGACGCGTTCGGCGACGCGCTGGTTCTCGCGGAAGGCGCCGGACTGACGCAGCAATTGGTCGACGAGTGTGGTCTTGCCATGGTCGACGTGGGCGATGATGGCGATATTGCGAAGCTTCATGGAGTGTTGCCTTTGAGCCTGTTCCCGTAAAGCCTCGGACTTTGCGGTGAAGGACAGGCGTTGAAATGAAGTCAAAACCCTTCATTCCGCGTCAGACGGAGATGAAAAGGCTCCAACAGGAAGAGCGTCGCGCCAGTTGTCGCCGCGCGGACAGGTCATTTGCGTCAAACATGACGGCCCGATGACCTTGCCAAGATCACGCAATACGCAGCAGCGAAAAAGGAACTGCGGCTTGCTCTATACGAAAAGCGCCGGTTTGAAAACCCGCGCTGGGAGTAAAGCTCGGAGAGTGGTCGAATTTCAGTCGCTCGTTCGCGGCTTGGAAATCTGGTCGCCTGCAGTTTCGCCTATTTCGGAGCGGCGGTCGGAGATGGCGAGCCGCGCCTGCTGGACGGCCAGCGTCAGCGCGGCAAGCTGATGGCTGTCAAGCTTGGGCATATGAACCGCCGCAAGCGACTGCGTCAGGATATCGTCGATCTCCAGCTCCAGCCTGGCCAATGTTGCAAGGTCTTTCGCTTCGCGACCGGCCTTCAGAATGGTGAGCGCCTGCTCCATCAGCAGATCGAAACGCGCATAGCCCTGGACGGTGATGCGGCTCGCCAGCGTCGCCACTCCAGAGATCAGAACGCTGCCGATCATCGCGCCGATATAAAAGAGGTCGCTGTACTTGTCGAAAAAACTTTCCTCTTCACCGTCAAGAAAAGCGGCGGCGCCGGGATGCGTCGGAAGCACCTGGCCCTTGTCGGTTTCGGGCGCCTCGATGTGGTTCGCCAAGGGGGTGCTGATGGCTGCGGCGGAGCGGTTTGCCAGAATGAACCGGGCGACATCGCCGACGGTCGAATTTGCGAGATCATCCCGCGCCACCAGACGTAAGGTCGCCCCGATGGTCTCGATATTTTCTGAGGGGCGCGACGGGGCTCCCCCGAAAGCGCCACGCAATATTTCCGTCGCTTCAAAACCCGGATTTTTTTTGGCAATGGCGTTTGATTCTAGGATGGGAACGAATACGGGTTCCGATGCGGACGCCGCGCCTCGCGAAAGGATCTGCACGATCTCGGCGAGTTGGGACGAATCGAACCGACCACAGGCGAGCACGGCGTCCACCTCGCCAGTCTGGAACAATTTCCCGAGGTCTGAAATGTCTGCGGGCCGCTTGATCAGGGAGTCGGGTGGGAGCGAATATTGCGCCTCGATCGTGTCGAGCATGGTTTGATTGGCGTCGCCGGCCAATTCCGTGGAAACGATGGCGATTCTCTTTCCTTTGAGATCGGCGACATTCGCGTAGGTCGCACCGGGCGGCGCGGCAATCACCACATACTGATGGGCCAGGATCAGCACGGTGCTCGCATCGGTCGGCATGGCGACGTCCGATCGCACCACGGCGAGGTCGACGGAATGGTCTTCCATGGCCTTGGCGGCAGACCGAGCGTCGCCGGTGAGAACGAGCCTTAGGCGAAGGCTTGCCCGGGTCTGGACGAATTGCTGGTTGAGTGCGACCAGAAGCTTTTGGGAATCGCTGCCGCGCGGGACCGCCACCCGAAGATAGGTTGGCCGCTCGTAAGCATAAAAAGCGACAAAGGCGATCGCAACCAGGCCGGTCGCCAGCGCGATTGCCAAAAGAAGGACGCGCTGCATCGCTCCTCGCGATCAATCTATCAGAGCGGCAAAAACGTTCTACCGCGTCAACTCTACGGCGCCGAGCGATTAAAGGTTCCCGTCAACACGCCGAATGCTGGCGCTCGGACGCCGATCTGCGTCCGAGCATCGCCCGTCACATCTTTTCGATTTTGCGCTCGCGCTTGGCCAGGGTGCGCAACCGCAGCGCGTTGAGCTTGATGAAGCCCGCGGCGTCGCGATGATCGTAGGCCACGGCGCCTTCTTCAAAGGTGACCAATTCCTGGTCATAGAGCGAATAAGGGCTTTCGCGGCCCACCACTGTCGCATTGCCCTTGTAAAGCTTCACCCGCACACGGCCTGCGACTCTTTCCTGGCTCTTGTCGATCAGGCCCTGAAGCAATTCGCGCTCCGGCGAGAACCAGAAGCCATTGTAAATCAGCTCGGCATATTTGGGCATGAGTTCGTCTTTGAGATGAGCCGCCCCCCTGTCGAGAGTGATCGATTCGATGCCGCGATGCGCGAAATAAAGAATGGTGCCACCGGGCGTTTCGTACATGCCACGCGATTTCATGCCGACAAAACGATTTTCGACCAGATCCAGTCTCCCAATGCCATTGTCCCGGCCGAGCTCGTTCAGCTTGGTCAAGAGCTTGGCCGGTGAAAGCTTTTCATCGTCAATGGCGACGGGATCGCCCTTTTCGAAATCAATCGTGATGTAGGTCGCCTTGTCGGGCGCCTGTTCCGGATCGATGGTGCGAGAATAGACGTAGTCGGGCGTTTCATGAGCCGGATTTTCGAGGACCTTGCCCTCGGAAGACGTGTGCAGGAGGTTGGCGTCGGTCGAGAAGGGCGATTCGCCGCGCTTGTCCTTGGCGATCGGAATCTGGTTTTTTTCGGCGAATTCGATCAGGGCCGTGCGCGAAGCCAAATCCCATTCGCGCCAGGGCGCGATGACCTTGATATCGGGTTCCAGCGCGTAATAGGCGAGTTCGAAACGGACCTGATCGTTGCCCTTGCCGGTCGCGCCATGACAAACGGCGTCAGCGCCAACCTGCCGCGCGATTTCGATCTGGCGCTTGGAGATTAGAGGCCGCGCGATGGACGTGCCGAGCAGGTAGAGCCCCTCGTACTGCGCATTGGCGCGAAACATCGGGAAGACGTAGTCACGCACGAATTCCTCGCGCAAATCTTCAATGAAGATGTTTTCGGGCTTGATGCCGAGCAGTTCCGCCTTCTTGCGAGCGGGATCGAGTTCCTCGCCCTGACCGAGATCGGCGGTAAAGGTGACGACTTCGCAGCCATACGTCGTCTGCAGCCATTTGAGAATGATCGATGTGTCCAGACCGCCGGAATAGGCGAGAACGACCTTTTTGATTTCTTTGCTGGGTTTGGACATGGACTCTTTATCCGCTGGGAAAAATCGGCGCGACTATAGGCGCGCTCGCGCTGGAGGCAACCCCGCCGTGCCATGGCGGCGGAAATGCCGGCATTATCAGCCTTCGGCGTTGAAGGCGGCGAGGGCGGCCATGTTGACGATGTCCGAATCCTTCCCGCCGAGCTGGACGATTTGCACCGATTTGTCAAAACCGACAAGCATGGGGCCGATGACCGTCGCCCCGCCAAGCTCCTGCATCATCTTCGTCGAGATCGACGCCGCGTGGAAGGCGGGCATCACCAGGACATTGGCCGTATCTGTCAGGCGGCAGAAAGGATAAAGCGCCATCGCCTCTTTGTTCAAAGCGACGTCGGCGGCCATTTCGCCGTCATATTCGAAATCAACCCGGCGTTGGTCGAGAATGCGCACGGCTTCCTTGACGCGGATCGAACGTTCGCCCGGGGGATGACCAAAATTGGAAAAAGCCAGCAAAGCCACGCGCGGCTCGTAGCCTAACCGGCGCGCAAAACCTGCCGCCTCCACGGCGATGTCGGCGAGGTCTTCGGCTTCCGGCATCTCGGTGATTGCCGTATCGGCGACGATAATGGGGCGGCCGCGCGCGAGGATCAGGGAGACGCCGATCAAGCGGTGGCCGGGCTTGTGGTCGATCACGCGCTGGATCTCCTCCAGCGTGATCGAAAAATTACGGGTCACGCCGGTCACCATGGCGTCGGCGTCGCCCGCCGCGACCATGGCCGCGGCATAATGGTTGCGGTCATTGTTGATAATGCGCTGGCAGTCGCGCGCCAAAAACCCTTTGCGCTGCAGGCGTTCGTAAAGCATTCGCGCGTAGGCGGCGTTGCGATGGGAGATGCGCGCGTTATGGATTTCGACGAGTTTCTCGTCGAGTTCCAGCCCGGCATGATTGGCGACTTCGATCACGCGCTCTTCCCGGCCGACCAATATTGCCGAGCCTAGGCCCTGGTTCACATAGGCGACGGCGGCGCGAATGACTTGCTCCTCCTCGCCTTCGGCGAAAACCACCCGCTTGGGGTTGCGTTTGACCCGGTCCATGATCGATTGCATCACGCCGGCGACGGGATCGCGCCGGGCGGAAAGCTCGGCCCTGTAGGCCGACATGTCGACGATTGGCTTGCGCGCAACGCCAGTGTCCATGGCCGCCTGCGCCACGGCGGGCGGCACGATGGAGATAAGACGGGGATCGAAGGGAACGGGAATGAGATATTCGCGGCCAAAACGCGGACGCGCGCCGTAATAGGCGCGGGCTACGTCATCCGGCACGTCCTCGCGCGCCAGTTGGGCGAGCGCATGCACCGCGGCGATCTTCATCTCCATATTGATGGTCTTGGCGCGCACGTCGAGCGCGCCACGGAAAATATAGGGAAATCCAAGGACGTTGTTGACCTGGTTGGGATAATCCGAGCGCCCGGTGGCGACGATCGCGTCGGGGCGCACAGCCTGGGCGTCCTCCGGCGTGATCTCCGGATCGGGATTGGCCATGGCGAAAATGATCGGATTGGCGGCCATGGACTTGACCATGGCCGGGGTCAAGGCGCCCTTTGCGGACAGGCCAAAGAAAATATCGGCGTCGACCATCGCCTCTGCGAGGGTGCGCTTGTCGGTAATGACGGCATGGGCCGATTTCCACTGGTTCATTCCCGCGGTGCGGCCTTGGTAGACGACGCCCTTGGTGTCGCAGAGCATGACGTTTTCAGGCGCAAACCCGATAGCCTTGATCAGGTCGAGGCAGGCGATGCCCGCCGCGCCGGCGCCGTTGCAGACAAGCTTCGTCTGCTTGATGTCGCGACCGGTGAGATGAATGGCGTTGATCATGCCGGCGGCGGCGATGATCGCGGTGCCGTGCTGATCGTCGTGGAAAACTGGAATGTCCATCAATTCGCGCAAGCGCTCTTCGATGATGAAACATTCCGGGGCCTTGATGTCCTCGAGATTGATGCCGCCGAAAGTTGGGCCAAGATAGCGCACGGCGTTGATGAATTCGTCCGGGTCTTCCGTTCCAACCTCGAGGTCTATCGAATCGACATCCGCGAAACGCTTGAAAAGGACGCACTTGCCCTCCATGACCGGCTTGGAGGCCAGCGCGCCGAGATTGCCCAGGCCGAGAATGGCCGTTCCGTTGGTTATGACCGCGACCAGATTGCCCTTGATCGTGTAGTCATAGGCCTTGGACGGATCCTCGGCTATGGCGTGGACAGGAACAGCGACGCCCGGCGAATAGGCCAGTGAAAGATCGCGCTGGGTGGCCATTGGCTTGGTCGGCATGATCTGGAATTTGCCGGGCCTCCCACGGGAATGGAATTGCAGCGCTTCCTGGTCCGTGAAGGTCGGCCGCTTTGTGCGGCTCGGCTTGGTGTCGGGCATAATTTGTCTCGGTTCGGCTCTGAAGGAGGGGCGAACTTATCCGCGCCATGGGGCGAATCACAAGCAATCCTTTCGACATAGGCCATTTTTCTGGCTCATTGCGGCCCGGATTGGCCTGTCGCCGTCAAAAGGACGTTGGATAAGCCTTGTATGAAGCAGCGAATGAGTGCGCGGACTGCGGCGCTTTGCTAATTTTCAGCCCGCGACCGCTTCCGGAGAACATTATGCGCGACGTCGAGCAAGCCCCCTACTACGTCGACGACCCGAATGCTCCGGCTCAGCCACCGAAAGCGGATGCCGCGCCGGATGGGGGTCGTTCCGTTGTTGTCGATCAGCACGACGAGCGTCAGAAGGCCCGTCCGGTCCGACAAAAGCGTGGAGAATCAGAAAAAACGGAATTGGCTGAGCGAGCCACGCCAATGATCGCGCAATATCTCGAAATCAAGACCGCGAATCCGGATTGCCTGCTGTTTTACCGGATGGGCGATTTTTATGAGCTTTTCTTTTCGGACGCCGAAATCGCCTCCCGCGCGCTAGGGATCGTCCTGACCAAGCGCGGAAAATATCTGGGCGAGGACATCCCCATGTGCGGGGTGCCGATCGAAAGGTCGGATGACTATCTGCAGCGCCTGATCGCCTCGGGCCATCGCGTCGCCGTTTGCGAACAGATCGAAGATCCCGCTGAAGCCCGAAAGCGCGGTCCGAAATCAGTGGTGCGCCGGGATGTCGTCCGGCTGGTGACCCCGGGAACGCTGACCGAGGAGCGGCTGCTTGATCCCGGTCGCGCCAATCTCTTCGTGGCGCTCGCCCGGCAGCGGCTTAGCGAGGCGGATTGGCTGTTCGGGCTGGCGGCCGTGGATATCTCCACTGGCGCATTCGACGTCCACGAAACCGATTTCTTGGGTCTTGCCACGCTGCTGGCCAGGCTCGAACCGCGGGAGATCGTCGCGGGGGAAGCCATTCTGGCCGACGAGGGCGTAAGGCGGGTCCTGAAAGAGACCGGCGCTTCCCTGGCGCCGCTTGGTCGCGCCGCGATCGACGGCGCGGTCGCCGAGCGGCGCCTTCTTGAGTTTTATGGTGTTTCGACGCTTGAAGGTTTCGGGCCCCTTACCCGTTCGGAAATCAATGCCGCCGCCGCCGCCGTCGCCTATGTGGAGCGGACGCAATTTGCTTCGCGTCCCCGGCTTTCGCGTCCTAACAGGGCGCAGGACAAGGCCACGCTTGAGATTGACGCAGCGACCCGCGCGAACCTCGAACTTTCCCGCACGATGTCGGGACAACGCAGCGGTTCCCTGATTTCCGTGTTGGATCGCACGACCACGCCAGCGGGCGCGCGATTGCTCGCGGATTGGCTGGCGTCGCCTTTGCGCGACAGCGCCAAGATTGACGCAAGGCTGGATTGCGTCGGTTTCTTCGCCGCGGATCCGCTGGTCCGCAAGGAAATTCGTCAGGCGCTCAGAGGCGTGCCGGACATGATGCGGGCTCTCGGGCGACTGGCCTTGGATCGCGGCGGCCCGCGCGATCTCGCCGCCCTCCGCGACGGACTTCTCGCGGCGCGAGATTGCGGCGTCAAGCTTGCCGCGGCCAGTCCTCCCTATTTGCTGGCCAAGGCCGCCGCGTTCCAGGCGGGCGTCGATGTCGCCTTGCCTCAAATCCTTTCCTTGGCGCTGGCGGACGATTTGCCGCTCGACCGGCGCGACGGCAATTTCATCCGATCGGGGTTCGATCTGCGCCTTGATGAGTTCAGAGCCTTGCGCGACGAGAGCCGCCGCGTCGTCGCCGCGCTGCAGGGACGATATTGCGAACTCGCGGAAACCCGCCAGCTCAAGATCAAACATAATAATTTTCTGGGCTATTTCATCGAGGTTTCTCAGGCGCTGGGAGAAAAGCTGTTGCGGCCTCCGTTCAACGCCAATTTCATCCATCGGCAGACCATGGCCGATGCGATGCGATTCTCGACAACCGAACTGGTGGAACTCGCAGGAAAAATCGCCAGCGCCGCTGACGAGGCCATGGCGATAGAGCGGACGATTTTCGACCAGTTGGCGGCGCAGGGGCAGGCGCGCGCCGCTGAAATCGAGGCCGTAGCCAAGGCCTTGGCGGCCGTGGACGTGATCGCGGGTCTGGCGGAAGCGGCGGCCGACGCCGATTGGGTGCGCCCGAAAGTCGATGATAGCCTGGCCTTCGAGATTGTCGGAGGGCGTCATCCCGTGGTCGAAGCCGCCCTGCGGGGGCGCGGCGAAGCCTTTGTGCCGAACGATTGCGAGCTGACGGGAGCCGTTGGTCGCAAGGCTCACGAAACCGGGGGGCGGATCGCGGTGGTGACCGGTCCGAACATGGCGGGCAAATCCACATTTTTGCGCCAGAACGCGCTTATCGCCGTGATGGCGCAAATCGGCTCGTTCGTTCCTGCGAAAAAGGCGCATATCGGCGTGGTCGACCGCCTGTTTTCGCGCGTCGGCGCATCTGATGATCTGGCGCGTGGGCGTTCGACCTTCATGGTCGAAATGGTCGAAACGGCGGCGATCCTCAATCAGGCCACCGAGAAATCGCTGGTCATCCTCGATGAGATTGGTCGGGGCACGGCGACCTATGACGGTCTCTCGATCGCCTGGGCGGTCATGGAGCATCTGCACGAAAGCAATCGCGCCCGCGCGCTCTTCGCCACCCATTTCCACGAACTGACCCATCTCGGGCAGCGTTTGGCGCGCCTCGTCAATCTTTGCATGCGCGTGACCGACTGGAACGGCGATGTCGTCTTTCTGCATGAGGTGGCGCGGGGCGCCGCCGACCGATCCTACGGCGTCCAGGTCGCCCAGCTTGCAGGGTTGCCCCTGAGCGTGGTCGAGCGGGCCCGGCACATTCTTGCGGAACTGGAACAGACGGACCGCCGGGCGCCGGTTGAAAGGCTCGTGGCGGATTTACCGCTTTTCGCCTTGCCGGAAACTGCGCCTGCGCCAAAGCCGAAGCCGGATTCGCTTCGCATGACGCTGGATTCGTTCAATCCCGACGAAATGACCCCCCGCGCCGCGCTGGATGCGCTCTATGCCTTGAAAAAAACCGCGGGCGCCTGAGCTCATTAAGCTCTCAAGCCAAGTTCAAGTCTCCGGTTGAAACAAACAAACCTCAACGAGATCAGTTCGGATTTTCCAGGCTGAACATTTCGGCCTTTTCGTCATAGGCGAAAAGCTCGGCGTAACGCGCCCAGGAAATCACCGTTTCGAGCGTCTCTTCCGCGTAATCCTCGGACATGTAGTCCTCAAGTTCGTTGCGGAACCGGGCCGCCGGCGCCGAATGGCTCGGGCGTTCGTCGAGCACGCGGCGGATGAGGCTGATGATCGGCACGTAATTGATCAGGTGCTGCGAAAACAGTCTCTTCCGCTCGTCGGTCTCGAGATCGGCAAAGGCGCGGCCAGCGTCGGAAAGCAGGAAGTCGCCTTCGCTCAACATGCCGAAACGAAGGAGCTGCAAGGCTTCTGACAGGTGGAAGAGCTCGTCGGCCTCCATTTGCAAACGGTCGGCGAGAACGGGAAGATCAGCGCGGCCGTTGAACGGCGCGGCGGCCACCGCTTCGATGAGACCCGAAAGCACGTTGGTTGAGACGGGGTGCAGCACCATGCCGACGCCGGTCCCGGGAATGCCTTCGAGCGCCGCGGGACGCGGCTCGGCCCTTTGGGTCATGCGCGCGTAGATGCTGTCGACGAGCTGCCGAAAGGTTGGGTCGAGACGGTTGCGCGGGTGGTGCAATTCGACCTTGATTTCGGCGGCGATCCGGCCGGGATTGGACGAGAAGACCAGAATGCGGTCGCACATCAGCACGGCTTCTTCGATATTATGCGTGACCATCAGCACGGATTTCATGGGTAGCCGACCTTCGACCCAGAGATCGATAATGTCGGTGCGCAGGGTTTCCGCGGTGAGCACGTCCAGCGCGGAAAAGGGTTCGTCCATCAGCAGCAAATCAGGATGCACGACCAAGGCGCGCGCAAAACCGACGCGTTGGCGCATACCGCCTGACAATTCCTTGGGATAGGCGGATTCGAAACCGTCGAGACCGATGAGGTCGATGGCCGCCAGCGCCCGTTTGCGCTGCTCAGGCTTCGCGACGCCCAGCGCGTCGAGCCCGAGTTCGACGTTTTCCAGCACCGTCAGCCAGGGAAAAAGCGCAAAGGACTGAAAGACCATGGCGATGCCGCGGGGCGGGCCATCGATGGCTTGGCCGCGACAGGAAACGGCGCCGGCTGATGGTTTGATGAGGCCGGCGATGATGCGCAGCAGCGTCGATTTGCCGGATCCGGAGCGACCCAGCAGGCCAACGATCTCGCCCGATACGATGGTCAGATCGACCTTTTCCAGCACGACCAATTCGTCGCCGTTGGCCTTGGCGAAGCTGCGGTTGACGTTTTTGAGGTCGATCAGCGCCGCAGTGGCGCTGGCGTCGGCGACATCGAGCATGCGATTCTCCAATTCAGGGCTTAACCCAGGCGCAGATGGTTTTCGGCATAGGCGTAAAGGGGGCGCCACAGCAGCCGATTGAATAAAGAGACAAAAATGGACATGACCGCGATCCCGAGCACGACCCTCTGGAAATCGCCGGCTTCCGTCGCCTTGGCGATATAGGAGCCGAGACCGACGGCATTCAGCTTTTGGTCGCCCCAACTTGCAACTTCAGCCACGATGGCGGCGTTCCAGGAACCACCCGAAGCCGTGATCGCTCCGGTGATATAATAGGGGAATATCCCGGGCAGGATGACAAAACGCCACCATTTCCATCCTTTGAGGTGAAAACTCTCCGCCGCCTCTTTCAGATCGCTTGGGAAAGCGGTCGCGCCTGCGATGACATTGAACAAAATGTACCATTGCGTGCCCAGGATCATGAGCGGGCTCAACCAGATGTTGGCGTTGAGGCCGAAATGCAAGATGAGGGCGACGGCCGCCGGAAAGGCGATATTGGCCGGAAACGCCGCCATGAATTGCGCGATGGGCTGCACTTTTTCCGCGAGTGACGGCCGCAGGCCGATCCAGACGCCGATCGGCACCCAGATCAATGACGCAAGCATAATCAGGATTGTCACGCGGATAAGCGTATAGACGCCGTCGATGAACGCGGTTTGCACGTCGGACCAATTCAAAGTCGCGCTGATGAAATTGATCACCTGCCAGCCGATCCAGGCGGCGCTGCCGAAAATGATGGCGATCCACACCGCGTCGATCAAGCGCCCCGACACGTTCAATTGAAATTTCAATTTCGGGAAATTGGGCAGGGGTATGCGGATGCGCGTCGTCGATTCGATCGTCGCGGCGACATTTGTGGCCAAGGCGCGCAGGAAACGTGTTCGCCGAAACAGATCGAGCAGCCAGGACGATGGCGATTCGGCGGAGGCGGTTTGTTCGAACCGGAATTTATCCGCCCAGGCGACGATGGGGCGGAACAGTAGCTGATCATACACAATGATGACCGCCAGCATGCACAAGACCGCGAAGCCGACGGCAGGCAGGTTCTGTTCCTTGATGGCGGTCGCCACATAGGCTCCGACGCCTGGGAGCGTAACCGTCGTGTCGCCAACTGTGATGGCTTCGGACGCCACGACGAAGAACCAGCCGCCAGACATTGACATCATGGTGTTCCAGACAAGACCTGGCATGGCGAAGGGCACGTCGAGCCGCCAGAAACGTCGCCACCAGGACAGGTGAAAGCTCTGGGTGACCTCTTCCAGATCCTTGGGGACATTCCGTAGCGACTGGTACATGCTGAAAGTCATGTTCCAGGCCTGGCTGGTGAAAATGGCGAAAACGGAGGCCAGTTCAGCGCCGAGCACGCGGCCCGGGAACAGATTCATGAAAAATACGACCGTAAAGGTCAGAAAGCCAAGAATCGGGACGGATTGGAGGATGTCCAGGATCGGTATGAGAACCATTTCCGCTCTACGGCTCTTTGCCGCAAGCGTGGCGTAAACAAACGTGAAGACGAGTGACGCAACAATCGCAGCCAGCATGCGCAACGTCGTGCGCAAGGCATATCCGGGCAATCGCCAGGGATCGAGCGAAATCGGCGTCGAATCCAGGACCGTCAAGGGCACGTCGGTCTGATGCGCGCCGTAAACGACCGTAACAAGCGCTCCGATGACAAGGGCCAGCGCCGCGACGTCGAAAAGATTGGGGGCCAGTGATCGGCCCAGGGCGTTCGGCGGCGCGCGTTCCAGCACTGGCGCTTTCCTTGATTGGTTTGATCGAGCGGTGTGCGGTCGCTGTAGAGATTCGCTCCCGCTCAATGCTGTTGGTTACTCCTTCTCGCATGACAAAACCATGACAGTTCTCCACGAGCAGGGATTGTCATGGCATCTCCAATTTATTTCAATGAATTGAGGCGAGTCACAGGGTAAAATGATGGTTTCGGAATAGACGATCGATTTGTTCCAGCGCGAATGGCCTCCTGTTGGGAGTTCCAGCTTTTTGCCGTCGCGTGGAAAAGCCAAAACCCGTAACCCATTGTCGTCCTCGAACAATGTCGAGCGCAGCTGGTTTGCGCGGCGCGAAACGGTTTCCTGCGAGAGGAAAGAAGCGTGTTCCTCAAACGTTCTTGCAAAGCGGATTGCCGTTAAGGAAGCTCTCTTGCAATCAGGAGACGGACGATGGTCGTGCGCGTGTCGACGGTGGCTTTCGAAGGTGTGGAAACGCGTCCCGTCGACGTCCAGGTCCAGATTTCCAACGGCAATGTCGTCTTCAATGTTGTCGGGCTCGGCGACAAGGCGGTTGCGGAATCGCGCGAGCGTGTTCGCTCCGCCTTGGTCGCGTCCGGTCTCTCGCTTCCCGCCAAGCGCATCACGGTCAACCTCGCGCCTGCCGACTTGCCCAAGGAAGGCAGTCATTACGACCTTCCGATAGCTCTCGGCGTCATGGCGGCGATCGGCGCAATCCCGTCCGACGCCCTCGATGGTTTCACAGTGCTCGGCGAATTGGCGCTCGACGGCTCGGTCAGCCCCGTGGCAGGCGTCTTGCCCGCGGCTGTGGCCGCCAACGCCCGCGGGCACGGATTGATATGTCCCGCCGCATGCGGCCCGGAAGCGGCGTGGGCGTCCGCCGACATCGCGATACTCGCGCCTCGGTCGCTCATTGAGCTCGCCAATCATTTTCAAGGGACGCAGGTCCTGTCGCGGCCGGCCCCGGCTGTTCGCGCCGTCGGCGGACCTCAACCTGATCTCCGCGACATCAAGGGACAGGAAAGCGCCAAGCGGGCGCTCGAAATCGCCGCCGCAGGCGGGCATAACCTTTTCAAGTTATGCCTACAATTGTTTTCACCGATGTGCTTGATGATCATGAGTGATTACAGTGACATACGTTATTTGTCCTGGAGTTGATCGCGCGATGGTCTTGGCAGTGCATCGGCGTGGCTCGGCCTTCGCGCAAGTCGATGCATATTCCAACAATCGCAAGGCGGCCTTCATCAGGTTACCGTCCTTTGGCGGATAGGACCATAGAATCGTGGCGCCGATTCGTTCCTGCCCGTTCCATTTGGTCGCTTGAGGAGTCCCGCCATTCGGGCGACAATCAGCTATTATCTTCCGAAGGAATTGCGTCCCGCCAATGCCTCTTCCCGATCCCGTCCGCTGGTACGATGCCCATGCGTCCGAATTGGCGCC
>Ga0182030_10013250_pt1 | contig 16423 bp, 13 predicted proteins | sample 812S3MmetaG_FD_121299 | JGI IMG/M metagenome (GOLD analysis project Ga0182030, IMG submission 121299) | Permafrost microbial communities from Stordalen Mire, Sweden - 812S3M metaG (Illumina Assembly) | ecosystem: Environmental > Terrestrial > Soil > Wetlands > Permafrost | place: Sweden...
GCGCATCATCTGCAGCATGTGATCTGCCGTGGCTACTCCGGCTCCGACGGATGGCGTTAACAGATTCAGCTGCGCCTGCGTGATCGAACCCAGTTCCGTTCCAAGATTGGTTTCATAAACGCTCACTGCTGTCGGGCGCGCGGCGGCATTCGCGACGACGAGGTTCGCGTACACTTCACCTCCCGCCGTGTCGAACATCTCCGGTTCCGCGAATAATGCGCCAAACATCGTCGTCATCGGCTCATTATTCGCGCTATAAAGCAGGTAAGGAGCAATATCCATCGAATCGTGCTGCGTACTGTACGTCAGCATGGTCGCGTTATAACCCGGTACCGATCCCCATCCATCCAGAATCAAATCGAACTTGCTGGCCTGGTATCCACTCGTTTTCCGAGCCGCGCCAAACAATACATTGGCCCACTGTGGATACGCCGGATACAACATCGACTCGCCTTTGAAGACACCGTTCCATGTCTCATTCCCAAGCTCAATGTGAATCTTGTCGAACACCGTTGTCCACGGCTGCGTCTGCCCACGCGCGATACGCGATGCGCTGAAACTATCGCCGCCCGTGCCCGTCAGGTACTCCATGAAATCCGTCATCTCCTGCGGAGTCGTCGCCGTCGGAATCGTGATCCAGGGATCGGCGCCCACAGCCTGGCACAATTGCAGGAATTCATGTATGCCATAGGCCACGTTTGCCGTCGAGTCATAGTCGGCGTTAAATCCTTCGCGATACCTCGCAAACGGCACCGCAAGCTGATTGGGAAGATCGGAACCCAACGCAGCCCCCGCCGCCATCATGCGAATCGTGCCCGGATTCAGTTCCTTCAATGTGTTCACAACATCATCTCGAAAGGCAGTCGTATTCGAGGCGCTGGAATTGCTCTGCTCCAGCGAAACATCGTCCAATTCAACGTTGCCTCCGGTCGCCGTAAACACCAGTTGAATTGTCCCCACCGCCGAGCCTGTCTCGCTCGCCGAAAAACTCAGTGTGTAATCCTGCCACGTATTTGTCAGCGTCAGAGTTTGATCCAGCCACGGAGCATTGCCCGGCATCAGGCGCTCCGAATTCACGTTCAACTGGTTGTTGCCACCTACACCTTTGGCACGGAAGGTCACTTGAAACGTGCCATTCATTTGAATGAAGCTGATCGCCGAATTCGTGTCGAAGTATTGCGCCACGCTCGCCAGTTGACCTGACCCGCTCGCGCTCAACAACAACGCCTGCTTACCCGGCGTATTCGGCGAAAGATCGGTGGTCTCCGTGGTGATCGTCGCTCCCGCTTTCGTGTCGTCCCACCATGCGGCGTCTCCGCTCCCAGGAAAAGAATTAGTCAGCGCCACGTAGTCGCCAACTGCCATATTCACGCTCTTGTCAAACACAATCGTCGGCCCGCAACTGCCGCATCCCGCGGCGCCCAGCGTGTTGCTCACGATTGTTCCCGTCGTGCCAAGCGCGGTCCCGGAAAGAACGCTATAGCTCCCATTCGCCCAGTACCCGTTGGGCTGGCCATTGTATCCGTTGTCATCCGTGCAGCTATTCGCCGTCACCGACGCGCAATGCAGAATCACACGATACTTCAGACCTTCGAATCCAGGATTTTCAAATATCAGGTTCTTCATCATCTGCCCTGAATCCCAGTATCCCTGATCCCCGAGATTCACACCCAGACGATGTACAGGCGTCTGCACCACACTGCCGCTGATTTGAATGTTGGTCGATTGAGCCTGACCGGCTGGAACGAACGATAAAGGCACAATGATAGAAATGGCAGCAAAAGAAAGTAACTTCGAAATCGATTTCAATAGGTTCATTTCAAACTCCTGACGAAACGCGCGTGAGAGACGGAGTTCAGATCATCCTTCGCACTCCAGCCCAAGGCACACGAAGACTCTCTGATCCCGCATCGTCGCTCTGGGCGCGATCGCGATAGACCGTTTAGGGCACAGTGAGGCACAGTGCTCTGCTCACGTCCGCTGCAGAACTGCGCCGCAGGATGTCGCTATATCGTCAACGTAATTACGCTTCGGGGAGGTCACCCTTCTTGGGTGAATGAAGACGAATCACGAAGTCAATTGTTGGAGTGTCCAAGGCTTTAAATCAAGTCACGTCAGTGGAGCACACAGACGCTGGGAGAAAATAAGTGTGTACAGTAAAAAACACTTTAGGTAGCTGCTGAAGTGAGAATATCAGGATTTTTCAAAAATGGAAGACGCCCACAACGATACTCATAAAAAATGGTTACGATTTCACCATCTTGTCTCCGAAAATTCCCATATCGGAAATCTTTCCTCCCTGCAGTTCCCTTTGCTCTCTCCCTCTACCACAAATTGCGCATACCCTCCGCAGCCTCCGTTCGTTACACTGAGCACTCTGGCCATTGCTCATTCCACTGCCTGTTCAGAAGCCCAACGATCTCATGACCACTGCAGACATTTCGTCGCAACCCGTCGACGTTTCCATCATCATCGTCTCGTTCAATACACGTGAAGTGCTGCGTGAGTCTCTGCAATCGGTAGACCGCGAACAAGCCAACCTGCGCCTTGAAATATTCATCGTCGACAATGACTCCAAAGACGGTTCGGTCGAAATGGTCGAAGCTGAATTCCCTCAAGCACGCGTTCTCCGCAGCCACGTCAACCTCGGCTTCGGCGCAGCCAATAACGTAGCTCTTGAACTTGCCCAGGGCCGCTATATCGTCCTGCTCAATTCAGATGCTTTCCTGCTTCCCGATTCGCTCCGCCTGTCCGTTGAACACATGGAAGCCAGCCCATCCGCAGGACTCGCCGGCGGCCGCCTGGTTGGCCGCGACATGACCCTCCAACCCTCCGCTCGCATGTTCCCCGGCATCCTCTCCGACTTCCTGGTCATGACCGGCCTCGCCCACAAATACGCCCAGTCAAAATTTTTCGGCCGCTTCGATCGCACCTGGGCCGATCCCCTCCAACCAGCGGAAGTCGACTGGGTCCCCGGCGCCTTTTCCATCATCCGTCGCGAAGCCCTCCAGAAAGTCGGCTTCTTCGACCCCGAATTCTTCCTCTACTCTGAAGAGGTCGACCTCTGCCGACGCATCCAGAATGCCGGCTACAAGATCATGTACTGGCCCGACATCCTCGTCATTCACATTGGCGGTGAATCCTCGCGCCAGATCAAAACCCTGGAGATGTCCTCCACCGGCGCTCAGCTCGTCCGGTGGCGCATGCGCAGCACCCTGCTCTACTACCGCAAACACCACGGCACCGCTGCCTGGCTGGCCAAAATGCTTGAGCTCTCTCTCTATCATCTAACCGCCCTGCGCAACTCCCTCAGCAGCGACCCGGCCCGCCGTGAACGCGTCGCCCGCAATCGCAACCTCGCCCGCCTCATGCACCAGGCCTGGGCCGACACCCGCGGCGGACGCACATCCCCGCCCCGGCCCTGGCGATTCGATTAACGCGACTCCCGCTCTCTTCAAGACCCATGGAAAGCCCAACCGCCCCTGATCTGAAGGAATTCCTTTCTCATTTCAGTTCATCCTTTATGCTCTACGTATGCGGATGCGTCTCGATCTTCCCCCGTCCCAGGTGCGTTCATGACCATTCACCCGCTGGTGGCCTTGTTTGCCTGGATACCCATCAGCCTGTTGTTTTTCCGCCGCTACCCTATCAGAATCGCCCTCCTCATCAATTTCATTGGTGGTTGGGCTGTTCTGCCTGCGGCACACTACGTTTTGCAAGGCACGGGTATTCCCTACTGGATCATCGGCACCAGCCTCGAATCTCCGTATTTCCTCACCAAGGCCACCATCATCGGCTTCTCCGGCATATTGGCAGTCCTTGTCTTCGATCCGGTCAGCATGAAGCGTTTTCGCCTTACGGTGTGGGACCTCCCCATGGGTATGTGGCTCATTGCCCCCATCCTCTCCGCCATCGCCAATCCCGATAACCTCACCGAAGGTCTCACCGGCGAAATCTACCAGATCCTCGCCTGGGGCAGCCCCTACATGATCGGGCGTCTCTACTTCACTGACACTCAGGCACTCCGCCTCACCGCCAAAGCCTTCGTCGTCGGCGGTCTCGCCTATATCCCCTTTTGCCTTTTCGAAATCGTCAGGGGCCCCTTCTTTTACGCACATCTCTACGGTTACCAGCCCTACCAGATGATGGGCGCGAAACGCTTCCTCGGCTTTCGCCCTATCGTGCTTCTCGAAAACGGCAACCAGCTCGGCGTCTGGATGGCCACCGCTACCCTGATCGCCATCTGGCTTTGGCGCCGGAAAGCCGCCAAAACTATCCTGCGCATCCCCATCTTCTGGGTGGCCACCTCCCTCTTCCTGGTCACCCTGGCTTGCCAGTCCACGGAAGCCATCATCATGCTCCTGGCCCTTATCCCTTTCATCTTCGTCGACCCGCGGCACCTCAACCGCACCGTCAGCATCGTTCTCGTCGTCGCCATCCTTGCTTTCGCCGCCTTCCGCATCACCAACTACGTCTCCATCCGCGATTTGGTCCGGGATAATCCCATCGCCCACTCCATCTCGTCCTCGCTCAAGGAAATGGGCAAAGGATCGCTGGAATGGCGCGTCGATCAGGACGAGCAGCACATCAATAAAGCCCTCGAAGAACCCATCCTCGGCTTCGGCACCTGGAACTGGTGGAGCGAGGGCCCCATGCGCCCCTGGGGCCTATGGCTGCTCACCTTCGGCATGTACGGCAGCGTCGGCCTCGTCTCTCTCGAAGCCCTGCTCCTCATCCCCGCACTGCGCGCCGTCTGGTTCCCCCTCGCCCGCTCCGACATCGGCTACACCAACATGCGCCACACCCTGTCGGCCGCCGTCCTCATCTCAGGTGTCGACAGCCTCTTGAACAGCACCGTCATCCTTCCCCTCCTGTTGGTCATCGGAGGCATGACCGTCTGGTCAACCACCGACACCCAGGTCGAGGTCGACTACTCGCGCAGAACCGCAGCCGCCGGCATGCCCGGTTGGCGCGGCAGCGAGAATCCCAAACGAAAAGTCGCCCGTTAAGTTCTCGACCGCAACAAAAACGGGTACCCCTCCCCACGCCTTTGTCATCCTGAACGAAGTGAAGGATCCGGTTCAGTCCTTGCTCTTGCTTTTCTTTCTGTCATTCTCATCAGGGAAATCTGCTTCAAAAACGTTCAGCCAAAACAAGACAATCGCAGAACCAAGGGAAGGATCAGCGTCCGCCTTTGTCTCGCATTCCAGATCCTTGGATCTCCGCAGTCAGGCCTGCCTCACCGCCATCACCTCGGCCGCAACCTCTCGCAAAGCCTCTTCCCACCCCGGCATCCTGAACCCAAACTCCCCAACAAACTTCTCGCCATTCAGCCGGCTGTTTTTCGGCCTCGCCGCCGGCGTCGGATAAGCCTCGGTCGGTATCGGCGCCACCTCCGGCGCCTTCTGTCTCGCCGCAAACTCCGCAAAAATCGCCTTCGCAAAACCGCACCAGCTCGTCTCGCCGGCACACGTCAGGTGGTAAACCCCACCAGCCACGGGCAATTCACCTGCAACCTTCGTCAATACCGCCCGGGTGGCGTCGGTAATCGCCTCAGCCGACGTCGGAGCCCCCACCTGGTCATCCACAATCGAAAGCTTCTCCCGCTCACGCCCCAGCCGCAGCATCGTGTGCAGAAAATTCCGCCCCTCCGCCGCATACACCCAGCTTGTTCGCAGGATCACATGCTTGCAGCCCGTTGCCGCAATCGCCAGCTCTCCATCCAGCTTACTTTGCCCATACACGCTCAACGGCCCGGTCCCATCCGTCTCCACCCACGGCCTGGTCCCCGATCCATCGAACACATAATCCGTCGAATAGTGAATCAGCCAGCCATTGGTCTTGGCTACGGCTTCGGCCAATAAGCCCGGTGCGATCGCATTGACCTGTCGCGCCAATTCCGGCTCCGATTCGGCCTTGTCCACCGCTGTATACGCAGCGGCATTGATTACTATCTGCGGCGAAACATCGTAGACCGCCGCTCGCAGCGAACGTTCATTGGAAAAATCCAGCTGTTCCCGCGTCAGCGCCACCACGTCGAAATCACGCGACAGCTCACTGGCAAGCTGCATCCCCAGCTGTCCGCCCGCCCCCAACAACAGCACCCGCGTCGCCATCAGGCAAAAACCTCAGCCTTCTTGAATGGCACGCCCACCTGGTCTTTCGCCGAAACAATCGCCTCGTCCGCCGAAACCTTCCAGTCAATCCCCAATTCCGGATCGTTCCAGAGTATGCACCGCTCCGCCTTCGGCGAATAGTAGTCCGTAACCTTGTAGCTCAGCGCCACCGTCTCCGACAACGCCGAAAACCCATGCCCGAATCCCTCCGGAATCCACACCATCCGCGAAGTCTCCCCGCTCAGCTCCACCGTCACATGCTTCCCAAACGTCGGCGAGAGCTGCCGCAGATCCACAATCACATCCAGCGCCAGCCCCGTCACCACCCGAACCAGCTTCCCTTGCGCTTCTCCCACCTGGTAGTGAATCCCGCGCACGACATTCTTCTTCGAAAGCGAAAAATTATCCTGCTTCCACTCGCTCGGCAATCCCAGCTCCACCATCTTCAACAGGTTGAACGTCTCAAAAAACATCCCGCGGTCATCGCGAAAAATGCGCGGCTCCAGAATCAACACCCCGGACAGTGAAGTCTCAATCACGTTCACAGCAGCTCTCCTGACTCGGTGTGTACAAACGGCTCATCCAGCAAACTAAGCACATACTCGCCATACCCGCTCTTCTGCGCTCGCGAAGCCAATTCGCGCAGCCGCCCGGCATCGATCCAGCCTTTTCGGTAAGCAATCTCTTCGGGACATGCCACCTTCAATCCCTGCCGCTGCTCGATGGTTTTGATGAACAGCCCCGCCTCAAACAGCGAATCATGTGTGCCCGTATCCAGCCACGCCATCCCCCGCCCCATCACTTCCACCTGCAGCGTCCCAGCCTCGAGGTAGTGCCGGTTCACGTCCGTGATCTCCAGCTCCCCGCGCGGTGAAGGCTTCAAATTCGCGGCCACTTCCACTACCGAAGCGTCATAGAAATAAATCCCCGTCACCGCATACCGCGACTTCGGCTTCTTCGGCTTCTCTTCAATGCTGATCGCCCTGCCGTCCGGCCCAAACTCGACCACCCCATACCGCTCCGGATCGTGCACCGCGTAGGCAAATACCGTCGCGCCGGACGTCCGCTTCGCCGCGCCGGCCAGCAGCGAGCCCAGCGTCTGCCCATGGAAAATGTTGTCCCCCAGTACCAGCGCGCAGCTCTCGCCGCCAACAAAGTCTTTCCCGATAATGAAAGCCTGCGCCAGCCCCTCTGGCTTCTCCTGCACCGCGTAGCTCAACTGCATGCCCCACTGACTGCCATCCCCCAGCAGCGCCTGAAAGCTCGGCGTATCGCGCGGCGTGGAAATGATCAGCACCTCGCGAATCCCCGCCAGCATCAGCGCCGACAGCGGGTAATAGATCATCGGCTTGTCATACACCGGAAGTAGTTGCTTCGAAACCACCTGCGTAACCGGGTACAACCGCGTCGCCGATCCGCCCGCCAGAAGAATACCTTTCATCGTTTCCTCAATCCATTCCTCGTGTCGGGCCTGCAGTAAGCGCTCGTCACAAGGGCATTGTAAAAGGGCACGACTTCAGTCGTGCCGATAAAGCTTCCTCAGAAATTGGGCTTTAGCCCCTGCTAACTCCCCATTTCTTTGAATTGATTCTCAAAGGAATAGGTGATAAACGCAGAGATCCCGCAACAGCCCAACCTGCCAAGCATAGAGGCCCACCCAAATCGGGAGCAATTCTTCTTTCGTGCCATCATCCCGTCCATTCCACATCGGAACTCGTCAAGCGTGGGCGTGCGCCTTGGGATGACTGCTTCCGCCCGCGGCCACCTCCAAAGCATGCGGCAGCAGCGGCATAATCACCTGCAAACTCTCGACTGCCCCCGTCTCACTCCCCGGCAGGTTCACAATCAGCGTCTTGCCGCACAGTCCCGCCACTCCCCGGCTCAACCACGCAAACGGAAAAACCTTCGCGCCTTCACCCCGCATCGCCTCCGCCAGACCAGGCACCTCACGGTCAATGACCCGCCTGGTTGCCTCCGGAGTCACATCCCGCGGGCTGAGTCCCGTCCCTCCCACCGTCAACACAAGGTCATACCCCTGTCCGCACAGCTCCCGCAGCAGCGTGGCAATCGCCTCTTCACTGTCCGGAACCAGCCCGCGCCCAATCGTTCGTCCTTCTTTCAGGTCCGGCCATTGCTCCCGCAGCAAACGCTCCACCGCCGGCCCGGCCGTATCTACTTGCAAACCCGCCGCACACCGGTCTGAAATCGTCACTACCGCAAGTCCAGGCATACCCGCATCCTAACCCATCCCGCCTAGCCAGATCGTTCTCTTGACCGTGCCCTCCCCCATCGAAACGAAACACATCCCAAGAAATACCTTGACACATACACTATGCGTCATACACTATATGTGACATGGTGAGTCCGACCCAGACCGTAGCCGACGCCTTCGAGAATCTCCGCCTCGAACTTCGCCGCGGCTCCCTGGTCATTGCCGTCCTCGCTGCCCTGCGCAGCGAACGCTACGGCTACACCCTGCGCAAAACCCTCGCCGAACACGGCATCGAAATCGACGAGAGCACCCTCTACCCCCTCCTGCGGCGTCTCGAAACCCAGGGCCTCCTCTCCTCTCAGTGGCGCGAGGAAGAAAAACGCAACAAGCGCTTCTACCGCATCAACCGCGAAGGCGAACAAGTCCTCGAACGACTGCTCGCCGAGTGGAGAACCATCGACGCGTCCCTCGACGCCGTCCTCAACAACCGCAACACTCCGGAGGAAGTTCATGGACCTCGTTAATCGCTATCTCCAGGCCGTCCAATTCTGGCTCCCCGACCATCTCAAGCGCGACATCATCGCCGAACTCTCCGAAGATCTCCACGCCCAGATCGAAGAGCGCGAAGCCGCCCTGGGCCGCCCGCTCAACACCCCCGAAATCGAAGACCTGCTCAAGCAGCGCGGCGCCCCTATCATCGTGGCCAACTCTTTCCTGCCCCAGCGCTATCTCATCGGACCGCTGCTCTTTCCCGTTTATCTGCTGGTCCTCAAGATCGCCCTCATCGGCTACATGATTCCGTGGGTCCTGACATTCGTCGGGTTCGTCGTCTTTGACTCCGCCTATCACAACGGCTGGGTCGCCCAATCCTGGCTACAGAACGCGCACTCCCTCTGGGGATCGCTCTGGAACTCGGCCTTCATCACCATCGGCATCGTGACCGCCATCTTCGCCATCCTCGAACGAGTCCAGCCGAAGACCCATTTCCTCGAAACATTCGAACCGAAATCGCTGCCCGCTGTTCGCAAGACCGCCGTCATTCCGCGCATCGGCACTTCGATCGAATTAGCCGTGGATGTGGTGCTCGCCGTCTGGATCGCCTACAGCCTCACCTCTCCAGTCGTCTACGACTCGCCCAACCTGCGCATCACCCTGGCGCCTCACTGGTATCTCTTCTTCCTCGCCTGGCTGGCCGTGGTCCTCGTCAGCGGCGCCATCTCTGCGACGAACCTCATCTACCCGTACTGGACGCGCCGCAAAATCCTGATCCGCTTCTTCTCCGAATGCTTCGGCGGTGTCATGTTCTCCTGGATGCTCAGCACCCGCATTGTCGCTCAACTCACAATCACCAACCTCTCGCTGGAGCGCTGCGCCTGGCTGGTCTCGCGAATCAACTACTGGGGAGCGCGCGGCGTCCCCTTCGCTCTCACCATCTTCATCGGCATCGCCATCGCCAATGCCTGGGTCCGCCTGCGTACCCTCGATCGGGCAAAGTACTCCAACTGCATTCCCTCGCCCACCACATAGAGCGTTTTCCGAAATCGTGTGAAGTTGCCGGAGGCCGGTGAATGTCGATTTTCTTGAGAAAAATCGACTCAACAGTTGCGGCTCCGGTCTATACCTTTTCGGAAAACGCCGCAGCACAAATCCATGTCGCTACGCGACAACAATCGACTATGCTTGCCATGTCCCTCATCCTTGCTTCCGCAGGAGAAAACATGCTCAGACTCTCAATGGCTCGCCTTAGCCAGCTCTGCCTCGTGATCGCAGCCGCCGTCGCTTTCGTCGCAAACCCTGCGCTCGCCGCGCCAAAATCCATCTACGACTTCACCCTCAAATCAATCGACGGCCAGCCCACTCCGCTCTCTGGATACCACGGCAAAGTCGTTCTCCTGGTAAACGTGGCCAGCCGCTGCGGCTTCACTCCGCAGTACACCGCCCTCGAATCCGTCTATGAGAAGTACAAGAGCCGCGGCCTGGTCATCGTCGGCATTCCCGCCAATAACTTCGGCGGCCAGGAGCCTGGCTCCAACGAGGAAATCAAGACCTTCTGCACCAAGAAATACAACGTCAGCTTCCCCATGATGTCCAAGGTCTCCGTCAAGGGCGAAGATATGACGCCGCTCTACAAGTTCCTCACCACCAAAGACACCGACCCCAAGTTCTCCGGAGAAATCGGCTGGAACTTCACCAAGTTCCTCTTCGACCGCCACGGCGAACCCGTCGCCCGCTTCGACTCCGCGATCACGCCCGACTCCGCCGAAGTGACCGCCGCCATCGAATCCGCACTGGGTCACTAACCTCACGATGGCAGGTGGCCCTGCGCAGAACAGGGTCTTATTGTGGGGTCCAGGTGGGGTGCGTTGTAAATAGTCCGTGAACAATCCCCATCTGGTACACGATGAAGAGCCCAAACGCCACGCTCAGAAGCCCGGTCGCCAACGCCAGCCGGCGATTGATCCACTCCGACCGGCTGCCGGCATAGTGCAGCGCTGAAGCCATGGCCACCGTGATCACCATCATTCCGGCAATCGTCCCGACTCCGAAAATCAGCAGGTAGGCCACCGCCCACCGCGAGTCATGCAGCGTGGTCAGCACCAGAAGCGCCACTGCCGCCGATCCGGCCAACCCATGCACGAGGCCAACAACAAGCGGCCGCAGCCACTGGTACAGCTTCCATTTCCCAAACCGGTGGTCCATGAAGTCGACCGACCCGCTCCCGGCATGCGTATGAGCCCCAACGGGATGGAAGCTCTCCTCGGTCGCCGCCATATCGTGCACATGAGTATGAGGGTGCGCAATCGTCGAATCTGGCTTCAGTTCCCCCACCTTGCCGCGAAAGCTCTTCAGGTTCACCAGCCCGAGGACAATCAGCATCAGCCCGACAGAAAACTCCATCGACAGCCCCAGCCTTGGCGGAATGACCAGCGTAAACAGGATGATGCCCGACCCCACCGCCAGGATGGTGATGGTGTGCCCCGCGCCCCACATCATGCCGATGATGGCGGCGCTGCTCACCCGTTTTTCCCGGGCTACGATTGTCGAGACCGCAACCACATGATCGGCGTCGGTGGCATGCCGCATCCCCAGGAAAAATCCCAGGGACAGCATGGCAATCAGGCTGATCGGCCCCGGCTGGGCCAGCATCATGGCAAACATCCTTCACCCTCAAACCGTTTCTAACACAACAGGTGTACCCGGCCTGTGAGGCACTTCACCTCAAGATCCAAGCGGCGAAGGCCGGATTGTTCCACGTGGAACAATTTTGCGCGGCTTTTGAGTTCTGCGTATCCCCTATCTATCCGCAAGAGCGTGGATAGATAGGGGTACCCAGTATCAGGGAAATTCCGGTTGGAGCGCTCATTCCAGACTCTAGATCCCAGAATTGTTCCACGTGGAACAATTTGCGACGGCCCCGACTTAAGACCCCGAAAAGTGGCATCAATCAGAATTGATTGCAAGCCTTTTGTTTTGAGCGGGTTCGATTCGCGGAGAAATTGGGTGTTTTGTGCATTGCCCTGGAAGGGTGGCAGCTACTTTTGTATATGCCATGCTCCTTGGCGCTTTGCACCAGATCGACTGCCTGAGCACCCGTGGCCCGATGGCGCCTGCCCGCCCGGCAGGTGACTTAGCAAATCCGGGGCAACTGCTCCCCAAACAGCACATCCACGACCCGCGTCCCACCGACTGTAGTCTGCATCAGCACCATCCCCGGATGCGTCTCGACAACCTCGCCGATAATCCGGCTCTCCAGGCCCAGCGGATGCCGCCGCATGCGCGCTACCATCCCTTCCGCGAGTTCCTTAGAGACGACCGCCAGCAGCTTCCCCTCATTCGCCACATAGAGCGGATCCAGACCCAGCACCTCGCAGGCTCCGCGCACACTGTCCCGCACCGGGATCGTATCTTCGCGGAGCAGCATGCCCACCCGCGACTTCCCGGCAATCTCGTTCAGCGTCGTTGCCACCCCACCCCGCGTCGGGTCGCGCATGCAACGAACGCCGCCCAGATCATTCGCGTCTTCGGCCTCATCCAGCATCTCGCTGACCAGCCCATGCAGCGGGGCGCAGTCGCTCTGCAGTTCCCCTTCAAACTCCAGGTTCTCCCGCTGCGAAAGGATGGTGATCCCGTGATCTCCGATATAGCCGCTGAGGATGATCTTGTCTCCCGGCCGCGCCCGGTCCGCAGAGAGATTCGTCGCCCGATCCACGATCCCGATGCCGGTCGTGGTGATGAATACCTTGTCTCCTTTGCCGCGGTTGACCACCTTCGTATCCCCGGTGACCAGTTGCACGCCCGCGGCATCCGCCGCCAGCCTCATCGATTCAACAACGCGCTTCAACTCGTCCGCCGGCAGCCCTTCTTCGAGAATGAACGCGGCGGCAAGATAAAGCGGCTTCGCCCCGCCCATCGCAAGGTCATTCACGGTGCCATTCACCGCCAGCGAACCGATATCTCCACCAGGAAAGAAGATCGGCGTCACCACAAATCCATCTGTTGTGAAGGCCAGCCGCGTTCCGCCGATTTGGAGCACAGCCTGGTCGTCCATCCGCTCCAGCGTCGGATTGCGAAAGCTGTTCAGAAACACCTTCTCAATCAACTCCGCCGACAGCTTCCCACCGCTTCCATGCCCCATCACAATCTGCGGATGCTCAAAGATCGGCAGCGGACACTGCCCAAATCCCTCCGCCGCAATCGCGAGACCCTCAGCCTTCTCGTCCAACTCCGCCACCCTAAGCTCCCTCTCCAATGTGAACCAGCTCCGGTTTCAGATGCCGACCATATGCGTAGTAGGCGGCACAAGCTCCCTCCGCCGAAACCATGGTCGCGCCCAGCGGATGCTGCGGATCGCACGCCGTCCCAAACGCCGGGCAGTCATGTGGCTTCTTGATCCCCTGCAATATCTCGCCTGCAATGCAGATTGCAGGCTCCTCGGTTTGAATCGCCTCCACATCGAACCGACGCTCGGCGTCGAAGGCGGCAAATTCCGCCCGCAAATGATACCCACTCTGAGGAATCAACCCCACGCCGCGCCACTTGCGGTCCCCAACCTCGAAAACCTTCATTACCAGCGCCTGCGCCGCCTCATTGCCGGCTCGCGTCAGCACCCGTGAATACTGGTTCTCGACCTCGCCGCGGCCTTCCTCAAGCTGCCGGATCACCATCAGCACGCCTTCCAGAATGTCCACCGGCTCGAAGCCTGAAATCACGATTGGCACCTTGAACCGCGCACTCAGCGGCTCATACTCCCGATAGCCAACAACGGCGCAAACGTGCCCCGGCCCCAGAAATCCCTGCACCCGGTTGCGCGGCGAAGACAGAATCGCCTCCATCGCCGGCGGCACCAGCACATGCGAAACCAGCAGCGAAATGTTTTCGACGCCATCCACCTTCGCCCGCCACGCCAGCATGGCATTGGCCGGCGCCGTGGTCTCGAAACCAATCGCGAAAAACACCACCTGCCTGTCTGGATTCGCTTTGGCGATCTTCAAACAATCGAGCGGCGAATACACCACGCGCACATCCCCGCCCAGCGATTGAATACTGAACAGATCTCCATGCGATCCCGGCACCCGCAGCATATCTCCAAACGAGCAGAAAATGACATGCGACCGGCGCGCGATAGCATGCGCCTTGTCGATCATCTCCAGCGGAGTCACGCACACCGGGCAGCCCGGCCCATGCACCAGTTCCACGCCCGCCGGCAGCAGGTAATCGATCCCGTTCTTCACGATCGAATGCGTCTGCCCGCCGCAGACTTCCATGATCACCCACGGTTTGGTCTGCACCCGCTTGATCTCGTCGGCCAGCTTGGCGGCAATCGTTCCGTCGCGATATTCGTCGAGATATTTCACGGCCTCAGCCCTCCCGCCCCGGGATCACCATCGGCGTCATCAACCGCATCGCAGTCTCGCCATTCTCATCCACTTCCGGCGCATCCAGCTCCGACAACTCCCCAAGCTCGGCCAGCGCCTCATACGTCCTCTGCGCCTCGTCCTCGTCAATGGTGCTGATGGCAAAGCCCACATGCACCAGAACGTACTGGCCAGGCTGCGTCTCCGGAACATACTCCAGGCACGCCTCGCGCATGACGCCGCCAAACTGCACCTTGGCCATGCGCATCCCGGCCTGCTCGTACACGCTGATGACTTTTCCTGGAATCGCCAGACACATCCGTCACACTCCTTGAAGCATCTTCCCTTGCATCGTCAGTTTAGTTTCCATCATCGCAGCCGCGATCGCCGCCTGCCCCAACGCTATTCCACCATCGTTGGCCGGCACATTTATTGGATAAAAAACTTCGAATCCTTCACTGCGCAGCGCCTTTACGCAACCATCGAGCAGCAGCATGTTCTGGAAGCACCCGCCGCCCAGGCAAACCCGCGTCAGTTCCAGGTCCGCTCTCATTCTCCCGCACACCCCCACCACCACCTCAATGAGCGTGGCATGAAAACGCGCCGCGATCCTGCTCTTCGAAACACCCTGTTGAATATCCTGAAGTATCCCGCGAATCGTTGCCCGCAAATCCACCTGTCCTGGCCCCGATCCCGCTGCGCGTGCAAAATCGACAAAATCGAATGGATAAGCCTCTACTACACCTGTTACCTGCAGAGCGACAGCTTCCAGCTCCATGGCCGCCTGGCCCTCGAATGACACCTCCTGCCGCAGCCCGATCAAGGCCGCGACCGCATCGAAAAGCCGGCCACACGAAGACGTCTCGACGGTATGAATCCGCCGCCGCAGCAGCGTATCCACCAACCGCACCTTCTCCCGGTTCGGTGACACCCGATGAACATCGCAACGCTGCACGGCATTGTCCTGGCCCGCGACGTTTTGGCCGGCGACGTTTTGGCCCGCGACGTTTTGGGAAGCTCTGTGCGACTCACCGCTTGCTGTCCTATCCCCAAGGCCGCCAAAGGCGTCCAGCAGGTAGCTCCGGCCAACGCGCCACGGCTCCCGCACCGCCGTATCTCCGCCCGCCAGAGGCACGGTCCGCAGATGCGCATACCGATCGAAACCGGCAAAATCTGCAGCGAGGAACTCCCCACCCCAGATGGTCCCATCCGTCCCGTATCCGGTCCCGTCCCAGGCCACGCCAATCACCCGTCCCTGCAGGCCATGCTCCGCCATACAGGCCGCAATATGGGCATGATGATGCTGTACGGGGATGTGTACCACACCGTCCATTTTCAACGCCTGCTTGGTGCTCAGATATTCGGGATGCATGTCGTGTGCCACCGCTGTCGGCGTCACATGGAACAGCTTCCGCATCCGCGCCAGGGTTTCTTCGTAAAACTCCAGCGTCTCGTAGTTCTCCAGATCTCCCAGGTGCTGGCTGGGCAGCGCAAACCCGGCTTTGGTCAGGCAGAATGCGCTCTTCTGCTGCGCTCCGGCTGCCAGTATCTCCAGTTCGCCGCAACCCAGCCAGATCGGGCTCGGCGCATATCCGCGCGCCCGCCGCAGCAACATCGCGTTGCCTTCGTACACGCGCACAACCGAGTCATCCACGCGCGTATGAATGGGCCGGTCATGATGCACAAACACATCCGCGATCCCCGCCAGCTGCGCTTCCGCTGTTTCCTCCGTAATGACAATCGGCTCTTCGCTCACGTTGCCGCTGGTCATCACCAGCGCCGCGCCGTCGCCCCAGCGATCCTTGAGTACGCGAAACAACAGATCGAGCATCGGCGTACACGGCAGCATCACGCCCGTCCAGGGATTCGCTGGCGAAACCGCCTCCGCCAACCCGCCGCCCGCTTTCCGCCTCAGCAGCACAATCGGCCGCTCCCGGCTCGTCAGCGCGACTCGTTCCGCGGCCGAGACGTCGCAAATCCGCTCTGCCGACTCCACATCCGCCACCATCACCGCAAAGGCCTTGTCGCTGCGCCGCTTCCGCTTTCGCAATTCTTCCACTGCGCCGGCCAGCCGCGCATCGCAGGCAAGCTGGTATCCGCCCAGCCCTTTCCAGGCCACAATGCCGCCCGCGCGCAAAAGTTGCGCCACCCGCTCCAGCACTTCGCGCGGCTCGGTCGCACTCCAGGCAATTCCATCCCGCCCTACCAGCCGTATCCGCGGCCCGCATACCGGGCACGCA
>Ga0182030_10013253_pt1 | contig 16421 bp, 18 predicted proteins | sample 812S3MmetaG_FD_121299 | JGI IMG/M metagenome (GOLD analysis project Ga0182030, IMG submission 121299) | Permafrost microbial communities from Stordalen Mire, Sweden - 812S3M metaG (Illumina Assembly) | ecosystem: Environmental > Terrestrial > Soil > Wetlands > Permafrost | place: Sweden...
CCTATCTCAACGGCGGGAACGCCCTGTGCACCACCAGCCCATACAATGACGGCAACTGGCACGACGTGGCATTCGGCGTCAGCGAAGGCATCAGCGGGTCTCTGTATATCGACAGCTCGCTGGCTGCCACCGCGCCCTGGACTGGAACGTACACCGCTCTGCCCAGCACCCCCTCAGGATGGCTCATCGGCACCTCCGCGGACGCCAACCTCGACACCAGCAGCTTCGCTTTCCCCTTCACCGGCCAGATCGCCGACGTGGGCGGACAGTGGCTTAGTAACGCTGGCTACACTCTGGCTAGCGCGGGGTACGCCACAGCCACCGGGATACCAGACGAACTGGCCGCTATGGTTAGCTCCGGGCAGGTAACACTGTCGTGGGTCCCTCCTGACCAGGCCACCAGCGAGACGGTGTATAACGACGGCACCCCCGTCTACTCCGGAAGTCCTTCCTACACCGACACCGGGCTTACCAACGGCGACACTTACACATTCTATGTCACCGCTACCTCAGCTGCTGGCACCTTTACTTCGTCCTCAATTACAGTCACCCTGGAGACGGGTCCTACCCTGACAGTTGTCCCCGCTAACGGCCAGATGGCATTGAGCTGGACCAGCACAGCTGGTGCCACAGCGTACGAACTGTATCAGAACCAATCCTGCACAGGGACACCCATATACAGCGGGTCCAGCCTCAACTACACCGACACCGGGCTAGCCAACGGCGTTCTATACAGTTTCTGTGTGGCAGCCGTCACCCCCAACGAGACGGTGGCCTCCACCTCTGTCACTGCGGCCTATTTTGCCTATACCGGATCTATCCAATCGTTTGTGGTGCCATCCGGAGTCCCACAGGTCGCGATAGCAGCATACGGAGCGCAGGGCGGAGGGACGTCTGGCGGCCAGGGTGGTGCAGTCACGGCAACCCTAAATGTGTCTCAAAGCCAGACAGTGGATGTGTACGCTGGCGGCCAGGGAGCGGCCAACGCCACGTCCGCCTTCACCGGCGGCGGCTCCGGTGGGTACTTTGTCGGGACCTACAGTAGCTACGGATCCTGCACCGTGGGAGAGAAAGGCAACTACGGCTACGGAGGTGGCGGGTACTCCGGAGCGTACGTAAACGCTAGCGAACAGGTGATCGCTGGCGGTGGCGGTGGCTCTGGGAGCGCGGGCTATGTCTCCCCCAGCTCCGGCGGAGCTGGCGGAGGTAATGGTTCAGGAGCCAACGGATCTTACAACAGTTCTAACACCGACTCGACAACTCTCAAGGGTTCTCCTGGAAGTGGTGCCTCGCAATCTGCCGGTGGCGCCGCTGGCGCGAATTACTCGGTGCTGAACTACACCAGCCCAGCCGGTGGTACCTCGATGCAAGGCGGTGCCGGCGGCATCACGAACGATAGTTACTGTGAATACAATCCCGGCGGTGGGGGCGGTGGTGGCGGCGGCATCTACGGTGGCGGCGGCGGGGGCGGCGACTATGAGTACGGCTCCGGCGCTGGTGGTGGCGGTGGCAGTGGTTACGCGACTGGTGTCTTATCCGTGACCTCTTCCAGTGGCGTTCAAACAGGCAACGGCTCTGTTTCAATAAGCTACTGACATGTTCGTGATTTGCTAGCCGAACTGGTCATCGTGTCTCCAGACCACGAGCGGCACTTATGTGTACGCCGCCAACGGCACCGGAACACTGACTGCTTTGCCGACCAGTGTAACTACCGGCTCGACTGGCAATACCATCGTGTTCACCTACACCGCTGCCACTGGTGGTATGTACAACGGGACGGTGACGGTGGCGGTACCGACTGGGTGGACGTTACCTCAGACGTCAAGTTCATCCACCGCGGGCTACATCACAACCTCTACCGGCTCCGTCTCAGTGTCGGGTAGCACCATCACTGTCTCCGGTGTGAACCTGTCAGGTAGCTTCGGTCTGTCCATCACCTACGGTGCTGGCTCCGGCACCGCCACCGCACCTACGACGGCCGGTGCCGCTACCTGGCAGGGCCAGGAGGCGTCTACCTCTGGAGGCACGTTCACCAACCTGGCGTCGTCTCCGTCGATCACCATCGTGAACACCATCCTGGTCCAGTCAGGCGATAACAGCGCAAACGGCTGGGTCGTTTCTGGGGCATCCTCGAACATCTTCTCCGATAACGTCGCCGTCGGTGATACTGTAGCCAGCGTCACCAGTCCCATGGGTCGGCAGGCCAAGCTAAACAGGACAGTTTTAAATGGCTTGTCGGACGGTTGCCTACCCGACGAGAGGTGACATATGGGGCGCCACGGTATACTGGGTGTGATGGGTCGTTACAGCAGCCGTGTGCATGTCCATGGAGATTTCAACCCGGCCGTCGACATGGATGGCGCTGGCAGGACAGCACCATGTTTTGGGCTTCACGACATATTTTTCTCGTTCGATATAGCTGACATAGAGATATCCAAAGCCATCTGCGGCACCTGCCCCAATCGGATCGGGTGTCTCCAAGGGGCGAAACACCGACGGGAGCACTGCGGAGTGTGGGGCGGCCAGCTGTTCAAGGACGGCGAGATCATCGAGAAATTCGAAACCAGAGGCCGCAAACCGCGCCCACCAGCGTAACTACAGGGTGGTGCCTATGACCGCCGGGCTCTGAGTCAGAGTGTACATCCAGGTCGCGGTGTACAGGCCAGCGCCGGCGTTGCTGGGAATCTCCAAGGTGTACGACAGCCCGCAGTTGATCGCCCCCATCCCGGTACCCACCGAAGTTGAGTATATTATAGCGGCGGTGGGCGGGGTGGTGCCGGCGGGCACACCGACCGGGTACCCAGCGATGATCACAGGCGGCAGCGCGCAGGTCGAGCCCAGATCGCAGGCCGGCGTTCTGGTGGCCGTGACCGCGGCCGCCCCCGGCGACAACGTGTCCGTCCCGTCAGTGAACTGTGTGGACGTGAGCTGCACATCCCAGCCATCCCCGGTGCCGGTGGCGTCAGTGATATCCAAAGTGTCAAAGGTACTGTTGGAAGTGGTAAACCCAATGAGCTGTATCTGAGGGAACTCGATGCTGCCCACACTGTTAAAATGTAAAGTGCCCGCCGAAATAGTCAAAGACGCCCGGACATGCCTGACATCAGCGGAGGCCGGCGAGCTGGACCCAGCCACCAACACACCAACGATGATTGACATCAGTCCAGCGCGCCAATAGTAACCGGGCTGGTGTCGCCGAACTGGCTTGCTTGGCATACAATGCCTGCGGTCCTTCAGTAGTTAGTCGGGGCCGCATCGTCAGCTGGCTACAGATCCATTCTATACCCAGACGACCGCTCCACACAAATTCTAATCACCAACGGCTCAGCCAGGACGACGCTTACGCTGTGCGCAACAACGTGGCTAACAACCCGTCCAGCCTGGTCAGCACACTCGAATTGTTGCTGCGAGACATCATACCGCTGGCTGCACAGGCCGTTACTGGCAATCCGAACCTACCCAAGGACAGGCGGGTAACGTAGCAGCTAGCTAACAACGGACAATAATGGCACACCTAGCAATAGTGAGCATCCCAACGACCCTGCCGCGCGGCGACGCCGGATCCAACCAATATACCAGACGGAGCGCCGACCGCCCCGCCCGGCTGGTGTCCACCGTCCCAGATCTGATGGTCCAAGCTCACCCCCAGCCGCAACGTTGTCACTGCAAGGATGTCTGGGGCGGCCAGTGCCGGGCGATAGTCAGCGCCCCCGAATGGAGCCACGGGCCGCACCCCACCATGAACACCCGGAAACACATCGCTCTCCTGTGGCGGACCGCCCCCGCTGTCCTGGAGCGGCTGAGCCACGACCCTGAGGAAATGGTACGCCGGCACGTAGCAGGCAACAAATCAGCACCGGCGGCCATTCTGAGGCTGCTGAGCCGAGACACCGAAGACTACGTGCGCCGAGAGGTAGCCGGCAACCCCTCCAGCCCACCGGCGGTTCTGCGCCGACTAAGCAAAGATAAGCACCGAGATGCACGCATAAACGTCGCCAGCAACCAGTCATGCCCACCCGATCTGCTGGACATCCTGGGCCGGGAAGACGACGACGTGGTGTGCTGGGGGGTGGCCTCCAACCCCTCCAGCCCCACCCCCGTGCTCGAATACCTATGCGACAGCAGCGTCCGATGGGCCAAAGAGAACGTGGCCGGCAACCCCGCCTGCCCACCAGCGCTGCTGGAACAGCTGAGCCACGACCCCACCATGGCAGTACGCAAACATGCAGCCGGCAACCGGTCCTGCCCTCCCCCCATCCTGGAACGGCTCAGCCAGGACGCCCATGAACAGGTGCGATGCGAAGCAGCCAGAAACCCCTCGGGCTCCCCACAGCTGCTAAGCCAGCTCAGCAGCAGCTCAGAATGGACAGTGCGCGCCGGCGTAGCCGCCAACCCGGCATGCCCAGCAGACATCCTTAATTATCTGATACGCGACCCGCACCCAGAGGTGTCCCGGGCCGCCGCCGACAACCCCAACCTGCCTCGAGCGACCCTGGCCATGTGGCAGCTCACCAGACAAAGCGACAGAATGTCCTTCCGCACCAGATAACACCACCCGTCCAGGCTGCCCCCCGCCCGGTCTAATACTTCTCCACCCGCCGGGCTGGCATACTGGGATATAGGAGGTAACCCGGTGGATGGAACGCTGCTGCTGAACGCCACGTTCGAGCCTATCTGCGTGGTCCCCCTCCGACGGGCAGTGCTGCTAGTACTGGCCGAGAAAGCCGAAATAATCACCGCGAGCACCGGCGAAATACACTCCGAACATCTCTCCGTCCCTATCCCCAGCGTCGTCCGGCTGGTCCATCTGGCCCGCATCCCGTTCCGAATTCGCGCCACCCCGTCCCGGCGAACTCTGATGGCCCGGGACCACGGGCGCTGCGGGTACTGCGGCCGCCCAGGCGACTCCATGGACCACATCGTGCCCCGCAGCCGCGACGGCCAGCACGAATGGGAGAACGTGGTGCTCGCCTGCCGCCGCTGCAACGTCGCTAAAGGCAACAAACTGCTGTCCGAACTAGGGTGGACCCTACGGATCAAACCGTACGCCCCCACCAGCCGGGCGTGGCTTATCATCGCCGTCGGGACGATGCAACCGGAATGGGAACCTTACCTAGCCGCAGCCGCCGCCTGAACCAGACCCGGCCCCACCGCGGGCCAATTGCCACATCGCCAACGTCGCCTGCGGCAGCCCCGGGTTAGCGGCCGCCGCTGCCTCCACCTCAGGGCTGTAATCGCGCAGCAGACGCTCCAGCAGCGACACCGAGCTAGAGGTGTTAGCGGCCACATTCCGGCGCACCTCCCATTTATGGTCCCGGCTGAGACTGTCCAAAATGCCAGCCGGACAGGGACAACGGCCAGCCACAGCTCCCCGCACCGAATAGGTGGAGTGCCGGCTCAGCCGGATCAGCACCTCGGGCGGGCAGGTGGGGTTGCTGGCCACCGCGGCACTGACACCATCGATGTCGCGGCTCAGACTTTCGGGCGCCTCGGGCGGACAGGCCGGATGTCGAGCCACCTGGGGCTCGCACCGGTGCGCTCTCGTCGCCGCTAAGACGTTCCAAGATACCGACGGGACAGCCCGGGTTGGTCGCCGCGTTCCTGCGCACATCCTCATCCCCGTCCCGGCTTAGCTTAGCTAAGACAGCTAACGGGCAGCGCTGATTGTGAGCCACCCCGGCCCGCACCAAATTGCCACTGTCACCACCCAGCCGCTCCAAGATATCCGCCGGGCAGGACTCATTGCAGCTCACCCGGAAACGCACCTCGTTATTAAAGTCGGAACTCAGCCGTCCCAGCGCCTCCGGAGCAGCAGCCCGGTCGAGAGCGACAGTGAACTTAGCCCGGTGGTTCGGGTGGGTGCCATGGCTCCAGTCCGGCGAGCTGACCATAGCCGAACAGTCGCCGCCCCACAGCTCGCGACACGGACGCGACACCCCGGACACCCCGCTACCACCAAATTTACATCCGGCAAACCAGCCAGCAGCCCCGCCCGGCCCCTCCGAGCGTACTGATTAGACCCAACGCCCTCCAGCTTCCTCGACGGCACGGACACACCAACAGTGTGCCACAACCCACCACCCCACCCGCGAACATATACAGCCATTCCATATTGCGGTACTGGCTGCAGCCAACCATCTACGTCCCGACGACAACCATTCCATATTGCGGTACTGGCTGCAACCAACCACCTACGTCCCGACAACAACCACCGCAGTACACTAAATAGTGCTGGTACTGCTCGCCGAATGTGAAGTTAACTACCAAGGACGGCTCACCACCTACCTGCCGCTAGCCCGACGAGTTATCATCATCAAAGCTGACCGCACGGTGCTGGTCATGGCCGACATCGGGCACCAAGCACTTAACTGGATGAAGATGGACAAACGGTCCGGCCTGCAGGTAGACCCAGACCGCATCGTGGCCACCAAAGGACCCGAACGGCTCGAGATCGTGCTGCATCAAGTGTTCGCCCGGCACGAACTGGAGCTAGGGATAGAGCCAGGGCTAGCCAAAGCGGGCGAAGAAGCCGAAATGCAGCAACTGCTCGCCGACCGTCCGCAGATCATCCTGGCGGGGCTGCGGCTGATCCAGCGAGAATACCCCACCAGCATCGGGCCGATCGACCTGCTGTGCCGCACCGAAGACGACCAGGCGGTGGTAGTAGAAGTGAAACGAGCGGCAGCCACCATCGCCGCGGTAGAACAAGTGTGCCGCTACGTCGCGGTGCTCAGCGAGAACTCCCGCTTCGCCCATGCCCGGCCCGTCCTGGTCGCCCCCGGGTTCAAACCGCAAACCCTAGCGTACGCCCAGCGCTGCGACGTGCTGTGTGTCCAGATCACCCTGGAAGAGCTGCGAGCGGGAGCGGCCAGCAAAGAGCAGCACCACCGCTACACCGGGCCCAGCCTGTTCGAACCAGGCATATAACCGCGACCCCCGACCAGCCCGCCCAGCACCGGGGGCTAGGACCACCCCGGCTGACGCTGACGCCCGGGCCGCCCCTACAGCCCCGCTCACCTCAAGACCATGCCAGCGACAGAGCAGCCAGCTACAGCCAGCCGACCCCGGCCGACGTCGGCTAAGCCGCCATCTTGAGATAGTCAGCGAACAGCAAGCCATGACTGTGAGTCAGCCACGCTCGGTGTAGCAACCACAAAGAGCCATGGACCAGACAGTCAAAGGTGTGCTGCTCAAACAGATCTACCACCAGACCTTCGTCCGGCTCAGCGCCGTCCAGATCGGCCAGGACACCGGTGACAGCCCGCCAGCCGTACATAGCCTCCATCGACACCCCGAAATCCGGGGGTGACTGCTTACTAGCTAACTTCTGCTGGCACAGCTTGATCAGCATGACCACCAGCACCGGCTCCGACAGCCAGTCACACCAATGCTGCAGCTGCTTGACACTGACCTCCAGAGTGTGCCCGGCGTCCACCAACGCCCCCACCGACACCAAATAGTCAACCACCTCGGCGCTACTTTCGGCTGGCGTCGGCGTCACCTCGGTGCCCTGGTCGACAATCAGGTCGAACACCTCAGCGAGACTGATCTCCATGAGGCTAGACAGCTCCTCCACCGCGGCCACCGCCACCAAGCGCGGTACCTCCATAAAATACTTAAGCCAGCGATCCGAACTTAAATCCAGCTCATCCTCAAACCCCGCGGTCTGCGCGATCAGCTGCGCCAACAACTCCGCGGCCGCCTGCGCCTCTTTGGGCGCCGCCCCGCTGTCCGCCAACCGGTCCATCACCGAGCTGACGGTTGCCCCCGCGGTCTGGCTCAGCAACGTGACCGCACGGCTAGCGAGGATAACAGCCGGACCGAGCAGACCGAACGCACCGAAATGACGGCCAATCTGGCCCAGCTGCCCAGCGGGACTCTCCTGCCTATCCATCAATTCAAACACCGCCCGCCAGGCCGCCAGAGACTCCCCGCGCTCCGAATCGCTAAGCTCCCGGACCTGGAACTCACCGCTCTGAGAGTCGCTGTGCACCAGCTGCAAATGACGCTGCGCCGGAGCTACCCGACGATGCGGCCGCCCGCCGCCCATCAAACCTTCACAACCCAACCAACCAAACGAAGCAGCACCACCCAGTATAGCATGGGCACCTCTGGGTAGAGTAGAATAATGGAAGTGATCACACAACACGGCTCCGCTCTGCCCGGCACCGTCCCGGCCCCACCGGCCGCCCTGGCCACCGCCGAACAGCCACGGCCCTGCCTATACGAACGTGCCCAGCGAGCTCCCCTGATCGCCCGGACGCTGCGAGCGCCGTTCGTCCAGCGAGCCCTAAGGCCCACCCGCGGCACCAAAGGTATCCACAAATTCATCCGGTACTCCATGGTCTCCGCGGTCGCCATCGTGATAAGCCAGACCACCATCCTGATCTGCGCCTGGATCTTCGGGCTGTCCGGGATCACAGCCAACACCATCGGAGCTATGGCCGCCGTACCCGCCTCCTACCAACTCAACCGCAATGGGCCTGGGGCAAAACCGGCCCCAGCCACCTCTGGCGAGAAATCGCCCCGTTCTGGATGTTCACCGTTATCGGCTGGCTGGCCTCCACCGGCACCGTGCAGCTCGCCGACCACCTCGCCAAAACCAACGGCATGACCGGCCTGCCCCGCGCCCTGGCCATCATGGGCGCCTCACTGTTCGCCTACGGAGTGGTCTGGACCGCCAAATTTGCGGTCCTCAACTGGTTCGTGTTCACCACCCCCACCGGTCCGGCTCCGCAGCTCACCCCGGCAAACCTACCATACCCACTGTAACCGTTATTTCTTTGGTTGGTCGTTGTTGATCCTTTGATGTTGAGCAAGGGTCTGGCCTGACAAAGATTTGCATCCGGCCTGCGTTGGTGTGTGGAGGCCGGTATGAGCAGCGACAACGGCTTCGCTGCGTGGGACCGCCTTGCTCCCGGAACAAGCCGGGTTCGGGGCGGGAAACGAGTTTAAGGCAGGTGCGGGACATTTATCCTTGCCCTTGCCCGGAGGTCCCACCGTTGCCGGTGAAGCCGAGTGCACCCCCGATGGGTTGCGGGTACACAGCCCGTTTGGTTCCCAGGTGGAACGCCTTTGGGGCAGCGCCTTCGCCAGAGCTCGCAGACCGCTCTGCGTGTGCCTATCAACACCGCTCCTGGGGTGCTGACAGGCCACGGCGGCCGCAACCGAGGGTCGTGGTCGCTCGCGAAAGCCCAGAGCGCGCCTGGCTATCACACATGCCGCTCCCTGGTCCACCGACACCCCGTAAACACCAGCGTAATTTGCTTGCCCGAGAACAGACGTCCACGCCGGGTACACAGGGATCCTAGCTACACCCTCGCGAACACATCTGCTCGCCAAGGTCGTAGCAAACTTAGTATAAGCAAAATTTGACAGCAATTTAGCGAGCCGGCGAGGCAGATATCGCAGCTCAGCTCGCTTCCTAGTGAAGTCCAATATCTCATGTGCTATCGGAGCGCCGTACAGCTTAGCGAGTTTCACTAGTTCGGCTGCTGCCCGGCCGATCTGGTCTGCGTTCTGCTGGGCGGTCCCGGTGAGGTCGAGCGGGATTTTGCCCCATCGTTGAGGGTTACCCTGGCTGTCTGTCAGGCACCACGCTAGGTTATCCGGGTTGAGGTCCACCCCGAGGATGTGTTCGTATTTGCGTCTCAAGGCGCGCGACGGCCGTAGCACCACCGGAGCTTCTTTCTCCCAGCTCGCTACCACGTACCAAGCTTGTTTGCGTTCCCGCCAGCACAGCCGGACCGACACCGCCTCATAGCAAAACAGGTCTGGTTTCTCTTTGCGGGGTCTGGCCAGCCCGATGGCGCCCAGCCCGGCTTCGCTGAACCCTAACGCTCGCTGCGCCCTATAATGAGCCTGGCTCTGTTCCCACACCTTAACCCGGTCTTGATAGTCTTGACGGTCGCGCTCCATCGCTCTGGCTAGCTCGGCTCGGCCGTGGTCGCCTCCCTGCAGCGGTATCTGGACCGACTGTTCGCATCCCAGCTGTTCGGCTAAGAACCGGGGGACATGTACCCGCACACAATCTTTACCGGCCGCGTCCAGCACGACCTGGGCTGCGTAGTTCCCGCCGACAGCCTGTTTGTCTCCTTGGCAGTACCAGTTGCCGTGGCGGGCGCGGTCCCACTGGTCCCGCCATTGCTGGCGGCTGGCGTATTGGTGGGCGGCGGGATTGTTGCCGGCGAGGGCTAGTTTGCGGGTGCCGAAGCAGACTCGGATGTCGTTGTTGTCCAGCCGCCGCTGCAGCCGGGTAATCCCCGAGATGAGAGTGTCGTGGCGGCGGGCCAACCCGTGCCGTTGCCGCACCCGTCTGGGCGAGCTCCCCGCCTTGGCCCATGCCAGCTTCTCGTCGACCTGCACCAGAGCTTCTCGGAGCCGCTGCACGGCGTTCACCGCGGACTCGACGGCGCTGGCCTGCGCGGCCTGAGCTTGTACCAGCATGGAGGTGGCCTCCCGTTGCAGCCAGCCTCGCCCTATAAGCTCAGCCCGCACCCCGCCAGCCGGCCCGTTCTTGCGGCTAGATGGGGCGATCCACTGTTCGCCGTGTATGACAACCCGGCGGTACACCTCCATCACGGTCTCGCCGTACACCCACGCCAAAGCGGCCACAATCAGCTGCCGGGCTGTGACTTTGGCTTCCCATGAGCCGAAACTGGAGATATCAGTTCGGGCCGCTAATTTTGACTTTTGTCCATTGCCCGGAACAGATTTAGGCCGACCGTGCGCACCATCCTGGGTGGTCACCAGCTGAGGTTGCGGCGGGCTCATTTGGTGCTTTGGCGTACGCAGGAGGCGACGGTCCGCGCTTTGGCTGAGCGTTGGCCGTACAGCCGTCCCGAGAACGAAGTGACCACAGCCAACATGTCCCGTACCAGCTCTGACTCTCCGGTTTCCGACAGGTCTTGGTCACGCCCGGTGACAACCATGATGACCCCGAAACCGGCAAGCAGCTGCTGTATGGTTTTGGTACCGAAACGTGCTAACCTTTCCGGATGGGTGACTGCCAGGACTGTCACTTCCGGCCGTTGGCAGTACGCCAACGCTCGTCGCAGCCCGGCCCGGCTATCCGATAGCCCCGAGGCCACGTCGGAGAACACCCTCAGCTCAGCGTCTGGGTGCTCAGATGCCGCCCAGTCCCGCAGGTGGTCTATCTGACGGTCCAGGTCTCCCTCGGCAGCTTGCCGGCGCGACGACACCCGGGCGTAAGCTACCACGGTCCCCGCGCCCCGGCTGTCACGGACGACCAGGGGGCGCCCTGCGGCCGCCTCTAGCTCTTCTAATACGAAGACCCGGTGGCCTCCCGCCGACCGGCGGTCAGGCAGCCACCCCCGCCTGGTCCAGCGGCGCAACGTGACACCCGACAGCCCGGTCAGCTGACGCGCTCTACGAAACGTTACCAGCTCAACACCATCAACCACTCTTCCAGTTTAGCACACGGACGTTCGGTGATCAACAATGACCAACACAACAACAAACAATACGCGACCCGGCTGCCAACCACTCCCTAATTGCCACCTAGGCCGCAGGGGCTGCACGTTGGCATACCACCAATATGGCATCTGCACCCACCGGGTTAGAATTACCTATGGAAACAGGCGACCCCCTTGCCACTCGAATCGTCGGCAAATCCTACACCTACGACGACCTCGGTCTGGTCCCGGCCTACTCTGAAGTAACACCCGACCAGATCGACTTGTCGGTAACCCTGCCCCGAGGGGAGCGGCTCGAGATCCCCATCCTGTCAGCTGCCATGGACACCGTCAGCGGCGCCGCCCTCGTGGCCGCCCTGAACCGCGAAGGCGGCATCGGAGTGCTACACCGCAACCAAGAAGTAGAAGAACAAGTCCTCGAGCTACAACGAATACTCAACACCAGCCCCCCAGGCTGGCCCATCGCCGCCGCTGTCGGAGTAGGATCCGCCGGCCAATGGCGAGCCGAACACCTGATAGCAACCGGAGCGATCATGCTCATCGTGGACGCCGCCCATGGCCACAGCCTCGCCGTAATAGACCAGACCGCCTGGCTATGCAAAACCTTCCCCAACATCACCGTCGTCGCCGGCAACGTCGCTACTGCCACCGGGGCCCGCGCCCTAGCCGACGCCGGCGCCCACATAATTAAACTCGGAGTCGGCGGCGGCTGCTTCGCTGCCGGCACCCGAGTGCTGATGGCAGACGCCACCTACAAGAACATAGAAGACATCCAAGCCGGCGACCGAGTCGTCAACATGGACGGCGCACCGGTAACGGTGGTACGGTCATGGTGCACCGGTGAACGCCAAACCATGGCAGTGCGCTATGCCACATGGGCCACCCCGGCGCGGGTCACACCCGACCACCGCTATTGGGTGGGCGACCTGTCAACTGTCTCCGACAAACACATTCAAGAAATGGGCATACCAGCATTGTTGCGCCGCCCCGACTATTGGCGCCAAAGCAAACTCCGCTGGAAATCTATCGGGGATAGCCAGCGAGATGTGGTGCTGGCCCCGCGGGCAATGGACTTCGAAATCCCCGAACATTTTCATTTCAGTCCGGGTGACTACGCCATCCACAAAGGTCGTTTTGCCGCCCGCCACAACCTTGACATCAAAGATTCCTACGAACTGGGATACATATTCGGCACCTTTCTGGGCGACGGCGATTCTTTTGTTGTCAAGAACCGTAATTCGCAAACCGGCGCTGTGCATTGGAATTTCGGCGCTGAGGAGCACGAAATTGCAGCCAAATTAATACGAGCAGCTACAACTGTGATCGGTGTCGCCCCTCACCCCATGAATAACCGAGGCCAGAACATCATAAAATTGGTAATGCATTCATTGCCATGGGCTCGCCTATTCAAAGAGTTTGGCAAGCATACGGACAAGCACTTACCAGCTAGTTACCTGTGCAAGAACCCGGAATATCTCCGAGGGTTACGTGACGGGTTGGTGGATTCAGACGGTGACACTGAGGCGCACGGCCGCGACTGCACCAATAACACTTCGCTGAGTATAATAGAGTTGTTCGGTCTCGTCACGTTCATGTTACATGGGTCTTGGCCGCGAGTAACCTCTCGGCCTCCCCGTGCCGGCGGACTGCGACAGTGCAACATAGAGAACTGCCACACCAGTTATCGTTCGTCTCTGCCAACCAGCCACCGACAAATGTGGCTTGATAACTACCAAATCATCCGCCAGCTAGAACGTGGCGAGATCGGCCCGGTGGAACCCGTATACGACATCGAAGTCGACTGCCCCACACATAGCTTTATCGCCAACGGAGCGATAGTGCACAACAGCATATGTACCACCCGGGTGGTCGCTGGAATTGGCGTAGGGATGCTCACAGCCATCGCAGCGGTCGCCGCAGCGGTCGACGAATACAACGTGCTAATATGTGCCGACGGCGGCATGCGGTACTCCGGCGACATCGTGAAGGCGCTGGCCGCGGGGGCGGATTTGGTGATGCTAGGCCGCATGCTGGCGGGATGTGACGAGGCGCCCGGAGAGCGTGTCGAGCAGGACGGCCAGACACTCAAAGAGATACGGGGGATGGGGTCAGCTGACGCTATGGCTGCCGGCCAGGCCAACGACCGGTACGGCTCCAACAGCGCCAAAAAAACCGCTCCGGAGGGGGTGTCCGGCCTGATCGAACCCGAGGGTCTGCTCACCAACGTGATAGCCCGAATCGTGGGCGGGGTCCGCGCCGGTTTTGGTTACTGTGGAGCGCCCAACATCGCCCAGCTGCAGGCCACCGCCCAGTTCGCGGAGCAAAGCCAAGCCACCCAGATCGAGGGTCACCCCCACAACCTGCTGGCCTGGCGGACCTAATTACTGTCGGCTTTATGGTTGGCGCATAGTTAGCTGGCACACCGATAATCGTGAATGCGCTAGCTAACAGTGCCCAGCGGGGCAGCAACCAATACAAACAACGAGCATCGAAACCACTAAACTTAGCTGGCACCGATTTGGTGGGGCAGCTGGAGAAGCCGAACGTGGTTGCTCGGCGTTGTGGCGAGGTGTGGGGCACCCGATGCGGAACGCTGGTCCGCCCGCCGTGGTGGGCTCACGGGCAGCACCCCAGCTACACCAGTCGACGACGCAAAGTCACAGCCCCGGACTGCCCGCCTGCTATCATGGAGTGCTGGAGCGGCGACTTGCATCCCGGTATACGCGGGGCGGTGGCCAGCAGTCCCTCCTGCCCACCTGCCACTCTGGAACGCCTCAGCCACGACGACAACTATCTGGTGCGCTGCGCCCTGACCACCAACCCGGCCAGTCCCGACGCCATACTGCGGCAATTAGCCCAAGACAAAGTGCTCGGAGTGCGCTGCGCCTTGGCCCGCAGCGCCACATGTCCACACAACATCATGGAACAGCTCAGCGGCGACCGGGACATATCGGTCCGCGAGGCCCTAGCCGCCAACCAATCATGCCCACACAGCATCATGGAACAGCTCAGCGGCGACCGGGAGACAACTGTCCGTGCCGCGATGGCCGCCAACCAATCCTGCCCACCAGACATCCTGGAAGACCTAAACGTCGACAGCGACTACATAGTGGGCATCACCGTGATCCGCAACCCATCATGCCCCGCTCATATATTGGAGCAAAAAGGCCGAGACCCGGACTGGGTGGTGCGCACCGCGGTGGCCAGCAACCCCTCAAGCCCACCCAACGTCGTCAGCCAGCTGACCACCGACCCGAGCTGGCAGGTCCGCCTCGGAATAGTCGAACACGCCCCATGCACCCCAGAAATGCTGACGTCTATGGCCCAAGACGAAGCGATCGCGGTACGCAAAGCGGTGTACAACCACCCGACCTGCCCCAGACACATCCGAGCGATGTGGCAGCTCGCCCACAACCAACATTGACACTAGGATGATATGATGTTGCAGCACACTCAAGGCAGCAACCAATACGACACCCGGTACGCCGAGCGCCACAACGAGCTGATGGTGACACCCGCTGTGCCCCTGCTAGACCAGGCGAACCCCGGGGCAATCCGCAGAGCGGACACGGCCAGCCGGTTCAAGATAGCAGCAGACCCATGTGCGCCACCTGAGATACTGGCGGCGCTAGCAGAGGACAGCCACCCCGCGGTGCAACGAGAAGTAGCCAGCAACCGGCACACCCCGCCCGCCGCGCTGCGGCACCTATGCCACTCCGCCAACCGAAATATCCGTATCAACGTAGCCAAAAACCCAAGCACCCCACCCGAAGTCCTGAGCGAACTAAGCCTGAACCCCCTGACCATGCTGGCGGTTGCCGACAACCCCAAATGCCCACCAGAAGTGCTGAGCTGGCTGTGGCACAACGGCGTAGACAAGATGACACAAGCCGGCATCGCGGCCACCGCTCACCCCACCCAAGACACCACCCAGACCAGCACACTCATCCGCAACAGCCTGACATGTCTGCTCGCGGTGAACCCCAACTGCCCGCCGAAACTCTGCTGCTGATAGCACACGACCGCGACCGGCGAAAGCTAAACATATGGGAAGAGCTGCGGACAGTAAGCGCCCAGATAAACACCTACCCAGACGACGACCTGAACGTCGCCGAGGCCATCGCCGACCACCCCAACTGCCCACCCGGCCTCAGGCAGGCACTAAACAAATTAGCACCATAACAACAGCCATCAACAGCCTGCCGCTCTGCCCGCTACGCCTGGGTAGCCAATCACCCGGAACGCCACAGTCAGGTCTGTAGGCGCAAATATTGCGAGAACGGCACGCCCTGGCCATTCCCCACCCACTCCCGGTACAGCAACAACAGACCGCCGTTCATCACACACTCCGGTTCGTGAGCGTCCATCAGGTCCACCGCCGTCTCATCGTCGGGCGGTTCGCCCGCCAGCTCGCTCAGGACGTCAACGATATCGTCAACACCGCAACCGGCCTCCGGAGGGACCGGGAGAGCGCCAGCTGCCTGCAAATCGATAGACTTCTGCTGGCACAGCCGCAACACAGCGAGAACAGCGGCCGGTATGTACAGCCATTCCGACCAGCGCTGCAGCTGAGCGACGCTGGCATCCAGGCTATGCCCAGCGTCCACTAACATCCCCACCGTGGACAGATAATCAGCTACCTCCGCGTTGTCATCAGCCTCACCCTCTGGGCCGGCTCACCCACGTCGTCATCCGGCATAGGCATATGCAGGACCAGACCGTACGCCTCCGACGCCCCCACCTCCACCCTGTCACCCAATTCCGCGACCGCTGCCACCGCGACCAGACAAGACGCTCTGGTCAGATCTCGGACCTGACCTCGAGGGTCGCGCGATAGTGGTGTTGTGTCTTGAGCTCTCCTGCGCGTGAAATATCCCGACCAGGTCAGTCTCTTCTGCGGTTTCTGCGGGTTCTGGTTTAGGGCCGGCCAGCTGTCTGCTGACACCGATAGGTGGTATAATGGGAGGTATGCCGGGCAGGTTGAAG
>Ga0182030_10013254_pt1 | contig 16421 bp, 20 predicted proteins | sample 812S3MmetaG_FD_121299 | JGI IMG/M metagenome (GOLD analysis project Ga0182030, IMG submission 121299) | Permafrost microbial communities from Stordalen Mire, Sweden - 812S3M metaG (Illumina Assembly) | ecosystem: Environmental > Terrestrial > Soil > Wetlands > Permafrost | place: Sweden...
CTCCATGCTGATTATGTTTAAAGTCTTTGTTATAATGCTTTATATTTTTGATATGATTAAGATGTGTTTAAAGTAGTTATTCTTCACAATATCTTAGGCTCAAATAAAGTACATTAACTGATAGGCTAAAAATTATTTCTAAGATTTATTCATTAGACTAAACAGCAAAAGGGGTAACTTAATGTCGAAAGAATCAGAACCAGTTAGGGTTCATGATGCCCCAGTAAAAAAACGACTATTTAAGAAACAAATTAAGCATAAAGTGCAAAGTAACAGTAGACTCCGTGTACTGCTATTAATAATTTTTAGTGCAGTTGTTGGCAGTACATTTTTAGTAGTTAAATCACTAACATTTTCCTATAGCCTTTGGCCAAATAATCCTACACCAAATATGATAACTTCAGCCGACAAATCGAGTATTGAGTTGGGAGTTAAATTTATGAGCAAGAACTCTGGTTATGTAACGGGCATACGTTTTTATAAAGGCCCCCAAAATACAGGTACTCATATTGGTAGCCTTTGGAGTAGTAAAGGCGCACAATTGGCTAGAGTAAATTTTACTAATGAAACCAACAGCGGTTGGCAGACAGCTGCTTTGGCTCAGCCGGTTAATATAGCCGCGGGTGTCATCTATTTAGTTTCATATCATGCCCCGAATGGACACTACTCACTAAATAGTAACTTCTTTTCAAATCAACAGCCCCATACAAGCGGTCCGTTGACAGTCCTTACGGATAATAACGAGTATGGAGCGAACGGAGTTTATATTGATAGTACGACCCCCGAATTTCCCACTAAAGATACGAACGGTACTAATTTCTGGGTTGACCTTATTTTCTCAACTAAGTTAGTAGATGCACCAATCGCTCCCGCACCACCAACAATTATTATGGCTACACAAGACGGGTCAAAAATAGCAGTTGTTTGGAATACTGGAATCAGCTCTAAACCAATAAGAAGTTACAATATATTACGCAATGGGAAACAGTATGCCAACGTAAACAGCACAACCTTCACATACACCGACAGTAAAATTGTACCTGATCGAACCTATAGTTATCAGGTTGAAGCTGTAGATAATTCAGGTACAGTATCAGCAGCATCTTATACCTCGTCGGCTACATATAATGTAATTCCAGCCCCAGTTGTCGGATTAACTGTTTCGCCCAATTCAATAACAGCCGGCCAATCAGCTATACTAACTTGGTTTAGCGCTGATGCAACCTCATGCCAAGCTGCCTACCCTGCCTCCTGGACACTATCTATGTCAACGTATGGTAGCCAGTCCGTTTCCCCAACCAGCACCACTACCTACATGATTACCTGTATTGGCAGTGGAGGAATTACCAATAGTTCTATAGTGACCGTAAAGATTCCTCCATCGGTAACATTGTCGTCATTACATGATGCTATTACAGCCGGTAATTCAACCATACTAAGTTGGTCCAGCACTAATGCTAGTTCCTGCCAAGCAACCTCTCCTGTTTCCTGGACATCACTGACAACAACCTCAGGTAGCCAGTCCGTTTCCCCGACCAATACCACGACTTACACGATAACCTGTATTGGCAGTGGGGGATCTATTAGTTCCTCCATGACCGTAAAGGTAACACCGGCACCAGCAGTATCTAATCCACCTCAACCTTTTGGGAATATCGCAGGTCCGTGGAAACTAATGTTCGACTCAGAGTTCAACGGTTCCTCGCTTGATCCATATCAGTGGTCAACGGGAGTGGATGGAGCACTTGGTATCACCAACGGGTATGACGCCGCAATAGAGCAGGAGTGTTATGATCCGGCACAAGTGGATATAAGTGGCGGAACGCTTAGCCTTACTGCTATCACTAAAACTGAATACTGCCCGCCATATGGTGGTACAGAACCTTATACTTCAGGTTCAATAACAACCTTTGGTCATTTTAGTTATACGTACGGCTACACGGAAGCCCGAATTTGGCTACCCGGCACGAACAATATCGTTGATTGGCCAGCCTTCTGGGAGCTGGGCAAGTTATATGACGTTTCGGCCGGTGAGATAGACATCCTCGAAAGTCTGGATAGTGAAGCTTGCGCCACCTATCATAACTCCACGGCTTCTCCTAGTTACTGCTCAACGGGGACTTACACAGGGGGATGGCATACTTTTGCTGCTGATTGGGAACCGGGTTATATTAACTTTTATTTTGACGGAGCCAATGTTTTAAGCGTCAATTCAGGTATCACCTCCTCGCCAATGTACCTGGTTCTAGATCTGGCGCTGTCATCTAAAATCACTTCACCGGATACAACACCAGCCACTATGAAGGTTGATTACGTTAGAGTTTGGCAGCACAACTGAGTATTATGAGTTAGTAGACCTATATTGTTGCATTAAACCGCACCGTAAGATGTGAAGATTTTTCTAACGAAGTGTAGTTGCCGTATAACATTTAGAAACTCGTAATTCAGTTACAACAGCATTACATACGGCCCTCCATACTACTTATGGTTAAAAGACGTTTATAGGTCGATTTGTTATATAAAGATATAAAATCCTCTTATTTGCCTTTACTTTTACAAACTAAAACTATAAAAAGTGTACCGTAACAAAGTAAAATAACTATTTCTGTAATTTTAGTTAAGACTAGTAAAGTAAAATAACGTAATGTATAATGTGGTTATGAGAAGTGGAACATTATTCCAACAAGACTCTGGCTACAAGGCTTTCAAGCCTAACCCGTTACCACCAAACCCACCTTTGGTGATTGATAAAGAAATGCTTGAGTTGAATTCAAGAGCCGATTTGGCTATAGGCCGTCTTGATAGTTTAGGGGACTTTATTCCGGACGCAGAACTTTTCGTGTTTATGTACGTTCGTAAAGAAGCGGTAATCTCTAGTCAGATAGAAGGTACACAAGCAACCCTTATAGATGTCCTTGACTTTGAAGCTGGGAATCTAGAAGCAGATGAGCGTTCTGATGTAGATGAGGTGGTTAATTACATTAATGCAATGAATTACGGCTTAGATGAGATCACTCGTAGTACAGGGTTGCCTTTGAGCCTGAGGCTAATAAAAGACATACATAAGCGTTTACTAGACGGAGTGAGGGGACAAAACCGTACACCCGGAGATTTCAGAATTTCACAGAACTGGATAGGTGGGACTATGCCGAGTAATGCTGTATATGTACCGCCTTCAGTAAATGACATGAAGCCTGCTCTACATGATTTTGAAGACTATATAAGGAATAACAAAGATATTCCACCGTTAATTCGGACGGCACTAATGCATAGTCAATTTGAAACTATTCACCCTTTTCTTGACGGGAATGGTAGGGTTGGACGATTATTGATAACTTTTTATCTTTGTCACGAGGAAATTCTCAAACGACCCCTTCTTTACCTATCATTTTTCTTAAAGAAGAACCAACAAGAATATTATGATTTATTACAGTCAGTTAGGGTTTCAGGTGACTATGAAACTTGGGTAAAATTCTTTTTAAGAGGTGTGGTAGAAACAGCTAATGAAGCGGTTAGTACAGCAAAATCTATCATTGAGCTTAGAGAAAAAGACAGAGGAAAAATGACAGGACTGGGCAGAGGTATGCGTCGTGGCGTAATTTTGCTAGATAATTTATATACCTATCCCACGGTTACTATAGACAGGGTTAAACGAATTACTAACTTGTCAGATAAAGCGGCAGGTGATTTAGTATCTAAATTTGTAGAATTTGGGATACTGAAAGAAGTAACTGGACGTCGCAGAAACAGAAGGTTTAACTATACGGCGTACCTTGATATACTCTCAACGAGATAATAGTGGTTCTGTGTAATTAAGTGTATGCTGGGTAATCCTAGCTTGAACTTATACGACGGCTACCGTAGCAACCTCTAGAAAACTCTGCAAGGAGTATGTTCCAATTCGATCCGATTAAATTCGCTGTACCGACTACGCTCGTTACTACCTTGCCGGGATTGATCGGTACAATCGGGGAGTACATAAAGGGAAGGTCGCATTAAGTTCAAGCCCCAATCGGTCAGCCATTAGTGGGTTATTTTTCTGGTTTTTTAAGCTGAGGGAAAATATATTTCAGAGAACTTGGATGTATAATTTTGATGCTATTAAATTCTTTCAATGCCAGTAAATCTTTGTCAGCAGTAATTATAAGGTCGGCTCTTGCTTCAAGCGCACACTCCAATATCTTGTTATCATCAGGATCACGCTCTACTACACTCAGCTTTTTTTGGGGGCGTATTACAGTGACTGCTTGCTCTAATTGAGTTATCCAGCGAACTACATCCGCCCTTTCAAATTTAAATCTGTCTTCTAATTTATCCTGAAGTTCGGCGAGGATTTCGGGTGATGTAAAATACTCCGCCAAATAATGAGCAGCTGAATCTTTAACCAGGCTATATAGTAAACTTTGGGGGTTAAGAGCGGCCGCAATATAGATGTTAGTATCTAATACGACCCGAAGTGGTTTCATCCCAGATATTTTTCTATTTCATCTACGGAGTTAAGATTTAGTACATCTAGTTTAGAGCGCACTTGAGCGGACATGTTGCTCCAAGTTCTTTCCCAAGAAGCTTGTTTAAGTAATTTACGTACTACTACGCTCTTAGATACTCCATCTTCCTTAGAGAACTGTTCAATTTCTTTCTTTAACTTCTCATCCATTGAAATGCTTATTGTTGTCATGCGGTAAGTATAACAAATTTATTAACAATTTTCAATAATATAACTGTTAATTATCGAATCAAATTAATCCGGAGTTGATACATGTTTGTCTTAACTATGCTGTACCAATTATAGGTATTACTATTTTGCCTTAAGTAGACCGGGATGGACAATCAAGAGATTACGAAAAAGAAATAGCATTGAGCTACTACTAAATCTATTGGCTCTTAAGTCAGGTGCTTATTCCGAAGTAGTTCAACACCTCATCCCAGTTTTTACAACGGGTCACTCCGCTAACAATTTCTTCGTTACGGTTCCAGGCGTAGTCGCCGAACAAAACCGCTTCAATTCCTCCCTGAGCAGCGACATTACAATGCCCCGCCAAGTCATCTATTAGCCAGCGAGCACCTATTTGCCTACAAATGTCGGCTTTTGTTATCGTGTTATTAGGTTCCCAGATTGGTACAAAACGTGTATCCTTAAATATTCCTTTAAAATGCCTGTCAACCCATTCGGTCGTTGTATCTATAAGTTTTTGTCTCCGGGCAGTAACTATATACAAATCATGACCATCACTAAGTTTCTGTAGGGCCATTTTAGCTTCCTCTTTGACCGCAAAAGCAGAAACAGTTTCAGGAATATGAAACTTCGCCGCCCGTCTTTCAATCTCTTCGTTCTCAACTCCCCAAAGGTTAGCCCAATGGTCTCTGTAATCTTCAACTCCCAGATTAGTGCCGTAATTAGCATTACTGAAAGCAACAAATGATTCCACATGCGCGGCCAATACATCGTCCAAATCAATTGCGATAGACCCTCTCTTCATAATAGGTAGGGATTATAGCATATATTATTAGTTATAAAGCGCCCTAACGACCACCATAAACTCAAGCCATAAGAAACAATATTAAGTTATTACTACCTTGCCTCAAGAAGACTGGGGTATACCATGGGAGAAGTGCCTAAATAAAGCCAACATCCAATTTAATTTCTATATATCCCGGCCACCCCAAGTAATTAGCTTAATTGAAAATAGTTGTCGTTCATGCATAATACATCCCATAAAGAGGAGCCATAAAATATGGGTTTAAACAGGCGTGTAATTATCACTGGGAGACCAGCAAGATTAGTGTGGGCACCACTACGTGATTATGGATCTGATAATATATACGCCGCCGAGTTTACTAATGATTCAGGCGACTTGCTTCACTTGGAGCATCGTTTGTTATCTGAGACTAGAGTCGTTAACTGGACTAGCCGGCAACCGATCCGCGCCGTGGCTCGAAAAATCGGCGAACTGGCCGATAAAGATGATGAGGCATACATAATAGTCGGTGAACACCTTCGTACAATAGTTGACCCCAGAAAATTAGGTGGCCTGGTAGTCGGCCTGGGCGGCGTCAGGCTGATGCGGCTTGATCGGCCGGATACATCCATTGTCTGGGAGCGAGAACTTGAATATAGAGGTGGGCTTGACAATCTAGATGTCCAAGCTAGCAGTTGGACTGACGCCGAAAAGCTAGCTATCCACATGGGTGCCGCCCTTGAAGAAGGCGAAGTTACGAGACTGGCTGCAAGCGTGCCCAGATTAGCACCACTGCCACTTCGTGCCTATGAAGTGTACCCAGCCGAAGTGGTCAATGGAGACACCCAGGTTGCCATGCCACTTATAGTACCGGGTGCTACCATTTAGGCGCTAAAGTAAAAGTGGCTATTACCTTATTTTGAGCATTTATTTTGTCAATTATTATTGCTTCACCGGTTAACTAATTTGAAACTGGCTAAGAATTAAGCTTTATTACTAATAGTCAGGAACTGTGTCTTAAGTTGTTTGGCTGCCCTAAACGCTCGTTTTTCAGCAACATTTCTTCTGTAAAGGGTGTAGCCCGCCAATAAACTAACCAGCCCTGTAGCCGCCAAAGCTAATGATCCCAAAAACAAATCTCTGGTATCCGTTGCCGTTCCCACCAGTTCCCCGGCTGCCCCGAGATTGAGCCAATTAGCCCAAGACTTTGACTTCTTCTGGCAAACTCATGTGGCGGGTGAGCGGCAAGTAAACCATTGACGTCATCAACTCGGTGCTGTGTTTCATGAATAAGGGTTCCGTTGGCATCTCTCCCCATTTTAACTTCGAGCGTTTTGGCGGTAGGACTGTATAGCCCTTTTATAGTAGACAATTTACTTTGGGGCTTCTGAAACTGAACAGAAGTATCGGCAATTTGTTCATCAGTTAACCCGTTATCTCTTAAATGGGCTATATAGGCATCATATCGAAGTCAACATGAGCCAGTTTCTTACCTAAACCAACATCAAAAGACACGGCCGGTAAAAACGATTCGTTAGTTACATTGTTTGGTGTTTGTGTTATTATCGTATTCACACAAGTATATTAGCATAAGCTTGATACACTGTCAACATGATGATTGATATTTAAGTCTCTCTCCCTGAGTTTGAACTGCCTTGATTACGCTGTAGTTTATATTATGGATTTGCTATAATACAGGTACTATGAAACAAGTGGTTTATCAGTCTGTTGTCTATAAAGAAGGCAAGTATTATGTTGCCCAGTGTCTTAATGTTGATGTTTCGAGCTTTGGCAAAACTGAACAAGAGGCTATAGCTAATTTGCGCGAAGCACTCGAACTATACCTGGAGGACGCCCCAATTATCGATACCACTACAGTTGTTGAATATCCGACTGTCCATGCTCTTCGTTTGCAACATGCCTAAATTATTATCATCAAAAGAGATAATCACGGTGCTTGAAGCCCAAGGTTTTGTGTTTATTTCTCAACGAGGTAGTCACGCTAAGTATCGCAAAGGTTCGGCTACTGCCATCGTTCCGACACCAAGAAAAGAAATACCACTTGGTACATTCCGCTCTATCGTTCGTCAATCAGGGTTGGATAGCAAGTTGTTCACGAACTCAAGAAAAAGATAGGGTTACTCTATTGTAAAGTTTGAACTACCTTGACTACGCTGTACTATAAACACTTTAACCCCTGTAAGTTATTTACTCTTAGGTAACTTTTTATCAATATAAGTTCTGTTATTAACAAATAACTCGAAAATAGACAATAGGCAACCAACGCCAAAAAACCACACTAATTCACTTACTGGAACTTTGCCTAAAATAGTAATGCCAAGGCGTGAATTATGTATAAGCCATATAGCCTGCAGATCCTTTTCGGAAATGAAGATGTTTAGAAAAACGCCATAAATGATGAAGGCTAAACATACGAAGAGCAAACCGCTAGTGAACCCGGGTAAAAGCAAGTCTTTGCGTCGACTACAAATTAATAACCAGATTGCAGTAAAAGTTATGGCCGTAGCATATACAGAATTAATTTGAAGAACTTTTGTAAAGATAACCAAACATAAAGCAATAGCCGCTAAGGTCCCAAACGTCTTTAAGTGTCTTTCTCGTCCTGATGCTATGGGGCTTAGTATTTTTCGGAAAATAAAAGGATACAGTACAAGTGCTAGACCAAGTATCGCTATTCCGAATAGCACATCTTCAATACGAACGCCATCAACGTGCCATATGCTCGGGGGGTGCCAATAGTCTGACCCATACAATATCTCAACCACAGGTCCTAAAACCGCGCCAAATACAAACGAGGGAATAGCATCCTTAAAAAGGTCGCGTCGTAAAAAAATCACAATAGCCAGTAACGCCGCTAAAGCTGAACTGTATATAAAGTAACTGTAATGCAGCATTACTTAAACCTAACTTTCAGTTTAAGTATAGCAATAACTGTCTTAAGCTTTAGTCGGTTTTAGCTAGGTATCCAGAAGTGTTTGAACTACCTTGACTACGCCGTACCACGCCTATGCTTATCTGTAAAGCTCATCATGAGTCCCAACAGCTACAAATAGAGCAGTATCTTCGTCAATGACTCGGTAATGAAGGCGCAAATCTTCATCTGCTGTAATTGAACGGTAGTTTACCCATTTGTCTTTTAGTGGATGGTTCCGTAAACTGTCGTGCATAGGATTTTCAGTAAAAAGCTCTACAGTATCTTTAACTAATTGCTTTTGAAATTTTGGGAGCTTTGTGAATTGTTCGATGAAGCTCCTTTGAAATTTAACTTTCATAGGGTGTCAAGATAGGCCAAGGCTTCTTTAGCATTCATGGCTTTGGTCATGTTTTTGTTAGCTATTAAATCTTTTTCAACTTGTTCCATAATTTTCACGAGGTAGGGCGTAGGCTCCAGCTCTGTACTAAACACTATCTTTCTGTCTCTTAGCATTTGTTTAATTTGAGCATTCATAATAACACTCACTGGCACCCCTAACTCAGCGGCAAATTCTTGAATTTGTAACTTGGTTTGCGGGTCGGTCTTAATATTGATAATCGTTTTAGTCATACATACATAGTATGACTAATGTATGTATGTGTCAAGTTTATTTTTGTAATATCTTCCATGATTAAGGTTCTCGGATTACGGTATACTAATTAAGGGTCTTATTGCCTGGCTAGAACCGATCGGGATGCACGATGGAAAACTACGTTAAAGAAATAGCATTGAGTTTGGCGCTATCGTACTGTCACCTGAAGCTTCCCCAGAAGGCATAGAGCCTATAATTGGTGAAGCTGTCAGTAAACTTGTAGAAATCCGTAGTGAAAGATAGGATTTTGTTGATGATGTTAGAGATGGAGTGACCTCAAATAGTACTGCGGGTAATGTACAAAAAAGGATAGGGAAATTACAGGCCGAGGCGAGTATTATTGGTCATGTCCTAGACACTGTGTTGTTACCTCCAAATAAAGGAACATATGGTCAAGTTATAGCCAACAGGTATTATGAACAAACACAAAGTTCTTAAGTTGCCTGGTTAAACCCAGTGAAATTAGCATAAAGAGCCCGGTGACCCTCTAAAAGTTGATCTACAAAGTACCTAGCATCAAGTCTGGCACATTAGCAAAGTCTTCATCCAAGGTCAAAAGCTCATTACCTAATTCTAGCGCTGTAGCAGCAATCCACATATCATTCGTGCCTATTGGCTTGCCTTTTTTTCGCAGCTTTACGTAAATTTGTGAATATATAACTGTGGTTCTATCTGATAAAGACTGAGTATATACATTGGGACTATCGAGAAATCTTTGCAATAGTTCTTCATTTTCCTTGTGCTTACTGCCGGCAGCGAAACCAGACCGTAGTTCACCAATAACTATAATGGGCACAACAATTTCGTTGTCTGACTTAAACCAAGCTCTTAATCGTTCATCTCCACGGTTGAAAGCAGAATATGCGCTAGTATCCAATGTAAAAGACATAACTTATTGCCATAAACCTTTATCGATTTTTGAGATATCTTTTATAGCCTCGTCATATGAATCATCTAGAGTCTTCTTGTTGTATAGCCAATCGAAGTTGTCATCTTTATCTATTTCTGTAGTACCAAAGGTCTGCATAGATAAAAGGTCTACAACTGTCTGATTAAAAGATCTTCCGGATTGTTTTGAGCGTTTTCTAATTACCCTATCTACAGGTTCGGGTATATTTCTAATTGTGTATTGAATACTTGTCATGCATACATAGTATTCTATATATGCATACTATGTCAAGCTATTTCGATTTTTTACGACTCAGTATTGTAGCTCACCTCGAGATAAGCAATCTGACCATCAATCGAGATTACTCCTAAGATTTTCAGCTTCTCATACATTAGCAGTAGATCAGGATATAGGCTGTTCCACGAATGGGCAACCTGACCCGCCGTTAAAAAGAGTTTCCCTTAAGCCCTTTAAGATTAGGGATTTATTATCCATTCTTACTGTATATTTAACAAGTCGAGTGTATAATAGTCTTTTTACGTGTGATTACGAAAGGGAGGAACGGATGCTGCCACAGACTGGCTTATTTTTCTATAAATTTCGCTTTCTTTTTGCCGCTATACTAACCATAGCTTTCTTTATATCCATCTCAGCCCTGGTAACAGCCATAGGCTCTAACACTGAACTTTCCCAACAGTCAACAAGCACGATAGACATGAACGCATACGATAATCCTAACGTCTTGACCGTCGGCGCAAATATAGCGGTGGCGGACGCTCAGAACGCCATGCTTTCGACAGGCCGGGCTCTTTACAGAACTTGCCGGTCAATAACAGGCGTGACTGTCCGGAGCGGTAAGACCACCCTGCACAGCGGTGCCGTTATGGCCAGCAGTCTATGGCACGGCGCAGTATTTGCCGCCCATGGAGTCGGTACTGGTGTTGCCTTTACGCTTCAAATACCCGGTAAAATCATGCACATTGAGGCCGTTATGGCCGGCAGCCTATGGCACGGTGCAGCAACTGCCGCCCATGGAGCCGGCAGCAGGCTGGCCTTTACGCTTCAAATACCCGGTAAAGCTATCAGGTCTTTCATTAAAGGGCAGTCAGTCAGCACTCTCATGAGACCGGCTGACTATAAATCAGTACCGGTTATAAGCACGGAGACTTCCGCCAGGGTACTGGCCGACTTTAACGCCCAGCAACAAAAGGAGATCGCTCAGTGGCAGGCCGCCCAGTTAGCCGCCAACCGCAGTCTTGACGGTACGGTAGTTGCCAGCAGCTCTGACCAAAATGATTATCCGGCAAACTGGGCCGATGCCCAACAGGACAGCACCTTGGATAGCTGGGGGATGGACAATCGCGAGTGTGTGAGCTATACGGCCTGGAAAGTCTACCAGACTTACGGCTATATGCCATATTGGGGCGGCGTCGGTAATGCCAACGAATGGCCTGGTGACGCTAAACGGGCGGGCATCCCAACCGGTTCGACGCCTCAGGTAGATTCGGTAGCTATTTCTATGAGCGGTTACTACGGTCATGCTATGTGGGTCGAAAAGGTTAGCGGCGATATGATTTACGTTAGCCAATATAACTACGATCTGCATGGGCATTACAGTGAAATGTGGGTCAATGGCAGCCAGTTTATCTACCTCTATTTCCAGTAAGTAAATGGCTGATGCTTTTTTACTAAAGCCTGCTACTTAAGCGCCGTTGATTATCGGCTACAGTCCGGCATTGAACATAAATACCTAAACTAAGGAGCTACCGATTAGCGGCTTGGCCGATTTTAGGCAGTAAACGGCTTAGTCGTCTTCGCGCAAGCTCCTGATCTTTTGCCAGTTTAAGCGCCACAGCTTCCCTAGCGAAAGAATCTTGCTCAAGTTCAATTAAAAATTTATCAGCCCGGTAGGCGGCGGCAGCGGCGCTTTCCACCCAGACGGCCTGGATAGTTTTCCGGTTATTTAGCTGATACCAAGTCGGATGATTACCGGTTTTGGCGAATACCACGACACTACCGGGTTGGAGGAAGCCGCTATCGGCCTTTTTACCGTTCATAACTTCCAGGTAGCCGTTACCACTGATTATCACTAAACCGGTAAGATTAGCCGCCCACGGGTATTCTACGGGCTGGAGTTTACTGGCCATGCGGGGTAACAAGCTGGGCCTAGTGACAAATGGCGTGCCCGGATTATGTTCGTTCTGCATCATGATAGCTAGATTGGCGGCCGTTGATTCAGCCAGGTCAGGGCTAACTTCTGCCAAGGCAAAGCCGTCAGTACGCGCATCATCAATTGAATCACACATGTCCTGGTCGGGTCTTTCCACTAGTTCATACATAGTGGTCTATGCTACCGCAAGGCTTACTTATGAGCTGTTAGATTTTTTAATGCCAGGCTATGCCAGTTTACTAGCCATAGATTTAGCCTGAAATATATTGGGCAAAGTATAGTTAACTGACTAACAATTACTTTGGGTTATTGTAAACATAGCATGGCGGGCAGGCTGGTTTTACAGCCATTATTGTGCCAAGTATTGGCGGTCTTCAGGGTACCGGTGCCAGTACTGTCATCTTCCATATCGTAGTTACCGATACCCGTCTTAGTGCCACTGGCAGCATTGTCGGTAAAACTATTACCGGTAGAGGTAGGATCGGCATAGATGCCTTTAAAGGTGGCATCGGTGGCGACATTATCCGTAAAGCTGGATTTAGCTACGCCTTGCAAATATATGTCGACGTCTCCCTTGCTGGTAACGTTATCTTTTAGCGTTACGGTGCCGGGCGTATATAGCAAGATGTCAGTAGCGGAAACAGTCTGTGGACTGTACTGGTTATTTTTAACCGTGTTGTCACTTAAACTCGCTTTGGCACCATCAGTGATTTCAATACCGTTTTGGGCAATGATGGCAGTCGGGCCAACACCTGTAATGCTGTTATTGGTTATGGTGGCCGATGAGCCGGTATTACTGACTCCAACACCGTCCTTTTGGTAGTTATCGATGGTGTTACCATTTATAACAGCAGTGCCGTTAGTAGATTCAGAGGCGTGGCCGACTAAAATAGCCACCCCGTTTGGGCAACCACTGAAAGGCGAGTCCTCAATCTTGGTGATATGGTTGTAATCTATAGTGGCCTTGGCGCCGTTATCTACCTTAACGCCGTATTCCAAGCTGTCACAGCCACTGGCTCCTGGACCCGATATCGTCAGATCTTGCACGGTCACACCCGTGGCCCCGGAAATCTCAATAATGGCTTTAGAGGTCGTCATCGTAGAGGGAGCCTTAATCGTCGTGCTGCTACCGCCACCCGTTAGCGTCAGATTGTTTTTAGTTGAGCCGATAGTGACTTGCTCGGCATAGGTGCCGTTTTCGACTTCTACCGTACCGCCTGACGACGCGGCGTTAACACCTTCTTGAACGGTACAATACGGGCTAATAGCGGTACCAGGCCCGGTACTTAAACAATGGCTGTTGCTGGCGTTACTAACGTAAATTGTAGCCGGCGCCGCCTGAGCAGCCGGACTTATAAAAAACGCTAGAGCCATGCCAACGCCGCTAAAACCTAATACTGCTGCTATCCCGTAATCCCTAAACCTCAAACGTAATCTGTTAACTCGATACCGTACATTAGACATAAGTTATCCCCCCGCTTGTAGTTTGTGCATTATACACTTGCTTGCAAACTGCGAAATGACAAAGCTTACAATCAGACCGTTAGCCCTTATTTTTAGCCTCAACGAAAATCAAACGGCTAAACCTTGGCGTAAGGCGATACCCTCAAAACTTAAGAAAGTTCGAGTCCCATCCCCTCAGCCAGATGCAGCTTAAAAGAGGTAGACCCACATGCCTTATAATATACAGAATACTTTGTAAAATCATTCTACCTCTGTTACTAAGTTCGAATCCCTTTTCTCTCGGAGACAGATTTTGATATGATGTAGTAATGAATAAGAAAGCTCTTGGTCGTTCGTTGGAGTTTATAGGATCGTGGCTGTCGTTTCGATATGACAGAGAAGAGATCCCTGGCTACGTTGTAGCCATAGCTCACAAAGGTAAAGTCATCTTTAACGAAGCTTACGGCTACGCTGACCTAGAAGAACAAACCAAACTCACACCTCGGCATATAGTTCGTATCGCTTCGCATTCTAAAACTTTTACGGCTACGGCTCTTATGCAACTACAGGAAGAAGGTAAGCTACGAATTGATGATTACGTTGTTCAATATCTGCCTTGGCTGAAAGAACATACCGACAAACGCTGGCGTAAAGTAACTATCCGTCAACTTATGTCGCACGGCGCAGGCATAATTCGTGATGGTCTTAATAGTGATTACTGGCAACTTGATAGACCGTTTCCGAACGTAAAAGAATTTCGTAAAGAGATAATGGAAGCCGAGCTAGTCATAGATACCAACATTAAACTCAAATATTCGAACTTCGGCTATTCAATCCTAGGACTAGTTATCGAAGCGGTATCCAGTGAAACATATAACGACTATGTTAAAAACCATATCGTTAAAATTTTGGGACTTAAAAATACTGGGTCTGAATATGCCACATCTATTAAGTCTAAGATTGTTACTGGTTATACGCGACGCGATGTTAGTAAGACTAGGCTGCCGATAGCTCAGGTTGATACCAAGGCTATGTCTGCCGCTACCGGTTTCTATGCAACAGCTGAAGATTTATGTACATATTTTACAGCGCACATGGTTGGTTCTAAAAAGCTTCTCAGCGACGAGTCTAAGAAAGAAATGCAGCGCGTTCAGTGGCACGCCGAATTGCTTGAACAGGGCAAACACGAAGACTATGGCCTAGGCATTGAGGTTGAATTTGTAGGTAAGCGTCGTACTATTGGGCACGGTGGTGGTTTTCCTGGCCACATCACTAAAAGCATAATCGACCCGAAAGATGAGCTAGTAGTTGTTGTACTGACTAATTGCATTGACGGTCCAGCTAGCTTGATAGCAAAAGGTATTTACGGAATTATTGACTACTACCAACAGAACACCCCAACCACGAAGCCAAAGCATGATCTTATAAAATTGGAGGGTCGCTACATGAACCTATGGTCTATGGCTAATATAGTTGTGACCGGAGACAAAGTTGTCTCTACTTATCCTGACTCTTGGTTGCCACTTACAACACCAGAAGAGTTGTCTTACGTTGATGACAGTACACTTAAAGTTAGTAAAACCGATAGCTTCAGTTCTGAAGGCGAGCTAGTGAAATTCAATATAAAAGGCGACAAAGTAGAATCAATAAACTATAACGGTTCAACAATGTGGCCTGAAGAAGTATGGCTCAAGAGGCAGAAAGATAAAAAGATAGTTAACCTAAAATAGGTTGTGGCTTAACAGTAAAAAAGCATTTTGACAGGGGTTAAATGTAAGCTAGTATAGGGCGAGTCCGAAAACCGGATGGTAATATACTATGGAAGGTTCGAATCCCTCATCCCCAGCCAAGCATAAGCGCTATGACAACATGTTAAAATTAGATACATGATGAATGCTTTTTATCCATTGTCCTTCGGTCATATATTCAATCTGATTTTTGTCCTTGCTCTGCTTTACTTGCTTTGGCTAACCTTCAAGAAAAATAAACTGAGCGCCGTGCTAGTACTTGGTTTATACATACTAATGTGGGTAATTATGCATTTTATAAATCAATCTGATAATAAGTATTCAGATGTATCTCATGGGCTATTTGGCAGTTGGAATGCTCCATTGTGGGGTATTTGTTTGTTGGCAGCTGTAGGTTTACAACTCTATGCGCTTCTACCGAGACGTAAGAAACCGTCACTTAATAAGTCCTGAGCTCTGACCCTGCTCCTAATAAATTAGTTCTAACAACGTCTACGATGCCCAGCCAAGCATAAGCACTATGAAAGACTTCTTCGGAAGTCTTTTTCTTTTGATATAATCACCCTATGTCTAAGTACGACTTCTTTATCGCTGGCCGCTGGCGTAACTATGCTGAAGTTAAAAAGGTTCTTGATCTAGTAAGAGCTCATAACAAAACAGCTTACTGCTTTATTGAGAACCTTTATGAAGGCTCCAAAGTCGAGTTTAAGCACGATGCGAGCATTGAATCAATCATGCAAAAACTTGAGTCATTACCTAAAGATGACGAATTTATTAAACATATTTTCAAAAATGATATGCAGGCTCAGAGAGACAGCGACAATTTCCTGTTAGTGCTACCTGCTGGCATATCAGGTCATGTAGAAGCAGGTGCATCGTATGGAATGGGTAAGCGCTGTTATGCAATAGGCATACCAGAGAAGACCGAAACACTATACAGCATTTTTGACGAAATATTTCCTGACGTAAACTCACTCGAAGACTGGCTGAAGACCAAGTAGAATGGTTCTAGACCTGAGATCTAAAGTCAAGTATTTGGTCTTTTGTACGGTGTGTTGCACGTCCATACGGCGTAGACGCAGTTAAGTATCTTTCGGGCATTTACAATGGTTGCTTCTTTGTAGC
>Ga0182030_10013255_pt1 | contig 16420 bp, 12 predicted proteins | sample 812S3MmetaG_FD_121299 | JGI IMG/M metagenome (GOLD analysis project Ga0182030, IMG submission 121299) | Permafrost microbial communities from Stordalen Mire, Sweden - 812S3M metaG (Illumina Assembly) | ecosystem: Environmental > Terrestrial > Soil > Wetlands > Permafrost | place: Sweden...
AGCGGCGGACGGTGGGGGAGATCCTCCGGGCGTGGACGCAAGACGCCGGGGCGGTGTGATGGGGTTGGCGGATCTCCGAATTTCTGCCGTGGGACTCTTCGCCGGGCCTGGGGGTGATGGCGCAGCAGGGGCCTGCGCAGGATGAGGAGGGGGCCGGGGGGGCCATCCCGAAGGGATAGAATCACTCAGCCCAGCGTTGGCGCGGAGCGCCTACGCTGGGTAAGCCATCAAATCGATCAGTCCATCAACTCTGAAGGAGTTGGATCCAACAGTGCCCTTCCGTGACCGGCGATGCGGACGCAAGGCCCGCTGCGCTGGCGCGCTATCGCTGCCCGCGGGGGTGGGTGTGATTGGTGCAACTCTTTCAGAGTTGGCGAACTGCGGGGTCTCAACCCAGCGTAGCCGCGCTGCGCGGCAACGCTGGGCTGAATGATAGAATCCTTGGGATTCAGGGAGGGGGCCGGCGGGGGCGCCCGGCCTCCGCCTCCCTCCACCCCGGGCCGGAGACTGCGAACCAGCCGGGTGATTAGTCACTCCGCCGCAGGCCTCCGTTCTGCTCGCTACTGGAACGTGAACCAGGTTTGGCTGCGGGCGGGGACGGTGACCGGGAGTTCGATGCTGTAGTCGCGGCTGAGTTTGACGGGGCGGGCCGCACCGTCCTGCTCGCGCACGGAGGCGCTGTCTTTTAGGCCGGTGTAGTAGAGCGGGATCGTGAGGGTGCGCACTGCCGCGGTTTCCAGCGGGTTGTAAACCATCAGCAGGCCTTTCTCCGGGAGCGCCGGGTTGGCGTGGAGGACGTAGTCCAGTTCACGGCCGTCGGCGCGGCGGAGGTGGATCAGGTCGGAGTTCAGGATGGCCCGGTGGTGGCGGTAGAAATCGACCCATTTTTTCACCACGGCCTTGGTCTCGTCCGTGTCGTAAAGGCGGGGGCCGCGGTAGCAGGCGATGACGCCGGCGCCGAAGAGGTTGGCCAGGCGCTGCTCGTAATGGGGCAGGTGATCCTTGAGGGGCTCGATGGTCGCGGCCGCGCCGCCGCCCTGGTATTCGGTGAGGGGGACGAACATCCAGCCCATCGAGGGCGTTTTCTCCCAGGTGCCGTCAAAGATGTTCTGGCGCTCGATGATCTCCTGGTAGGCGCGGGGGAGGGACCAGTTGACCTCGCGGTAGCCCATGCCGGTTTTGCTGCCGCCGTTGAGGAAGTACCAGTCCGGGATGTTGAGATAGACGCCGTTGGCCCGGCACCATTGGTAAAGGCCGGTGATGGCCTTCCACTGGACCCATTGCGAATCCTCCAAGCCGTGGTGGCCGGGGTGGTTGGTGGCGGCGCAGCGGTCACCGGGGTAGGAGCCGTCGTGTTCGAGGACGCCGAGCCCGGCCGTGTCCATGAAGCCGCGCAACTGGGCGAGGTAGTTCGATCCCCAGACGGCGCCGAGGCAGGGCATGACGCCGAAACGGGCGGGGACGCCCTGCGTGTTGTCGGCCGGCGTGGCGGCGCCGCGGCTGGCGAGCAGCGAATAACCGCCGAGGGCAATGCCCTTCGACCGCGCGTAATCGGCCAGGTCCTTGACGCCGGCCTGGTAGGCCGGGTTGCGGCTTTCGAAATCGAACCCGCTGCCGAAGGTGAGGATGACCATGTCGAAGCCAACCTCGGCGCATTGATCGATGGCGAGGCGCACCGCCTCCGGTCGAGCGCTCCGGACATGCATCAGCACCGGGTTTTCCGTGGCCCACGGCGCGATCGTGCGGTACATCCGGCGCAGGGCGAGGCCGCGCCGTTCGCGATCGCCGGCGCCGGCGGCCAACTCGAACGCGTGGAAGCTCTCGAAGCTCCCGCCGGAGGGGATGATCTGATCAGGACCGATGGGCGGGCGGCACTCCAGCAGGCAGGGGGTGAGGCGCTCGTAATTGACCTGCGAACTGTAGAGCGGGTCGGGGCCCCAGACCACGCCGGCGCTGTGGTTCGGGCCGGACATGCCGCCGAAGGTGTAGTCGGTTTCCACCAGGAGGTCGGGCAGCAGCCAGGCGGGCGAGGGATCCACGATGGACTCGGGCTCGACGGCGGCGAGGATCTCGCAGGCGAAGCGGTTCAGGCGCAGGGGATGCCCGGTGGCGTTGCGGGCAACCAGCCATTTCGAAAGGAGCGGGATGCCGTCATAAAGCTCGTAGTGGATCTCGACCGTGGTTCCCTTCACGGGGGAGCTTTCCGGCGCGGCGAACTCGAGGGTGAGCGAGACGCCGGGCGGCGGCCAGGGCAGGTCTTGCGGCATCCACTCGGTCCGCTTTTTCCAAGGGAAGCGGGCCTCGGTTTTGCCGACGCGGAACCCCGTGAAACGGAACGCGGCGGGGTCGGCTTTCAAGGTGTCCACCCACGCGGCGTCGAGGTAGTTATGAACGGGCTGGCCATCCAGCCCACCGACGGCATACGCGACGCCGTCGAACTCCACCCGGGCTTCGGGGCGGACCGAGCGGAGGATGGTCTCGCCGTTCATCAGGTTGTCGAAGCCGACGCTGGCAGCGTTCGGGGCGAGGCGGATGACGCGGCGGATCAAGCCGTTGTCGAGGGCGATCTCGGACGCGTGGGCCGTCCGCCCCACGCGGGCGTGGTACGGAGCGGGATCGATGAGCCAGTCGGTGGCCGGGCGCGCCGGTGCCGCGAGGAGGGGCAGGGCCACGAGGCCTTCGGAGGGGGGGGCAGTTTCCGCCGCGATGCAACGGGGCGCCTGGCAGGAGAGGATAGCCAGGAGCAGCGCGAGGCGGGCGGGGGCGGGACGGCGTTGGTTCATAAGAAAAAGACCGCGGCGGGGCGCGGTCGGGGTCGTTGTGCGGTGGGCAAGGTGGCGTCGGGTGGCGTCACAGGGGCCGTTTGGTGGGGGTCACCCAGCCTTGGTGCCAGTAGAGGGTCCAGAGCGACTCCAGCCTGGTCGAGGCGACGTGGCCATCCACGAAGGCGATGTTGACCATGCCGGGGAGGGGAAGGGCGGTGTTGACCGAGTGCGGGGCGGCCTTGGCGCCGAGGCCCCCGTGGCGGGCGATCGTGAGGCGGTCCATGCCGCCGCTGGTGTCAGCGCCCGCGTAGAGATCCTTGGCGGGAGAGTCGGCTTCCTCGGGCCAGCAATCGACCCAGATGGAGTCGGTGAAATAGGGGGTTTGGCTTGGGTTGGTGATGTTGCCGAGCTTGTTGTACGCGTACTGAGCGGGGCTGGCAGGATTCTGGGTGTAGCACCAGCCGTTGATGGCGTAGGAGCCGACGAAGGGGACGGGGCCGTCGGCCCACAACCAAGTGTAGTCGGCGGTGCCGGCCGCGCCCGCCAGGGCGGGGGCTTCATCGGCCGGGGCCTTCCAAGCGCCGATGGGGACGGGCGGCGGCGTGGCCGGACAACAGCGGACGCCCTGGTTGGCCACGTAATTGGTCTGGAGCCGGGCAATCCAGAGAGTGTAATCGCTGCTGTTGGGCACGTCGTAGCTGATCAGGGTGTCGCGGGCGTCGTCGACATACATCGTCATGCTGATGAGCAACTGCTTCGCGTTGTTGACGCAGTTGAGGTCGATGGCCTTGCGCTTGGCGCTGGCCAGGGCAGGGAGCAACATCGCCGCCAGGATGGCGATGATGGCGATGACCACGAGCAACTCGATGAGGGTGAAGGCACGCCGGGTGAGGTTGGTGAATCGCATAGGGAACTCCGAGGCGTCGCCGAGGCCGATCCCCGCTCCCGCATCTTGGCAAGAGATTGGGCTTTGACAGTCCGGTTGTCAAACTTAAACCAAGGAGCCGGGCGGGCTCGCCGCGTTCAGGCCACCTGGCTGGCGGTGGCTTGAATCAGCTCCCAGGCGGCCCGCACATGGGACGGCCCGGTGAGGGTTTGGCCGACGCAGAAGCGGAGGGTGTAGCGGTCGTCGAGGATGGTGTGGGTAAGGTGGAGCTTCCCCGAGGCGTTGAGTGCTTCGAGCAGGCGGCGGCTGGCGTCGTTGCCCGCGCGATGGGCAAAGCAGACGAGGTTGAGGGGGCTGGGGGCCACCAGCTCGAATTCCGTTGAAGCGGCCACCCAAGCGGCGAATTCGCGGGCGAGCGCGACATGACGACGGACATGCCCGCGCAGCCCCTCCGCGCCATAATGCCGCAGCACGAACCAGAGCTTGAGCGCGCGGAACCGCCGCCCAAGCGGGATTTGCCAATCCCGGTAGTCGATCACCGCCCCCGATTCCGTCGCCCGGTTGCGCAGGTATTCGGGCAGCACGCTGAGGGAGCGGATCAAGGCCGCCCGGTCGGCGACGTAGAAGCAGTCGCAATCGAAGTTGGTGAGGAGCCACTTGTGGGGGTTGAAGGCGTAGGAGTCGGCGAGTTCCACGCCGGCGAGGAGCGGGCGGAATTCGGGGCAGACCGCGGCGGCCCCCGACATCGCCCCGTCCACGTGGAGCCACAGGCCATGTTCGCGGCAGATCCGGCTGATCGCCGGGAGCGGGTCGAAGGCGTTCGAGGAGGTGGTGCCGGCGGTGGCGGAGACGAAGCACGGTTCGAACCCGGCCGCGAGGTCGGCGTGAATCAGCTCCTCCAGCCGGTCGGGCCGCAGGGCGAACTGGGAGTCGACCGGCACCAAGCGGAGCTGGCTCCGTCCGAGGCCGGCGATCCCGGCGGCTTTCTCGACCATGGAGTGGGCTTGGGAGGAAGTGTAGGCGGTGAGCCGACCGTCGCACCCCTTCGCGTTCGAGGCGAAGTTGGTCGTCTTTTCGCGGGCGGCGATCAGGGCGCAAAGGAGGGCGCTGGAGGCGCTGTCCTGGATGACGCCGCCTCCGGGGCTATCGGAGCGGAACCGGGCAGGGAGTCCCGTGAGTTCCGCCATCCAGTCGAGCACGACGGTTTCCAGCTCGGTGCAGGCGGGGCTGGTGGCCCAGAGCATCCCCTGGACCCCGAGCCCGGCGGACAGGAGTTCGCCGAGGATGGAAGGGCCGGAATTGTTGGCGGGGAAGTAAGCGAAGAAACTGGGCGATTGCCAGTGCGTAATGCCGGGGAGGATGATGCGATCCACGTCCGCGAGGATCTGGTCGAAGGCCTCCCCGTGCTCGGGCGGTCCGGCGGGGAGGAGCGCGCGAATGCCGCCCGGCTTGACCTGGGAGAGGACGGGCAGCGTCTCGACGCGCCGTTGGTAATCGGCGATCCAGTCGATGACCGCATGGCCCCAGTGACGGAATTCATCCGGGGACATGTGGTGGCCGGGGCCGGGTGCGGGCTCGTTTGGGGTGTTCATTTTGCGGAGGGAAACGTACGATTGAGGCGTCTGGCGCGGCAAGTGTTGAGTGGTTTGAGGAGAGATTGAAATTGTTTGTCAGGCGGGAGCCAAGGCGGAGGATAGGAAGGGAGGAGCCCTCAACTCCGTCGTAGGCCCGGCGAAGGCGGGGGTGAGGGCGAGCCCGGCCATGGCTCGCGGCAGCGGCTCAGGTTGTAGGCCGGGTGCCCTCACCCGGCGAATTCGAGCCGCCGCCGCGTGGGGACACGCGGCCTACCGCATCAGGCTTGTCGTTAGACAGCCGGGGGGGCATCCCGCCAACACCTCGTTGAGTCCGGTCAGCAACGGGTCCACCTGGCAGCGGAAGAGCTGAAACATCGGGCCCAGGCCGCCCACCCGGTCCAAGGGGGCCGTGTCGAGATCATCGCGCTCGGCGGGGAAGCCGAGCACGCCCGGTGGGGGCACCGGGCCTACAGGCGGCCAAGCCCCCCTAAAGATGTGGTTAATGACAAGCCATCAGACGGGGAGAGGGGGCGGGGCGGCGGTGGACGGCTTGGGCTGGCAGCGTGCCCAGTCGAGTCCGAAGCGGGCGAGGTATTTCCGGAGGCGATCCGAATCGTTGATCACCTTGCGTTTCCCGCGCGTGACCCCGAAGAGCTTGCGGCCCGCTTCCGATGGGCTGGCGGAGGCGCGGCAGATCTGGACCACGGACCCGAGTTGCGCCTGGTCGAACAGGTCGAGTTCCGCGAGGGCCTCCGGGTCGAGGAACTCGGACAGCGGCTGGTGGGTGGGCGTGGGGTCGGTGCCCTCGCCGGTCGACCACGCGGCGCGGAGCCGGTCGAGTTCGGCGGCGAGGACTTCCGGTGTGATGCGGCCACCGGGCGCCAGGGTGGCCATCCGCGTGACGCAGGCGCTCAGGTCGCGGAAGTTGGCGCTCCATCTCGCCGCCGGGGAGACGGCGAAAGAGAGGAACTGCTCGCGCGCGTCCCGCGTGAGGGTGGCGCGGTGGCCGGAGCGCCGGGCGTTCTGGTCGAGTTCGAAATCGAGGTTCGGCTCGATGTCCTCGCGCCGTTCGGCGAGCCCCGGCAGGCGGAAGGTCCAGAGGTTGATCCGGGCGAGCAGATCCTCGCGGAAGCGTCCGTCGCGCACCGCGGCGGCGAGGTCGCGGTTGGTGCCGGCGATGAGTTGGAACTCGCTGGTCGTCTCGCGGTCGCTGCCGAGGGGGAGGAAGCGTTTCTCCTCGAGGGCCAGGAGGAGCATGGCCTGCTCGTCGGCGCCCAATTCGCCCACCTCGTCCAGGAAGAGCAGTCCCTGGTGGGCGCCGCGCAGGAGGCCGGGGCGGTCGCGCACCGCGCCGGTGAACGCGCCCTTCGCGTGGCCGAAGAGCATGGACATGGCGGCATCCCCGCGCACGGTCGCGCAGTTCACCTCCACGAACTCCCCCGGGAGTTGGTGCCGCTGGCGCTTGAGGTCGTAGATGCGCCGCGCGAGGCGGGATTTGCCCGCCCCGGTGGGGCCGGTGAGGAGGAGCGGGTCGCGCGAGTTGATGGCCACGTGCTCGATGCGCTCCATCAACTGGTTGAACTGCGGGTTCCGCGTTTCGATGCCCGCCTTCAGAAACGACCGGGCCTCCTTGGATTCCACCTGGAACCGCGCGGCGAGGCGGTCGTAGCGGGAGAGATCGAGGTCAATGATGCTGAACTTTCCCTCGGGCCCGCGGCGTTTGGGTGCGGCGGGGGAGGTCTGGACCAGGCGGGCCGGCAGGTGGCGCGATTCCGTGAGCAGGAACAGGCAGATTTGCTGGACGTGGGTGCCGGTGGTGATGTGGATGAGGTAATCCTCCTGCTCGGGGGCGAAGGGATAGGCGCGGGCGAAGTCATGCAGCGCGCCATAGACCTCCTCGAAATCCCAAGGGTCCTCCAGCTCTTGGGCGATCAGATTCACCCGGGTGGCGGGGGAGACCCGTTGGATGTCGGCCGCGACGCAGCGGGCGATGTCGCGATGGGCGGGCTGGTGGAGGAGTTCGAAGCGGGCGACGGGGAGTCCCGGTTGCTGGCAGAGGGAGACGGTCGGACGCCACTTGGTCCATCGTTCGGAGTGAAAGCCGGCGTCCAGGACGCTGCCGATCGAGCCGATGATGACGGTTTTTCGTTCCATACTCGCTGATAAGCGTGTTGGATAGCTTATAGGCGAGTGACGGGCGCCGCCAGCCTAAACCAGCCGCCGAGGCAAGTAAACCGCAAGACACTGCGCCCCAGTTGGTTGTGAGGGTGCGCGTGCGTCGGGTGCGCCCGGAATCGGGTTGGCACGCATCTTGTTAAGGAAAGAACCGCCTGCGAGAGCGAGAGTGAACGAAGAGAGTTAGGGTCACTCGGAAATCCAAACCGAATAATGAGTGACTTTGGGAAGGAAGCAGTGAGGAAAGAGAGTTTATGAACACGAAGGATTTGATTGCATTGGGCGTGCCGCCGGGGGAAGCCAACCGTCGGGGGATGGAGTTCATCGCCAAGTACGTGCTGCGGGGGCGGGAGCGGGAGAAACTGCGCGAGGCGGTGGAGGCCATCGTGCGCGACCCGGCGGCGTTCGTGGGGGATGAGCTGGGAGGGGACTTTGCGCGGGTGCTGGCGCGGGGTGACCGGCCGCTGCGCCCGGCGTTGGCGCCGTGGCGGCAGTGGGGGGAGGACCTCGAACCGGAGGCGGTGAACCAGTTGGGGCGCGCGTGCCAGTTGCCGGTGGCGGTGGCGGGCGCGTTGATGCCCGATGCCCACGTGGGGTACGGGCTCCCGATCGGCGGGGTGCTGGCCACCGAATCGGCGGTGATTCCCTACGCGGTGGGGGTGGACATCGCCTGCCGGATGAAGCTGACGGTGCTCGATCTGCCGCTGCGCGAACTGGAGCGGAAGCACGCCGAGCTGGAGAAGGCGATCGAGGTGGAGACGCGCTTCGGGGTGGGGGCGAAGTTCAGCCACCGCCGGGAGCACGCGGTGATGGACGAGGACTGGACGGTGAGCCCCGTAACGCGCCAGAACCGTGATCGCGCCTGGGCGCAGTTGGGGACCAGCGGAAGCGGAAACCACTTTGTCGAGTTCGGTCAGTTCACCCTCAGCGAGGCGGTGGGTGGGCTGGCGCCGGGGAGCTACACAGCGCTCTTGAGCCACAGCGGCAGCCGTGGGACGGGCGCGGCGGTGTGCGATCGCTACAGCAAGCTGGCGATGGAGATGCATCCGGAGCTGCCGAAGGAGCACCGCCAGCTCGCGTGGCTCCCATTGGACACGGCCGAAGGGCGGGAGTACTGGGCGGCGATGGAACTGATGGGAAAATACGCCGCGGCGAACCATGCCCTGATCCATCAGCACATCGCGCGGCACCTGGGGGTGGAGGTCCTGCTGGACGTCGAGAACCACCACAACTTCGCGTGGAAAGAGCGGCACGTGATCGGTGGCACGGAACGGGAGGTGGTGGTGCATCGGAAGGGGGCGACCCCGGCCGGCCAGGGCGTGCTGGGCATCATCCCGGGATCGATGGCATCGCCGGGGTTCCTGGTCCGCGGCAAGGGGTGCGAGGCGTCGCTGCGGTCGGCCTCGCACGGGGCGGGGCGGGTGATGAGCCGCACGAAGGCGATGGCCACGTTCGAGTGGGAGAAGGTCAACCGCGTCCTGAAGGATCGCGGAGTCCGGCTGCTGTCGGCCGGCCTCGATGAAGTGCCGATGGTTTACAAGGACATCCATCAGGTGATGGCGGCGCAATCGGATCTGGTGGAGGTGCTCGGGCGGTTCGATCCGAAGCTCGTGAAGATGGCGCCGCACGGGGAACGACCGGAGGATTAGGAAAAGGATTAGGCAGAAGGAACTGTCCAGCCACCGAGGGCGCAGAGCGCACCGAGAGACCTTTCCCGGTGCTCTCTGTGTTCCCGGTGGCTTTTGTTCCCGGGGTGTCTCCTTCGGGCACGGAAAAAGCCCGTGACGATTTGGGGTGGGGCTTGTCCCAACAACCGAATGAATGTGGCGGCAACCATCCCGAGACGATGAACTACGACGAGTTTGCGTTCTTTAACCAGCAACTGTCCTCGATGCTGCGCGACGGGATCCCCCTGGAGGGGGCGCTCAAGCAGTTATGCATCGGGATGCGGCGGGGGGCGTTGCGCGAGGAGATCACCGCCCTCGAGGGCGACCTGGCGCGCGGAACCCCGCTGAAGGAGGCGCTCAGCCGGCGGAAGCTGCCGGATTTCTACCGCCGGATGATGGAGATGGGGGCGCACGGGAACGATCTGCCGGGCATTTTGACACTGCTCGCGGACCACTACAACCGGGCCAACGGGGCATGGACACGGCTCAAAGGGCTGCTGGTCTATCCGGTGATCGTGCTGGTGGTGGCGTTCGGCCTGAGTTTCGTCCTGGCGTCGGCGCTCACGCGGTTCCGCGAGGTCATCGCCGAGACCTCCACGGTGTTCTCGCCCCCCGGGCCCGGGGCGGTGGGGGGGGCTTTCATGATGCAGATATGGATCCCCCCGGTGGCGTTCGTGATTCTCGGGCTGGGCCTATTCTCGGTGGCCGCGGTGCCCGGCTGGCGGGCGCGGGCGCGGTGGCGGCTTCCGGGGTTCAAGGAGGCGAGCCTCGCGGAACTCGGCTCGGCGATGGCGATCGTGCTGAGAAACGGGATGACGCTGGCCGAGGCGTTGGCACTGGCGGAGACGCTCGAGGCGCACACTCCCGCCGACAAGATCCTGAGCCATTGGCGGGAGATGGTCGAGACCGGCCGGGGCAAGCCGTCGGAGTGGCCGGCCACCAGCCGCCCGATCCCGCCGCTTTTTCTCTGGCTCGTGCAGCAGGGGGGCGAGGACGTGGCGGGCGGGTTCCAGAAGGCGGCGGACATCTATTACGCCCGGGCCAGCTACCGGATCGAGCTCGCGCTCTACGGTGCGTTGCCGGTCTCGGTCCTGTTGCTCAGCCAGATGGTGGGGTTCCAGGTGGTGCCGGTGGTCAGCGCGATGGTGGATCTCATGAACCGGATTGGCACCTGACCGGAAGCCAACCCAAACCCGCTGCAATGTCCTCCTCCTTTTTCACCACGCTGCTCGGGGCGGTGCTGCTGGCGGTGCTCTCGCTGCTGTTCTATCTGCCGCTGGTGGCGTGTTTCCTCTATGTCTTTTATTATCTGCTCACCCTGCCGATGCGCCGGGCGGAGCGGGCCCGGCTGTTCCTGGATCTGCTGGAGATGGGATTGAAGGAGGGGCGCAGCCCGGAGGCGGCGGTGATCGCGGCGGCCTCGAGCCGGGATGATGCCCTGGGGGTGCGCTTCCATTTGCTGGCCGCGTATCTGGGGGAGGGCCTGCCCTTGGGGGCCGCGCTGGCGAGTGTGCCGCGGCTGGTCCCGCCCCAAGTCCAGGCAATGATCGCCGCCGGGGAGCATGTGGGCGATTTGCGGAAGGTCATCCCGGCCTGCCGGCAACTCCTGAAGGACAGCGTGTCCCAGGTGCGGGGCGCGTTGAACTACCTGCTCGTCCTCACTTTCGTGGTGCTGCCCGCGACGGTGGCCATCCCGACGATTATCCGGGTCATGGTGCTGCCCAAGTACAAGGAGGTCTTTGAAGGGCTGGCGGAAGGCGCGCAGTTGCCCGCGTTCACGCGCTTCGTGTTCGGCACCCAGGACGCATTCTCGGGGCTGATGGCGGGGCTGGTGCTCCTGTTGTGGACGGCCGTTTTCCTTTATCTCGGGGGGCCACGGGTGCACGGGTGGATCCGGCGTCTGGCGCCGGGCTTGGTGGATTGGCTGGTCTTCCTGGTGCCTTGGCGGAGGAAGCGGTTTCAGCGGGATTTCTCGGCGATGTTCGCGGTGTTGCTGGACGCGGGGCTGCCCGAGGGCGAAGCGGTGCGGCTGGCGGCGGGGGCGACGGCGAACCGGGTGATGGAGCGCCGGGGGGAACGGGTGGGGAACCAGCTCCAAGCGGGGCGAAAGCTCACCGAGGCGATTCAGGCGATGGACGACACGGCGGAGTTGGGCTGGCGGCTGACCAACGCGCTGCACCGGCGCGGCGGGTTCCTGCGCGCGGTGGCAGGATGGCACGAGTCGCTGGATGCCAAGGCGTTTCAAATGGAGCAGGCGGCAGCGCAGGTGATCACCGCCCTTCTGGTGCTGGTAAACGGGGTCGTGGTCGCGGCCATCGTGATCGGGATGTTCCTGCCCCTGGTGGACTTGATGAACCGGATGAGCCTATGGTGACGCGAAACAGCGCGGTGGCGCGGCCGGCCGGCCGGCGCGGATTCCTGATGGTCGAGCTGGTGGGGGCGATGGCCTTGCTGGCCTTGGTGCTCGTGCCGATCGCCTACTCGGTGTCGGCCGAAAAACGCCTGGCCCGGGCGGCCTACCAGCGCGCGGTCGCGATGGAGATTGTGGACGGCGAGCTCGAGGCGCTGGCGGCAGGCGAGTGGCAGGCCTATCCCCCGGGCACCTCGCCCTACCCGGCGCGCGGGCTGGCGGCGACCAACCTGCCTCCGGGGAAATTCCTCGTCACGGTGGAGGCGGCCCGGATCCGGCTCGAGTGGCGTCCGGCGGTGAAGATGCACGGTGGCGGGGTGTCCCGGGAAGTGAGGCTGCCATGAGACCCACGAACGCGTCAAACGGCGGAGGCCGGAGGGGCGGTTACGCCCTGCTGGAATGCTTGGTCTATATCGGCCTCGTGGTGGGGCTGCTAGGCGCGGCCTACCTGGCTTTCTATCGGTGTGTGGACAACTCCATGGTGCTGCGCCGCGGGGCGGGGGATGTGGGGAAGGCGTTGCATCTGGGGGAGGCCTGGCGCGCGGACATCCGTTCCGCCACCCGCCCGCCATGGTCCGAGAAGGACGCGGAGGGGGAGACCCTGTGGGTCGAAAGCGCGCGCGGGCAGGTCGGCTGGCGTTTCCAGGCGGGGGCCGTCCTGCGCAGCAGCAGCAAGGGCATCTGGGTGCGCGTCCTGGACCGCGTGGAACACTCGAAGATGGAGTCAGGGCGGCGCCACGACGTGACGGTGTGGCAATGGGAACTCGAATTGTCGCCCCGGGCGAAGGCCCAGGTGAACGCCTCGCGGGTCCGGCCGCTGTTCTCGTTCCTGGCGGTCCCGCCCCCCGTGGCCGGTAAAACCGCAAGCGGAGGATAAACTCACATGAACCTTCAATTCCAGACACGAGCCGGGCACGCGGGGCGTGGATCCGCCATGATCGTGGTGCTGGCCATCATCGCCATCGTGCTCATCTATCTGGCCGGCAATGTGCGAACGGTGCACCTGATGAGCCGCGAAGTGAGGCTGGTGGAAGAGCGGCAGGTCCGCCGGTGGAAGGCAATCCGGGCGGTGCCCGCCGCCCCCGCGGCCCAGCCGAAGGCCCCTGCCGCCGGGAGCCACTGAACCATGCCCCGGCCACCCATGCCTCTCCGTCAGGCCGTGCACTGCTCGCTCCGGGCGTTTGGCGGCGGTATCGTGGGCCTCGTCCTGCCGTTCCTGCTGTACCTCCCGGTCCTGGGGCTTGCACGGCTCATCCTGGGGGACTCACTGGGGAATCCGACTCCCGCCATCCTCGCCGGGGCCGTTTTGGTGTCCGGGGTCGTGCCCTCGATTTACGCGCTGATTTGCTGGACCCGCGTCACCTACCGTTACGGGACTGGGTGGAACCCAGCGTCAGCCTACCTTGGCTGGGGGGCGTTTTTCGCCTCGCTCGCGATCCTGCTCGACCTGTTGGTGGCGTTCGCCGTGGCGGCGGCGGCGGCCTGAGGACTGGTCTGGAAAGAACTGCGGCTCGATCTGGCGGGGTGGGGACGTCCCGTCCCCACATTCTTTTCTGAGTCCCCGAGGAACGAAACCACGGTTTCGCCGCCTCCGAGGCGTGTTCTCGCCTGTGATCTGGCTGGGGATGAGACGACCCCGCCCCGATCGCGCAGCCCATGAACGCGCGCCGGGTCACGGCCTTGGGAGGTAGTATTTTTCCGTGTACTCCCGCACCATCCGGTGCGTGTTGAACTGGGGAACCAGCGTTGCCAGGGCGTGGCGGATGCGCTGGACCCACTGCCGCGGGATCCCGGTGGCATCACGCTGATAGAAAAGCGGGATGACTTCGGTGGTGAGGGTGCGGTGCAGGTTCTCACTGTCCAGCAGGTCTTGTTGTGCGACCGAGGCTGGGTGGGCGTCGGCGCCGATGGCGAAGCCGTTCGCCCCGTCATAACCCTCCCGCCACCATCCATCGAGGATGCTCAGGTTGAGGCAGCCGTTGATGGCGGCCTTCATGCCGCTGGTGCCGGAGGCTTCGAGCGGGCGCTGCGGGGTGTTCAACCAGACGTCGCAGCCGGCCACCATTTGCCGGGCGACGTGGATGTCGTAGTTTTCCAGGAAGATCAGATGCCCTTGGAGATCGCTGTGCCGGGCGAGGTGGATGACGTGCTGGATGAAGCGCTTGCCCTCGTCATCCCGGGGATGGGCCTTCCCGGCGAAGATGAACTGGACGGGCCGGTCCGGATCCCGCGCCAGCCGGACGATTTCGTCGAACTGCTGGAACACCAGCGGCGCGCGCTTGTAAGTGGCGAAGCGCCGGGCGAAGCCGATGGTGAGGGCGTCCGGGTTGAGCAGGCGGTCGAAGGCGATGAAATCTCCGTGGCTGACGCGCTGTCCCTGGATCAGCAGCCGTCGGCGGGAGAACTCAATCAACTCGCGCCGGAGCCGGTAACGAAGCGCCCAGATTTCCTCATCGGTAAGGAACGAGCGGTCTTCCACGCGTGCCCAGAACTCCGGCGCGTTGAGGCGGGGCAGCCAGTCGTCGGTCCCGCCGAGTTTTCGCTTCCAGAAGCGGCGCACGGTTCCCTTCATCCAGCCGGCGAGGTGGACGCCGTTGGTGACGTGGCCGATGGGCACCTCTGCCGCGGTCTTGCCCGGGTGCAGGACATGCCACATCTCCCGGCTCACGCGGCCGTGGAGTTCGCTCACTGCGTTGGCGGCCCGCGAGAGCCGCAGGGCTAGGACGGTCATGCAGAACGGCTCGCGGTCGTCGGCGGCCCGCACGCGGCCGAGCTTGAGCAACTCGGGGAACGCCGCGCCAAAGTGGTTCCGGTACCGGTGCATGGCGTACTCCATGAGATCGGGGCTGAAGCGGTCGTGCCCCGCCTCGACGGGAGTATGGGTGGTGAAGAGGCATTCCTCCCGGGTCAGGCGGGTCGCCTCCGCCAGCGGGTGGCCGGCCGCCAGCTTTTCCCGCACCAACTCCAAGGTCAGGAAGGCGGCGTGGCCCTCGTTCATGTGGAACACCGACGGGGTGATGCCGAGTGCGCGGAGCAGGCGGATGCCCCCGACGCCGAGGAGGACCTCCTGCATGACCCGCGTGGTGCTGTCGCCGCCGTACACCCGCAGGGTGAGATCGCGGAAAAGCTGCTCGTTCTCCGGCCGGTTCGCATCGAGAAGGTAAACTGCGGCGCGGCCCACGTTCACCTTCCAGGCGTGAAAAGCGACCCGGCTCATGCCGATATCCACCTGGCAGACGAGCGGTTCACCGGCGGGGTTCAGAACCGGCTCGAGGGGCAGGTTCTTGGGGTTGAGGAGGGTGTAATACTCGTTTTGCCAGTTGTTGGAGTCGATCGCCTGCTGAAAATAGCCCTCCCGGTAGAAAAGGCTGATGCCGGCGAACCCGAGGCCGAGGTCGCTCGCGGCCTTGGCGTGGTCGCCGGCTAGGACGCCGAGCCCTCCGGCGGCGATGGGCAGCGTTTCGTGAAAACCGAATTCAGCGGAGAAGTAGGCGACCGGCCGGGCGCGCAAGGCCGCGGCGTGGGTGTGCGCCCAGGTGGCGGTTTCGCCGAGGTACGCGGCGAACGATGCGAGGACGCGGCGGACCTGCGCGTTGAAGGCCGGGTCTCGCAGCCGCGCGTCGAGTTCGTTTTCCGAGACCTCGTGGAGGATGGCGACCGCGTTGTGATAGAGGTTTTGCCAGCCGCGCGGGGAAAGCTCCTGGAAAATGTCCTGGGCTTCCTGGTCCCAGGTCCAATACAGGTTACGGGCGAGCTGGTTGAGGCGAAGGCGGAGTTCAACAACGGAGACGGGTGCGGGCGCGATGTCGGTCATAGGGCTGGCGGTTGGTTCCGCCAAGGGTTGGATTCTGCGGTTTTGCGGCCCCGGACTCAAATCGAAACCTCGTCTCGGGCCACATTGCAGGAATTCTCATTTTGGATCGTAGATCAGATGGAAGTGGGGCAGGCCGCGGAAGTGCTGGTCGCCTCCCTGCGCTCGTAGCGCAGGCCTCCAAGCCTGCTGTGTCGCCGACTTCCAAGTCGGCAGGCGTCCGTCGTACCGGAGTCGTTCGAAGAAAGGCCGACCCGCGCGTCTGGGACCCGTTTGGAAATCTGCGCCACGGCTGGATGCCTGCCCCCCCTCAAATCGGAACCTCATTCCTGGCCAGATTAGTCGTGGCTTTTCATTTGGGAGGGAAGTGATTGCGCCGCAGAGTTTTCCGCAAGACGAGGAAGGAGCCACGCGCATATCCCTTGTGGATCTGTAAGTGGCGACTGACGACTTGTCCGCCGTAGCCTTGGCGAAGGCGGAAGCTCCTGCGGAAAAAGCTCAAGCCAGCACGACCGAGCCAAGTGAATGGTCACGGCCGAGCCCGGCGCTTGCCTTTGGCGCGATTTGCGGCAAGCTGGCGGCCCGTGAACTGGCTGGCCGCAAGAATCCGAGTCAACCGGCGGCATGGTCTGGCTCTGCTGGCCGGTGGCGCGCTGGCCGCGGCTTTTCCCTCGCCCGGCATCGCAGGGTTGGCGTGGGTGGCGCCGGGGGCGATCGTGGCGACGGCGCTGGGTCAGGGGGGCGGACGGACCTTCCGGCTTGGCTATCTTGCGGGGCTGGCTCATTACCTCGTCTCGCTGCATTGGCTGTTGAACATCCCCTACCGGTGGCACGGTGTGCCCTTGGCTCCCGGGTTCGGCTGGATCGCCCTTTCCGCCTTCCTGGCGCTGGGGATGGGGGGCTGGGTCTGGCTGGTCTGCCGCCTGGCTGGCGGGCAGGGCGTGCCGCCCAGCCCGGAGGGGGTAGGGGTGACCCCCACCCTCGGGGACCATTTCGCGACTTTGTTGGCGCCGACCTGGCGCGCGCGCATGCGGTGGACGTTGATCGGGGCGGCGGCCTGGGTGGCTGGGGAGATGTTGCTCGCCCGGTTGTTTGGCGGTTTCCCCTGGAATCTGCTGGGCAACTCCAAATA
>Ga0182030_10013257_pt1 | contig 16418 bp, 13 predicted proteins | sample 812S3MmetaG_FD_121299 | JGI IMG/M metagenome (GOLD analysis project Ga0182030, IMG submission 121299) | Permafrost microbial communities from Stordalen Mire, Sweden - 812S3M metaG (Illumina Assembly) | ecosystem: Environmental > Terrestrial > Soil > Wetlands > Permafrost | place: Sweden...
GGCGATGCTGGCGGTGTTGGCGATGCTGGCGGTGTTGGCGATGCTGGCGATGCTGGCGATGCTGGCGGTGTTGGCGGTGTCGTCGGAGTTTGCGGCGTTTGCTTTTCCGGTTGCGGCGTATCTCCTTGATAAGCGTCGGCCGTGTCCGGCATCGGATGCGGTTCGGCTGGCGGGTTCACCGGAGTATTGGCTTCTTCAGCGCCAGCCGTCACCGTCACCATGACGGTTTTCGGTTCTTCCTCTTCATCGCTGTCAACCACGTTGGGCACCGCGCTGATGTCCCCAGCCTTGACGAGCACCACCGTGACATTGTCTCGGCCGCCCGCCGCGTTGGCCTCGTTGATCAGCGTTTGGGCCACCTTGGCAATCGGTTCTTGCCCGCAGCTTTTAATGAGATTGGTGATCGTCTCGTCGGACAACATCTTGGTCAACCCGTCCGAGCAGATCAAAAATAAATCATGGCTTAAGACCTGCACCGGGGTTTTTTCCAGCTCGACCATTTCGGTCAAACCCACGGCGCGCGTAAGCTCGTTTTGATACTTGGCCGGGATTTGATCGGGCTTGAGTCCCAGCTTCGCCGCCAGCGCCTCGATGGCCGAGTGGTCCACCGTGATCTGTTTCAATTCGCCTTTGCGGTAGCGGTATAAGCGGCTGTCGCCGGCATGCAACGCCACGGCCCGCGCCGGATTTTTCGGATCCACGATCAGCGCCACCAAGGTGGAACCCATCTGGCCGATTACTTTCTCATCCGCAAAATTTTTGATCCATTTGCTCGCTTGGTTGGCGGCCTTTCGGAACAGTGTTATCCGATGCGTCAGTGTGTTGGTGTCTTCCGGAGTGGCCTTGGCAAAAACGTCTTGGATTGTCGTGGTGATGGATTCGCTGGCCAGGTCGCCGCCGGCCTGACCGCCCATGCCATCGGCCACCAGAAAAATTCCATGCTCGGGGATTCGCAGGCAGGCATCCTCGTTGTTCTTGCGCTTCTTGCCCACATCCGACACATCCGCTGACTCGAAGTATTCTGTTTTCATTGGTTTCCTGTCAGGATGGCAAACGCTGAACCGGTTTGGCTGATTCGACTCATTTCAAAATCTAAACAAGAATTACTTAAAATCTACTGGCTGCCAACTAATTTCGCTCAGGGCCGGTGAAATAGCTTCGCGGTGCGTCTTCACGGTGATCGCAGTTAAAAAATTTCCTCCACCCGGATGCCGCGCTTATGAAAACGACCGAGATTTTTCGGTTGGTTGACCAGCTTGAATTCGCCGGTCACCGTCCCATTCACCGCGTGCCCGCTTATTTCATAGCGAAAAATATCGTTGAGGCAGACTTGACCATCGCTCATCCCGCACACCTCGGTGATATAGGTGATCTTGCGGGAACCATCCACGAGCTGTTCATGCTGGATGATCAACGACAGCCCGGAGGCGATCTGCCGGCGGATCTCCGAAGATGGAATATTCAAGTCCGCATACATCGCCATGGTTTCCAAACGGCCGATGACGTCCGTCGGCGTGGAAGCGTGCAACACCGCCAGCGTGCCGTCATGACCGCTGTTCACAGCCTGGAGATAATCCATCGCTTCTTCTCCGCGAATCTCACCCAGGATGATGCGCGTGGGCCGCATCCGCAGCGTGTTGCTGAACAGTTGGCGGACACTGATGGCGCCTTTGCCCTCAATATTGTTGGCCCGCGTCAATAACCGGACGACGTGCGCCTGGCTCAACTTCAACTCCAAGGCATCTTCGATGGTGACAATGCGTTCGTCGGTGGCGATTTCATGCGAAAGCACATTTAACGTGGCTGTCTTGCCGGCTCCGGTCGCCCCCGAAAACATGATGTTCAATTTCGCCTGGACGGCCGCCTGCAAAAAATCGCCCATCTGCTCGTTGATGGTTTTCAGTGCGATCAAATCATCCAGCGACTTCAGCGTATCCAGAAATTTCCGGATCGTGATGCTGGAACCATCCACCGCCAGCGGCGAAATGATGGCGTTGATGCGCGAACCGTCCTTCAGTGAAAAATCCACATACGGCGAACTCTCGTCCAGCCGGCGGCCCGCCAGCATGAGCATCTTGTCCAAAGTGGTGCGCAGATGACCTTCATCATCAAATTGGACGCCGGATAGTGTCTTATGTCCTTTCCGTTCGACGTAAATCCGGCCCGGTCCGTTGATCATGATTTCCGTAATGGTGTTGTCGGACAAAAACGGCTCCAGCGGTCCGAGTCCGAGCAGATCATCCACGATGCCGTTGATGGCCGCCTCCTTGATGCCGGCATCCAATTGTTGCCGCTTTTGTTTTAGTTTAAGTTCCAGAACCTGCCTGACGGCCTCTTTTACCTCCAGATCTGTGGGTGTGGCCCGGCCAAAACGCTTGCCGGTTTCGACGCGAACCTCCCGCTTCAAATCTTTATTAATACTCATGACGAGAAGGTTCCAGCCCCGCGGTGGAATCGAAAATTATTTTGCGTAGAGACTGTCAATGTCCAAACCATGTTGCCGGGCGGCATTCATGAACGTCGGCCGGTTTTCAGTAAAAACATGGCGGCCATTTATTTTACCTTCGGGCGACATGCCTTCATGTTTGAAGACGTAAAGGTCTTGCAGTTGGTATTCCCGGTCTTTCAACGGCAGCACTTCGGTGATGGTCGTGATTTTGCGGGTGCCGTCATGAAGCCGCGCCGTTTGCAACACGATATGAATCGCCGAGGCCACTTGCTCGCGCAGTGCGGAAAGCGGAATCTCAATGCCGCTCAACAGCGCGCATGTTTCCATGCGGAGCAGGCTGTCGCGCGCATTGTTGGCGTGGATGGTGGACATGCTGCCTTCGTGGCCGGTGTTCATGGCCTGCAGCAAATCCAAGGCTTCGCCGCCGCGGATTTCGCCGACGACCACTCGGTCGGGCCGGAGGCGCAGCGCCGAATGCAGCAGGTCGCGAATCGTGACTTCACCTTTGCCGTATTCATCCGCCTTGCGCGTTTCAAAACAGACTTTGTGCTCCTGCTGCAACTGCAGTTCGCTCGCGTCTTCCAAAACGAGAATCCGGTCGTGGTCCGGAATCAGTCCGCTCAACACATTCAACACCGACGTTTTTCCCGATGAAGTGGCGCCAGAAACAATCAAATTCCGTCCTAGCTTGACAATGACGTCCAACAAGTGTGCGCCTTCCTGAGTGATGCTACCAAAATCAATCAAATGCTGAATGGTCATTTTTTCCCGCCGGAATTTGCGGATCGCCACGATGGTGCCGACCCGCGAAAGTGGCGGCATCACTGCGTGCACACGCGAACCATCGGGCAAGCGCGCGTCCAGCCGGGGATTTTCCTTGTCGAAGAAGCGACCAACGCTGCGCGCCACATTCATCACCGCCGCCTGCAACGCCTGATCATTGGCAAACTTTGAGGGCGTCAAAGTCAGCTTGCCTTTGCGCTCGATGTAGATTTGCTTTGGCCCGTTGATCAAAACTTCCGCAACATCGTCGTCCGACAAATACTCCTGCACGGGCGCAAAAAACAAATAAAGATAAGACAGCCCGGCTTTTTTTGGCGGCGGCGGCACGACCGCCGCTGGCTCCTTTGCTATTTCCGGCGCCTTGATGGCCGAAGCGTTGGCGATTCTGGTCAGCTCCTCATCCTCGGCTTCAACCGCCTTTTTTTTCGTGCCGGGAACTGCGGCGTCCCCTGGCTGAACGACCGGCTCCTCCTTGGAATCCACCGGGACTAGTTGCGCTGGCGACTCCGGTTCGGGCAAATTACGGACGGAGATGCGATAAGCATTGGTAGTGATCACATCACCAGATTTGATCGGCGCGTCACCGACGCAGACTGCGCCGTTAAGACTGAACGTTCCCGGGCCAGATTTGACCCGCAACTGGCATGGTTCCGATTGGGTGAGGACGGCCAACTCCGCAGCGGGGTCGGCATACGGTTCCAAAGCCAGATTGCAGCGGGCCGAAAAGCCGATGGTGATTTCAGCGTCGGCAAAGCGGAACAATCGGGATTTCTGTCCGTTTTGCTGAACCTCAAAGGTGACATTAATTGGCTTCATAAGTTGGTCAAACGAGGGTGGCGACAATAAAAAAAGCCCCAGCCGGAGTTTTCAAAAAAAAGAGCACAATTTTTTTGCTTGTCATTTGGCATTAAACTCCGTATAAATACTTAGACAGCATAAGCTGTGGTTGCAGTAGAGATTAACAAATCAAAAAAACAAAGCAAGAAAGGATTAAGCCATGAAACTATTAGGACTTAGAAAAACCCGTTGGGGCATCGCCATGACCGAGTATCTCATCATTCTGGGTATTGTTGCCATTGCGGCCATTGCAATCGTTGGATTGTTCGGCAAACAAATCAAGCAGGCGTTCACCAGTTCCACTGGTGCCATGGCGGGAACCAGCGTGAAAAACACCGACGTGCATTCCTCTGCCGCCGTTGTCCGCGACAACATGGGGACCTTTACCTCAAAGGCTGCCAAGAACTAATCGGGTTGGTTTGATTTTTAGAATTGAGCTTGCGGCCATTTAAAAAATGGCCGCAAGATTTGGGATGATTTTAATGTAGTTTTGAAGGGAAAAGAAGTCCATTTTATTTTCTTATAAACGGGCCACGCGAATATGAAAAATAAGTTTCCACTAATCGTTGCTGTTATTGTAGGCATTGTTGCGCTTCTTGCCATTCAGAAATATGTAAAGACTGCTGAAGATAAAGCGAATGCCCAACTCAGAGGTGAGCAGGTCGTTTCCGCCGCCGTCAACATACCTGCTGGCGGAGTGATTACCATCCAAATGCTGACCCCCAAGGAAGTGCCCACCCAGTTTATTCCATCGCAAGCCATCCAAGGCAAGGAACAGGTGCAGCAAATCATTGGCACCAAAACACGCGTAGCCGTAAAGGCCGGACAAATCCTGTTGTGGTCTGATTTGGTCAGTGAAGATCGTGGAGGTTTGTCGGCCATCATACCAGAAGGCCAAGGTGCCTTTACTGTGGCCATTTCAAAAGGGGCGCAGGCAGGGCTGATTCAGCCCAGTGACCATATTGATATTATCGCCTCCTTTGCCTCGCCCAAACCGGCACCGGCCATGGCCAATCCCCAGTCCACCTGGCGGCAAGCCTCCGACCTCGTTAACGTCGTGTTGCTTCAGAATGTCACCGTTTTGGCCGTTGGCAACGCCTTCAACGGCGCGACCGCATCACAATTGGAGAAAGGCGGCGGCCAACTCACGCTCGCTTTGACGCTGGCGGAATCGCAATTATTGATGTTCGCCGGACAAACCGGCGAACTGGGCGCCGTGCTGCGCCGGCAAGGCTCCACCGACTCCGTGGATCGTAGCGATCTGCCGCGCGTCACGTTTGAAGCGGTTGAAAAAATCATTGGCGATTTGGATGGCAAGCGTAATTTTCACACGGTTGAAATTCAAAAGGGCACCGGGAGCAGTGTGTCGGTTCCAGTAAAAAACCAGTAACTAACCTCAAAGGAAACCTCTATGAAAAAAACCAGAATTGTAGCGCCAGCTTGCAGGAGTTTACTCTTAACTATTTCCTTCGCCGTCTGTTTCGGATCGTTGGTGGCAGTGGCGGATGACATTGTTGTTCTTAAAGGCACTAGCACACGAATCCCGGTCGCGGACGGGATCAAAAAAATTATTGTTGCCAATCCCGCCGTGGTGGACGCCCGGCCTTCCGACGACGGTTCGGCTGTGCTGGTGAACGGACTTTCCACAGGCAACAGCGAAGTCAGAATTCAAAAAATAACGGGCGGAGACTTGATTGAAAACGTGGTGGTGAGCGACAATCTGAATGAAACCCTGTCTGAAATCAAAGAACTTTTGTCCGACGTGGACGGCTTGGAAATAAAAGTGCTCGGCAACAAGATTCTCTTCAAGGGAAACATCTTGACCAAGTCCGACTATGAAAAAGTCAGTCGCGTGGTCTCCGCTTATCCTTCCGTTATTTTGAACATGACCAAGTTCGACAGTTCTGAAATGAACAAGTTTTATGTCGAGGCCATATTGAAGGACATCGGAGTGGATACGGTCACCGCGCGAGTGATGGGTGACACCGTGGTTTTGGAAGGCGTGGTCTATAGCGAAGCGGATAAAGCCCGGGCGGAAGAAATGGCGAAATTGAGAATGCCGAATGTAAAAAACTTGTTGACGGTCCAGGACGTCATGATCGAGACCGATGTTCAGTTTATTAGTGTTGATATGACCAAAGGCAAAAATATGGGCATGAATGTCTTGGACACTTTGGGTGCCACGGCTGGAGGCAGTGGCAGTTCTGTTGGCGGCGGATTTGCAAATTTGCCAATATCCTTTGGCGTTACTGGCAATGCCAAATTCGTTGCTGACCTGCTGAATAGCAATGGCAAGACCGTGGCGTCGCCGCATTTGAGCACCAAGAACGGTGAAACCGGCAACTTCCAATCTGGTGGCACGGCCTATCTCAATGCTCCCGGTGCGCAGGGCGTTGGCAATTTGATACCGGTGGATTACGGGGTCATTCTCAAAGTAAAACCCACTCTCAAAGGGCGTGAAAGCGTTCAAAACGATGTGTCGGTTGAGGTCAGCATGCCAACTGGGGTTTCAGGAGCCCAATTTGCAGTTCAAAAGTATAGCACTGCCTGCACATCTGTCTGCAAGATTGGTGAAAGCATGGTGCTATCGGGAATGACCCAAACAATCTCTTCTGGTGCCAGCAGCAAAACACCATTTTTGGGAGATGTGCCGCTGTTGGAACTATTCTTCAGCAACAAGACCTCCGACAAAGAGCGGCATGAGTTTGTGATTGTTGTCACACCTCAGCCGGTATTCCCGACGGCAGCCACCGGCGCGCCTTTTGGGGAATCGCATAAAGCCTTGTTGGAAGACAAAGACAAAGCCGTTAAGGAGTGACATGGCAGATGCCCATCAGCGAGTGATGGCTGTGTTGGTGATCTATGGTGGCGAATACCACGGCGAACAGGTGGCTTTGTCGGGTGATCGCCTAGCCATTGGCCGTTCCACGGATTGCGAAATCATTCTACGCAGCAAGGATGTTTCGTCCCGGCATGCCCAGATTGTAATCCGGGACAAGGTTTGCTGGCTGCAAGATCTCGGCAGCAGCAACGGCACCATCCTCAACAAGAAGAAAATTGTCCAACAACCGCTCAATTCCGGCGATGAGTTCACCATCGCCGGCTATCGCTTTTCCTTCGCGGACAATGCCGAGGCCTTTGCTGAAAAAGCGGAAGCCACGATGGATGAGATGCGGCAACAGCTGCACTCCCAGTTGATCGGCGAATTGAACTTGAAGCGCCTGACACTGGCGCAAATGGCCGATCAGACCTTGCGCCGCCGCGCCGAAGACGTGATGGATAAATTGATCAAGGCGCGGGAGAAAGATATTCCAGCGCAGTATGATCGTGGCGAACTGAAAAAGGCGGTGCTGGACGCAGCCTTGGGCTTGGGGCCGCTGGAGGATTTATTGGCAGACAATGATGTAACTGAAATCATGGTCAACGGCCCGCAAAAAATTTATGTCGAACGTAAGGGCCGCCTGCAAAAATCAACCAAATCTTTTCTTGGGAAAAACGAGATTTTAACTTCCATTGAACGCATTGTCGGTCCCATTGGCCGCCGAATTGATGAGTCCAGCCCGACCGTCGATGCGCGTTTACATGATGGCTCCCGCGTTCATGCGATTATTCCGCCGCTGGCGTTGGACAGCCCGACCATCACCATTCGTAAGTTCCCCAAAAAACGAACAATGGTTGAGGATTTGATTGGTTATGGCAGCGTATCCAAACCCATGGCGAATTTCCTGCGCGTTTGTGTGTTGGCCACCAAAAACATGGTCATTGCCGGCGGCACTGGCTCCGGCAAGACCACATTGCTTAATGTGCTGGGTTCGTTCATCCCTGATGGCGAACGGATTGTCACCATTGAAGACTCGGCGGAGTTGCGACTGCCGCAAGATCACGTGGTCCGGCTGGAAACCCGGCCTTCCAACATTGAAGGCAAAGGTGAAGTCTCCATTCGGGATCTGGTGCGAAATGCTTTGCGCATGCGCCCCAACCGGGTGGTGGTTGGCGAGTGTCGCGGCGGCGAGGCGTTGGACATGTTGCAGGCGATGAATACCGGCCACGATGGTTCACTAACGACTGTTCACGCCAATTCACCGGTGGATGCCGTGCGCCGGTTGGAAAACCTGGTGCTCTATGCCGGCACTGATCTACCGTTGAAGGCGATCCGGGAATTGATTTTTTCGGCGGTTCACATCTTTGTTCAAATCTCCCGGTTTTCCGATGGCTCGCGCAAGATGACTTCCATCGCGGAAGTAGCCTCGATGCACGACGGTGAAATCAAGCTGCAGGAAATATTTACATTTAAACGGACAGGGATTGACGAAAACGGGCGCATTCAAGGGCGCTATTCCGCGACGGGCGTGATTCCCACCTTTGTTGAAGAATTGCGGCAGGCCGGAATTGAAGTGGATATGGCCATGTTCGTGCCAACCTCGGAGGAATAACCATGATATACCTTATATTTGCTGTCGTTTTTGGGGTGGTCCTGGCAACCATCTACTATCTTTATAAGCCGACGGAAGATGCGTTGAAGCAAAATGTATTTCGCCAGAAAGAAAATGTCGCCCATGAACTGGAACAGATGTTCATCTTCATTTCAGTGGAAGGCCTGCAACGGCTCAAATGGACTCTGGCGGTGGTGCTCTTTGGGGTTGGATTGCTTCTTGGTGGCGATGCCAAGCCGCCGGCTCCGATAATTCTCGGGTTGGTGTTTGGATTAATTGCCTATTGGGGGCCGGAAATTTATATTCACTTTTTACGGCGTAAACGCCGCGCGGCATTCAGCGAACAACTCGTGGATGGTCTGGTTTTGATGGCCAACGGTCTGCGCTCCGGATTTACCTTGCAGCAGGCCATGGACATGCTGATTGAAGAAATGCCCGCGCCGATCTCCCAGGAATTCGAACTGGTGCGCCGGGAATACAAGCTAGGTGTGGACTTGGATCTCGCCTTGCGGAATTGTGTCAACCGCACCAAGGACGAGGATTTGGACCTGGTCGTGACCGCCGTCCAAATCACCCGGTCGCTCGGCGGCAACTTGGCGGAAGTATTTGACCGGATTGTCGCGATGGTGCGGGAGCGAAAAATTCTCAAAGGCAAAGCGGACGCGCTCACTTCCGAAGGCAAAATGCAGGCCATGGTAGTCGGCCTGCTGCCGTACGGATTTATGTTTGCCATGACCAAAGTAAATCCGGAGCTGATGCGGATCATGTGGACCACCGTGCCAGGACTGATTGCGCTGGCCTTGGTTGTCATTCTGGACATTATCGGATATTTGTGGGTGCGGAAAACAGCTGATATTCAATATTAACTATGAATGCCGTGGTTAAAGAAATGTTAGGCTCGCTGGGACAAAGAGGCTGCTCCAGTTTTGGCGATGCCGCCGTAAAACACGTCGCCAAATTGGATTCAAAACTGATCGCGGCGGGCGAAACTGTGGACTTGACCGGGATGGAATTGTTTGGCATCCAACTGATACTGATGGTTGTTTTCCCCCTTTTCTGGGGAGTCATATTTAATGAGATTGGTTTTGTGTCGTTTTTGGTGGAAGGTCCCAAATCGGTGCTGACCTATATCGCTCTAATGTATGTGGGCTTCATATTTCCAGCCATGAACATCAATGAACGCGCCAAAGCCCGGCAAAAGTCCATTGCGTTGCAATTGCCCGACACACTGGATTTATTGACAATTTCAGTGGAAGCCGGTTTGGATTTCATGTCTGCCATGCGCCGGGTGGTGGAAAAGCATCGCCCCGGAGGTTTGAAAGAAGAGTTGGAACGCTTCTTCAAACAAACTGAGTTGGGCCGACCGCGCCGCGAAGCCCTGCGGGAAATGGCCAATCGCGTGCAGTTGCAAGATTTGAGCGCGGTCGTTTCCTCCTTGATCCAAGCAGACCGCTTGGGCGTCAGCATCGGACCGATTTTACGTTCCCAGTCAGACATGTTGCGAATCCGCCGCGGTCAGCGAGCCGAGAAAGCCGCACAGGAAGCGCCCGTTAAAATGCTCGCCCCGCTGATGATTTGCATTTTACCCTCGGTCTTCATTATGATTCTGGCTCCAGTTCTCATTCAGATGCTCATGGATGCCAAGAACGCGCACTAGACTAGTTTTTGACTATGAACCGATTTTTTACAGTTATCGAAGGCGAAGGCAAAGGGCAGAACAAGCCTTTAACCTCGGCACTGATGATTGTCGGCCGGTCCAAGAATGCCGACCTGCAAATCGAGGATGCGCTGGTTTCGCGCCGCCATGTGGAAGTCCGGGTTGAGGCGGACGCTGTATTCGTCGAGAATAAAAGCACCAGCGGATCCGTGCTCAATGGCAAGCCGTTGGTCGGTATCGTCTCCTTAAATTCCGGCGATGTGCTGGAAATTGGAAACACCAAACTGCGCTACGAGGAAACCGCGACACCCACCCCTGCCCGGGGCCGATCCCCATCGGTTGAAGCCATGGAGTCAGAATTAGACGGCACGCGGATTGCCGACGAAAATGTCGTCATGCAACAGCATCAGGACAAGGACGCGGAACCCGATGCCACCCGCGCCATTGTCGAAGATGGCACGCGCATGTTAAACGCCGCGGAACTGCCCAATTGGGTGGCGCAGGAAAACAAACAGAAGGACGGCCCCGCCAAGTCCAAAGGACTGGGAATCATCGCCGCCCTGCTGATTCTAGTCTTGGGCGGTGCCGGTTTTGGATATTGGTATTTTATCAAATCGAATGACCACACCTTGAGCGGTGCCGTGATGGCCTATAAAGACTCGCTCTATGACTTTAATTTGGAATATCCTTTGGACTGGTCCAAAGCTGTGGATCAAACTGGGGTGGTCGGTTATGGTTCTGGTAAATCCGGAGATTCACAATGGGTGCAGATGAACATTTATACGGATAAGACTCCCGAACACGCCTTGACTGGCTTGACGGATGGCTTTGTCCATTATCAGGATGAGATCAAGGCACGCTACAAGGACTTTGACTTGAATGGAAGCAAGCCCATGACCATTAATGGTGCCAAGGTTGTCTACTATGCCTTCAGCACGGCGGCCTACCAAGCCAAAGGAATCTATGCCCTTAATGCCGAGTCTCGGATCGTGGTCGAATGTGTTTGCAGCCGCAACGTCTTCGGACAGTATAGCTCCGTCTTCAGCACCATCCTCCAAAGTTTCCAGTTTGGCGACATGGCACCGCAGCAAGTGATTGACTTCCCCTTGCCCGATGACGGCATGCAGCAATTGGCGCTGGCCAATCCCGAAGGTCTGGCGCATCAGGTTGATGAAGATATCAGCCGGGGCCAAATGCTTTTGGCCAGCAAGGACGTCAAGCCCGACAACCTGTATGAATCCGTGATGCAATATCGCAAAGCCTTGCAACTGGCGATTGCCGCGCCACAACGGTTGCCAGCCTATCGGGATGCCGCCCAAGGATTGGTCGGTGCGACGACTTTGTTAAACCAGGCCATATCGCAACAACGGTTTGAGATCAGCCGGGCGCTCAAGGAAGGCGACCGGACGGCAGCCTACTGGGCGGCCAACAAGCTGATGCAGATGATGCCAGATAAGAACGATGACGACTATCAACGAGCTTACAAGCTTTGCCAGCAACTACAACCGTCCCTATAAATGCACCTATGAGCGCTGTTTTGTTGGTAACCAAAGATAAAAAACAAGTGGCCAAGATTCCGGTCACCGGCAGTCAGTTCGTTATTGGCCGCTCGCCCGAATGCAACCTGCCCTTGGATGAAACCCTGGCATCCCGGCAACATACCGAGATCATCTTTGAACGAGGTTCTTACTGGGTTCAGGATCGCGGCAGCCGCAACGGCACCGTGGTGAACGGGGAGAAAATCACGGCTCGACGGGAATTAAAAGATGGCGATGAAATCGGCATAGGCTCCACGCGGTTGAAATTTTTGTGGGACAAGAGTGCCGCCGAGGCGGAGGAGAGCGATGAAGATGCCACCCGGGTGGCTTCCCCCGATGTGGCCAAAAAACTGCCCGGCCTGGAAGTTGTTAAAAAAACCTGCACCAGTAATTTGGAGGTGAAAGTTCGGGTGGTGGACGGTCCCTTGCAAGGCGGCGTGTTTCAGAATTGGGAAGGTCCCTTGACGATCGGCCGCGGCCTGCAGAACAATGTTGTGCTGTTGGATGACGCAGTCTCCACTTCGCAGGCGCAGATTGTCCAGGAGGGCGAACAGTATTTTATCGTGGATCTGAATAGCAGCAATGGAACTTTTCTGGATGGCGTCAAAGTAAAAAAATCCCAATTGGCCAACGGACAGAAAATCAAGATCGGTATTTCGACCTTGGCTTTTGAATTGGTGGATCTGAGAATCCAGCGTAAGAACCGGAAAATCGCATTGATCAGCTTTGCCGCCATCGTGGTCATTGCAATCTTGGTGAAATTGCTCCAGCCGAAAGATGTCGCCGGACAATATATTGCGTTGGCGCAGAACTATGCCGGGCAAGGTGATTACAGCAAAGCGATGGACCAATACTCGCTGGCGCTTAAAATCGACCCGAACCGCGTGGAAGCCAAGCGCGGCATGATGCAGACCAAGGCCGCGATTGAAGCCAGAGACATCTTGAACACCGCCGAAAATGAGGCGGCGGCGGAAAACTACGATAAGGCGAACGATCTGGTTTATCGGGTGCTGCGGGACTTTCCCCAGAGCGGCCGGGCGCAGGAATTGGAAGCGGTCATCAAGTCTATTGAAAACGCCAAAATCGCTTTTGCGGCGCGTAATTGGAGTGATGCCAAGGTGCTGCTGGAGAAAGCGCAAGATGCCTATCCGCAGTCAAAGCTAATCCACCAGCGCTTGGATCAAGCTCAGATGGAATTGACCGCCCAGTCCAACCTCGCCCAAGCGCAAGATGCACTGCAGCATCAACAGTTCGACATGGCGCAGCCCATGTTGCAATCCATTCCGCCTAACAGTGTCTATTATACCGAGGCGAAACAGGCGCTGGATCAAATTTCCAAGAACCAGCAGATCACGGTCTTCTTGAACAAAGCTCAAGGCCTTTACCGCGATGGACACCTGACCGAGGCGCTGACTCAAATTGCTTCTGGATTAGCACAGTCCCCCGACAGTTCGCCATTGCTAGATCTTCAGACGCGGGTCCGTCAGATGGCGGCACTCTATAATCCGCTGGTGGCGGCGGAAGCCATGAGCCAGCCGACCGACACCGATGCCTTGTTGCAAAACCGCAAGGCTTGTGACGATGTCATCCAATTGGAAGCCGATCCGTTGAACAGCCTGCGCAAACGCGCCCAGGCGGCCGAAGCCAAAATAGCCGGAAAGCTGACCGACGCTGCACAAATCTCGGCCGCCAGCGCCACGCAACTATTGCAGGCCGGCAACCAGAAGGATGCCCTGCGACTCTTTGATCTGGCGGTGAAAGCGAATCCCGACGACCAAAACGTAACGGATCAGCGCAACAAGTTGCGCCAACAAATTGTAACGGCGTGCCGTTCTTTGTATCAAAAAGGACTCGTGCATGATGAACTGGGACAAGCCGACTTGGCGCGGCAAGCCTACCAGCAGGTCATTGACATGGGAATTCCCGGTGAAGACTATTATGAGCGCGCGGTTAAAAAATTGAAGAGCGCATCGCAATAGATTCGCTTGCGGCTTAAATCCTGCAGCGGTTGATGCCAATGCGGCCCATGGATAACGTCATCTTACAAAGCCGCAGCAGTTTTTTATGGACTGCCTTGATGGTTGTCACCGCTTTCGTTGTGTTGCCGCCTGTAATTCAGGCGGCACCAAAAATCATTGGAAATCCGCCGGCCTATGATTTTGGAACCGTCACCAACCGATCAGAAATTCTGCATGATTTTGTGGTCAGCAACGGGGGGGACGCGGATCTTAAAATCAGCCAAGTCATCACCAGTTGCAACATCTGTCTTAAGGCGCAATTGGAGGAGAAAAGAATTCCGCCGGGCGGATATTGTCTGCTGCATGTCCGGCTGGACTTGCGGTTGTTTGACGGTCCGGTTGAACGAAGCATTAGTATTGCATCGAATGATCCTGACCATCCTTGGTTGACCTTCGGGTTGACTGGGGTTGTGGTTCAACGGTATCAGATGACACCGGCGGAAATTGACCTGGATTTGTCCGATGGCCGGCAAAAGGCAACGGCGGAAATCACGCCCTTGCTTCAACTGCACGCGCCCTTGTCCCAAGTGCATTGCGACAACACCAATGTCCTCGCCCAGATTACACCCGCCGGCCGTGACCGTTTTGTGCTCACGGTTGAAGTTTTAGACTCCTTGCCTCGCGGCAACGCCGCCGTCCAATTGGCTCTTGGCAGCGCCGACACAAATGATCCGACCTTTCTCGCGATGGCGATTGTCCACAATCCGCCGGATTTGGAACTGCTGCCGGAACGGCTGCGGTTTCTGCCACAGACGGAACCGCAAACGCGCATTCTTTGGCTGAAACAACACGGGGCCGCACCATTAAATTTACTTGATATTATTCCGCCATCGGCTAATTTCAAGTGTGAGATTGAACCCGATTCCAGCGGGTATAATTACCGGGTTTATGTGGATGCGTGGCAGTTGGAAATGGCGGCCGGAAAGACGAACTGGCTGCGGCTAAAAATGCGGGACCAGAATGAGCACGAGCGCTTGGTGACGGTTCCCGTCGAGGTGGCACCGGCAGACTTAATAAACGATGAATGACCGGCGTTGGATTTTAAGCCGAACAACGGAGATTAAGGCGATGATAAAACAATTCAACTTGCGAAATGTGGCCGTGAAGTTTTCGGAATGCCTGCGCGACGATCGCGGCACCGCCATGACCGAATACATCATCATCAGCACCTTCATCACCATCCCGGCGATGATTTATCTGTTTCATCCCGACAACGGCTTTTACAAGGCCATGCGCGATCAATATAACCTGACCTCACTGATTCTAATTTTTCCCGGCCCTTGATCTCAAACCCATGCCGCCTATCCACCCATCTGCCGCCGCCAATATAGGCAACCCCAATTCAATGCCGGCATTTCTGGCTCTGGCCTTGATGCTGACGGTGGCCGTCTACATTGAAATGAAGGAACGGAGGATTCCCAACTGGCTGACCCTTTCAGGAATGGCCATGGGCCTGCTGATCGCCTATCTGCAAGGAACCCTGGCGCTATATTCCAGCATTGGCGGCTTGATTATTGGGTTTGGCTTTTTATTTATTTTTTATGTTTTCGGCGGCGTGGGTGGTGGCGATGTCAAGCTGATGGGAGCGGCCGGCGCCTTGATGGGCAGCGCCTTGATCAAACCCGCCTTGGTCTATACTTCTTTTATCGGTGCGTTTCTGGCCATCATGATGATTTTATGGCGAAAAGATTTCTGGCTGCGGGTCGCATGGGGGTTGAAAAAACTGGCCTTCTGGCGCAAAGGCGACGAGGCTCAATTGTCGCCCGGAGAAGCTGTCGCTGTTCCGTATGGCTTGGCCATTGCCTTGGGTTGCTTGTTGGCGCTGCTGTTTGGCAGCGCCGTGTGATGTGACAACTATTTTATAAATGAAGCGTCGAACCTTGCATTGGAACGTGGTGGGTGATGATGGCGGACAAGCTATGACCGAGTTTGTCATTGTGATTCCCATCGTCCTGATGTTCTTTCTGGCCATGCTTCAATACTTCTACATCGTTCAGGCTTCCCAACTAGGCAACTATGCTGCCTTCGTTGCGGCTCGGACCTATGCCGTGAGCGGTCATGATTCGAATCCCTTGGATGAAGCGACGACCGCTGCCTGCATCGCATTGGCACCCATCGCGCGCCCGATGCCGGGAGAGATTGGCGGGAACACTGCGTTTGGCTCATTTGCCGGCAGCATTATCTCATCAATAAGTTCGATCGCCAGCAGCTCAACGCTGGGCATGGATATTTATAATTTCGGTTCGGGTTATGCCATGGCCAAGTATGTTCGGCTCAATTCAAGCATCCTGGGTGGTAGCGTGACCGCGACTAATGAGGGCAGCCCCTCGCAAGTAGACGTGACCATCAATTATCCACAACCTATCTTTATCCCGGGTTTGTCAGGGATGTGGAATTTTGTGGCCGGAACTAAAGTCTATTCCAGCATGAAACCACTCCGGCAGGGATTGACGGGCATAACTTCTGACATTTTGCCTGTTTATGAAGGTGCTAATACATTGCAAAGTTTTTCACAACAATTGGCGCAGTTTGATCCCGGCGCGGCTAGTTCCCTCAACCAATTCGTTTCCAGCCTGCCGGTCATTATGTTGCCCTATGTTAATGTCCAGAGCAAATGCTCCCTGGGCTACTCGGGCTGGGGCGGTGTTCCACGGCTGGCCGACACCACGGACGATAATTCACAAACGAACCAACCAGGTGCCA
>Ga0182030_10013259_pt1 | contig 16416 bp, 15 predicted proteins | sample 812S3MmetaG_FD_121299 | JGI IMG/M metagenome (GOLD analysis project Ga0182030, IMG submission 121299) | Permafrost microbial communities from Stordalen Mire, Sweden - 812S3M metaG (Illumina Assembly) | ecosystem: Environmental > Terrestrial > Soil > Wetlands > Permafrost | place: Sweden...
ACATGATTAAATTTTCCGGTCCCGCCTTCACCGGCGTGGACAACCGGCTCATGGCATTGCAGCTCGTGGAACAGGGCATCGCCGAAGCCGCCCTGTTCACCGCCAACGGCGAAACCGTCATCCCCAGCGAGATCCTTTACAAAAAACCCGTCCTGCTCGAACGCGGCAGTTTCCGGCCGCTCACCAATCCCATGCTCGACATGCTCGAGCGCGCCCAGGAAAAATTCGCCCAGGAACCCGCGCTCCAAGGCGAAGTCCCTGTCGTCATGTTCGAGATGACGCTGCGCCAGTTGCAGGTGGAAAACTCCATTGACCATCGCGACTTTCTCGACCGCGTGGACACCTTGGGCGCGCTGGGCAAGCCCGTGCTGATCTCCAATTTTCTCCGTTACCATCGCCTGGTCACTTATCTCTCGCGCCAGACGCAGAAACCCATCGGCCTGCCCATCGGCCTGGTGCGCCTACGCGACGTGCTCGACGAAAAATTCTACACCGACCTGCCCGGCGGCCTCATGGAATCGCTCGGCCAACTGTTCAAGAACGGCGCGAAACTTTACGTCTATCCCTCGCTCGACAAAAAGACCGGCAAGCTCACCACCGTGGAAAATCTGGAAGTCGTGCCGCATCTGCGGCACCTCTACCTGCATCTGGTCGAGAACAAATTCATCGAGAACCTCACCAGCTTCAACGCCGCCAGTCTGAAGATTTATTCCGGCGAAGTGCTGGCCAAGATTCAATCGGGTGACGAAGCGCTCGCGCAACTCATCCCGCCGCAAATCTTTGAAGTCATCAAGGCCAAAAAACTGTTCGGCTGGGGACAGAAGGCGGCGGCGGCCGTTTAACCCTCAAGCCACGACGCTGCCTTTTGACTTGATGCTCATCGCGTAGCGCAATTTTTTCGACTCCAGCTTCACTTTTGCCCCAAAAGCGTGCGAGAGAATTTCAGCCTTCAACGTGTCTGGTTTTTTCCCTGCTGCCAGCACGCGACCGCTTTTCAATACCAGCAGGTGCGAAAACACCGGCATGATTTCCTCGACGTGATGCGTCACCAAAACCAGCGTCGGCGAATTTTTTTGTGTGCCGAGGCGCTGGAGGAACTGCAGAAAATGTTCGCGCGCCGCCGGGTCCAGCCCGGCGCACGGCTCGTCCAAAATCAAAACGCGCGGCTTCGCCATCAGCGCCCGGCCGATCAGCACGCGCTGCCGTTCGCCTTGCGACAGCACCAGCCACGGACGTTCCGCGAGATATCCGCATTCGACTTGCCGCAATAATTTCAGCGCCTGTTTTTTTTCGGCGCGTGTCACGCGCCCCCAGAAATCAATCATCGCGTATTTGCCGCTCGCCACGGTTTCCAGCGCCGGTTCTTCGTCGGCCATCATCTGCCGCACCGATGAGCTGACGAGGCCAATTTTCTTCCGCAACTTGCGCCAGTCGGATTCGCCATAAGTTTCGCCGAGCACGGAAACTTCCCCCGCCGTCGGCATCAGATAACCGGTGAGCGCGCTCAGCAATGACGTTTTGCCGGAACCGTTCGCGCCCAGCATCACCCAATGTTCACCGGGCTGCACGCGCCAGGTCACCTCGTCCAGAATCACCGTGCCGGCACGCACGATGCGCAGGCCGGCCACGGATAAAATGGCATTTTTGGTTTTCACAGCTCCTTGATTTCGGTCCAAAGCGGCTGCAAATCGTCGTCAGCCAGCGCCATTTGTTTGATGACCGATTTCTTGCCGGCGGCCACGGCGCGATAAAACCATTCACGCGCCGTGTCAAGCTGCTGCATCTGGCAGGCATAACACGACAAGTTGTAGGCGATGATCGGCTCCGCCGGAAATTTTTTCGCGGCGGGCAGCAGCGCGTCCCATGCCTGCGCCAAGCCGCCGTCGGTCACGCGGCGCAAGGCATACGCGCGATGCAGCCAGCCGGCAGCGTCGTTAGGCGCAATCACCAGTTCCGCGCCGGCGATCAGCAATGCCTCCTGCCATTTTTGATCCTGCGCAGAGATCGTCCAGCGCGCCTCGAGCACGGCGGGATGATTCTGGTTGCCGACGGAAATGTTCGCCAGCTCCGCACGCGCGTCTTCAGCGCAGCCCAGCCCCAGCCAGCCGATGGCGGCGTCGAGGTGGTGCGAGTCCGGTGGTTCAAGTGGTTTCACGCGCGGCGATGATAAACGGCCTGATGGAAAACTTCCGATAAAAAAATTGTCGCGCGCAGGACGCGCAGGGAGCGAAGGTGAAAATGAATTTGCTTCGCTCCCTGCGCGTCCTGCGCGCGACCCGAATCTTTGCTGGCGTTCCGGCGGATTGCGGTTTATGAATTGAGTTGTTATGAAAACCATCCTTCCTCTTTTTCTGGCGCTGGCCGGCGCGGTTTCCGTTCCGGCAAAACTGGTGACGCAAACCGTGGAATACAAACAAGGTGATGCGACGCTCGAAGGCTATCTGGCGTATGACGATTCTGTTGCGGGCCCGCGCCCCGGCGTGCTCGTGGTGCATCAATGGCTCGGCCTGACCGATTACGAAAAGCATCGCGCGGAACAGCTCGCCGGCCTCGGCTACGTGGCGTTCTGCGCCGATATTTATGGCAAAGGCATTCGTCCGAAAGACACGAGCGAGGCGGGCGTGCAAGCTACGAAATATAAATCGGACCGCGCGCTGCTTCGGTTGCGCGTGAATGCCGGGCTGGATGAGTTGAAGAATAATGCGCTCGTGGACAAAACGCGCGTCGCGGCCATCGGCTATTGTTTCGGCGGCACGACGGTGATTGAACTCGCCCGCAGCGGCGCGGACCTCCAAGGCATCGTCAGCTTTCATGGCGGGCTGGATTCACCGACGCCGGCGGACGGCAAAAATATTAAATGCAAAGTGCTGATCTGCCACGGCGCAGATGACCCGTTTGAAAAGCCGGCCGACCTCGCCGCGTTCGAGGACGAAATGCGGCAGGCCCATGTGGATTGGGTGCTGATCAAGTTCGGCGGCGCGGTCCACAGCTTCACGCAGCCGCTAGCGGGCAACGACAATTCCAAAGGCGCCGCCTACAACGAACCCGCCGACCGCCGTTCCTGGGCCGCGATGAAGATGTTTTTCGCCGGCATTTTTCAATAACGTGCCCGACGCCATGGTGCGTTGCTCCCCTAAAAAATTCCTACTATGCGCATCACCGGCGGCCAAGCAGCCCGGCGGATTCTGAAAGTTCCGAAAGGAATGGATGTCCGCCCGACGCCCGATCTCGTCAAGCAGGCGGTCTTCAACTCGCTCGGCGACCGCGTGGTGGACGCGCGGGTGCTTGAGCTGTTTGCCGGCAGCGGCGCGTTGAGCCTGGAATGTCTGAGCCGCGGCGCGGCGGCGGTGATGTGCGTGGAAAAATCTTACAAGCACGCGGACTTCATCCGCAGCAACGCCGACGCGGCGGGTTTTGGCGAGATTTTGGAAGTGCGCACGCAGGATGTTTTCCCGGTGCTGAACCAGCTGACGGAAAGCGGGCGGCGGTTTGATTTGATTTTGGCCGACCCGCCTTACGGTGAAAAAAATGTGAACCGCCGTTCGACTTCGTTTGCGCAGCAGTTGCTCGACGATCAAAATCTGCCCAAGCTGCTTGCGCCCGGCGGAAGATTCATGCTCGGCCACACCAAGCGCGACACGCTGGACATCGTTGCGCCGTGGACGGAAGTGAAAATGCTCAAGCACGGCGACACCGTGATGCGCTTTTTTGAAGTGGCAGCCGATTAAACCCGCTCCTTTTGTGGCGGCGGCTATTCCCTGGAAAGTTCTTCCACTTTTTCGCGGATGGTCTGAAGGAATTTTTCCATGCCATGATCAAATGCCGCTGAAATCGGCAGCACGGAAACTTTTTTGAACTTCTTTTTGAACTGCTTCAGATACTCCTCGGCGATGGCCTCGTCAATTTTATTCGCCACCACCAGGCGCGGTTTTTCCACCAGCGCCGGATCGTAAAGTTCGAGTTCGCGCAGCAACTGTTTGTAGTCGTCCCACGGCTTGCGGTTATCCGTGCCCGCCATGTCGAGCAGCAGCACGAGAATCTTGCAGCGCTGGATGTGGCGCAAAAATTTATGGCCCAGCCCCACGTTATTGTGCGCGCCTTCGATCAAGCCCGGCACATCGCAAACGGTGAGCCGCTTGAAATCCACGGGATATTCCACGATGCCGATCTGCGGCGTCAAGGTGGTGAACGGATACGCCGCGATCTTAGGCCGCGCCTTGGAAATGGCCGTGAGCAAAGTGGACTTGCCCGCATTGGGATAGCCGACGAGGCCGACTTCCGCGACGATACGCAGCTCCAAAATAAATTCGCCTTCGTCGCCGTCTTCGCCCGGCTGCGCAAAACGCGGCGTTTGGTGGCGCGACGTCGCGAAATTGCGGTTGCCCAAACCACCGCGACCAGCCTTGCACAAAACAAACTGCTGGCCGTTTTCCGTGAGGTCGGCGACGAGTTCACCCTGTGGCGCGGGCATTTTGCCGTCCGAACTTTCTTCCGGTTCCTGGCTCAAATCAATTTCCTGCGCCCGCGTGCCGGTGGCGCTGCGGATCAAACCGCGTTTGCTGATCGCCGTCGGAAAAAAAGTTGGTTTGCCCTCGGCCTCCAACTCGCCGTCGTCCTCCTCGTCTTCCGCGACCGGTTTCGGCGCAGACGGCAATCGCCACACGAGCGTGCCGCATGGAACTTTGACGATCAGATCTTTGCCGGCGTGGCCGTCCATGCCTTTGCCCATGCCGCCTTCGCCGTCCGGCGCGATGAGGCGCGGAACGTAATATTGCTGGATAAGATTGTTCAGGTCGTGGTCGGCCTGCAAGATCACGCTGCCGCCGCGGCCGCCGTTGCCGCCGCTGGGTCCGCCCTTGGTGATGTAAGCTTCGCGATGGAACGCCACGCAGCCGGGTCCGCCGTGCCCCGCTTTCGCGTAAACTTTGATTTCGTCGATGAACATGATCTTTTAAAAAGCTTTACCAGAATTTCACAGAATTCAATCCCACAAATCAGCAAAAAAATCTGCGGAATTCTGGCTCTGTAAAAAATAAAAAAGGCGAGGCCATAGACCTCGCCTGGAAATTAACGGGCGAAAATTAATTCTTCGCGGCGGCGGCTTCCACCACCACATTGACGCGGCGGCTGTTCTTGTCGAACAAAACCTTGCCGTTGGCGAGCGCATACAAAGTCCAGTCGCGGCCGGTGCCGACATTTTTGCCGGCGATGAACTTGCTGCCGCGCTGGCGGACAATGATGCTGCCGGCGCTGACGACCGTGCCGCCAAATTCTTTTACGCCGAGCCGCTTGCTGACGCTGTCGCGGCCGTTTCTTACGCTTCCTTGACCTTTTTTATGTGCCATAAAATCTTAATTTTAAGCGTTGATTGCAGTGATTTTAACAACCGTCAATTCCTGACGATGGCCGATGGTCTTGTGATAACCTTTGCGGCGTTTCATCTTGAAAGTCAGCTTGTGTTCGCCGCGCTTGTGCGCCACGACATTGGCCGCCACAGTCGCGCCAGTCACAGTGGGCGAACCCACGGTGACTTTGCCTTCGTTGCTGACGAGCAGCACGCGATCAAACGTGACCGGCTTGCCCGCCTCGGTCGTGAGACGTTCGATTTCCAACGTGTCGCCGGCAACGACGCGATATTGTTTGCTTCCGGTTTCTAAAACGGCATACATAAATTTTTTCCCCGCAAAGGGTCGGGAATTAAACCAGATTTCCAAAATCTGTCAATGCCCGTTTTTTGGTGATTTGGTTTGTTCCAAACGGCGCAGCCGGCGCTCGACCTTTTTGATTTCGCCGCACAACAATTCTTCCGCGCCCCAGCCACGGCTTTGGGCGAACGTCGCCAGCGCGAAAAGCTCCTGCGCCACCTGCGTTTTGGTCAGCTTTTTCGCCGGTTTTTCGCCGGCGAGCAGATTGGCCTTGCGCGCTTTTTTGGCCAGTTTTTCCACCCGCAGCAACCCCGGAAGATGCTTTGGAATGCCGTCCAGCGCCGATTTTCGTTCCAAATGCGTGCCGTGCTTTTCCGCTTTTTTAATTTTTTCCCAGTTCGCCCAGACCTCGTCCACGTCTTTGACTTTGGTCGCGGCGAAAACGTGCGGATGGCGGCGGATCAATTTGTCCACCAGATGCCGCGTGACCTTTTCAAAATCAAACGCGCCGCGCTCGTTCGCCAACTGGCAGTGAAAAACCACCTGCAATAAAAGGTCGCCCAATTCCTCGGCCATTTCGACGTCATCATTCGCCTCGATGGCGTCAATCAATTCATACACTTCCTCAATCGCATGGCGGCGCAGCGTGAGATGCGACTGCTCGCGGTCCCACGGACAGCCTGTGGGCGAACGCAGCTTCGCCATGACCTTGAGCAAATCCTGAATGGCCGAACTCTTTTTCATGTAGTTACAAAATCACCAAGTCATCGCGATGCACCAGTTCCACGCGCGCGTGCGTCTTCGCACGGATTTCCTCGGCACTAAATTTCGCGATGCCGCGCGCGAATTCCATGCCGTCCAGATCGCAGATTCGCACGACATCGTCCGCGCTGAAATTTCCCTCGCAGCGCGCCACGCCGGGCGGCAGGAGGCTTTTGCCGGATTCGCGCAGAGCTTTTTTCGCGCCGTCATCCACTGCCAGCGTGCCTTTCGGATGATGGAAAAATGCGATCCAGCGTTTGCGCCCTTGCAGCTTCGTCGGCTGCGGCACGAACAAGGTGCCTTCGTCTTCGCCGCCAATAATTTTGGCGAGCGTGTCTTTATTTCTGCCTGAAGCGATGACCAGCGGGATGCCGGAGCGCACGACAATTTTCGCCGCCTCGACTTTTGACTTCATGCCGCCGACCGCCGTGGCGCTGGTGGTGCCGCCCGCCATGCCTTCAATCATCGCATCAATTTGTTCGATGACGGAAATTGTTTTGGCGTTCGCCGCGCCGAAATTTTCGATGACGCCATCCACGGTTGTCAAAATCACCAATAAATCCGCGGGCAGCAGTGAGGCCACGAGCGCGGACAATTTGTCGTTGTCGCCGAATTTGATTTCCGTGAACGACACCGCGTCATTTTCGTTGATGATCGGCACCACGCCGCGATTCAGCAATGTGACCAGCGTATTGCGCGCGTTTAAATGCCTTTCGTGATGTTCCAAATCTTCGTGCGTCAGCAGCACCTGCGCGACGACGAGGCCGTGCGCGGAAAAAAGTTTGTCGTAAACTGCCATGAGCCGCGACTGGCCGACGGCGGCACACGCCTGTTTTTCCGCGAGATCGGTGGGCCGCGTTTCGTAACCGAGCGCGCCCATGCCCGCGCCAACTGCGCCGCTGGTGACGAGCACGATCTCGCGGCCGGCCTTGCGCTGCGCGGCCAGCTGCGCGACCAGCTGTTCGAGCTGCGCGGGATCAATCAGCTTCCGGCTGTCGGTGAGGACGCCGGTGCCGAGTTTCACGACGATACGGCTGGCGGATTTGAGCAGGTCACGATGCACCGGGGAAAATTAAGAAAAATCGCGCCGGCGAAGAAGTCTAAACTTACTTGAAGCCGGCACCAGGCGCGACCAGCTGCCCAAAAAAATCCCCGCTGCGCAACGCCACCAACAAGCCCAGACCGGCGAGGTCGGCGGGCGACTGCACATTCTTGACGACCAGGTTTTCCAGGCCGATTTTTTGTTCCCGATTGTTCTGCGGGTTTTTCAAATCAATATATTTCGCCGTGCCGACAGAGACGTTCAACGCATCAATGGATTTGAATTCAAAGCCCGTCTGCTTTTTGAATTCCGCCAGCGCAGCGCCGCCGGATTGCCGGTCCAGCACGGGTGCCGCAACTCCGAGCGAAAAGATATTCGTCTGGCCCGCTTCATTTTTGACAATGTCGAGTTCACCGAGGTTGAAGCGCAGCAGCGTCAGGTGGATCTGGTGTTCGGCCAGCGCAAGGCGGTCATATTCCACGTGGATTTCCGGGATGTCCAGAAACGGCGTGCCGCCGAAAGCCGGCGAATTGTAGAGCTTGAGGTCCTGAATGCTTACCACCGGTTCAGTGAGGCTGAAATGAAATTTGCCAATCTCCGCATCCATGCCGGTCTGTGCGCGGATGCGATGTTCCATGAACACGCGCAATATCGTGTCCAGCGCCAGGAAAAAAACCACTGCCAGCACGACCGCCAGCAGCACCATTCGGAAAACCCATTTTAGCACAAACTTGATCACAAATCGAGACTGACAATATACAATTTTGGCGCCAGTTCCAAGTGGTTCGCACTTCGGGAGGAAATATTTTTGCCAGCTTGGCTGACTCATTTGCGCGGGCCGCAGCAGCGGCGATGTAAACTAGCTGCGCACGCCTGCGATATCGCGGATTGGAAACCCACAAACTGCGCCGAGCGAAGGCCAAGCAAGCAAGGCGCAATTTTTTGCGTTGACCACAGACCGGAGCCTTCAGCACCGTGAAATTAGGACTACACCGCCTTGCGATGCCGCCAGCGGTCAATCGCCACGGCCGCGATGATGATGCCGCCGATGACCATTTCCTGCACCCATTTCGGCCAGCCCATCTGCTGTCCGCCGGTGTAGAGAATCGTGATGGTCAGCGCGCCGATGATGGTGCCGAGAATCGAGCCTTCGCCGCCGGTGAAACTCGCGCCGCCGATAATGACCGCCGCGATGATGAAAAGTTCGTACATCACCGCCGTCGTCGGCTGCCCGATGCCGCCGATGTAAGAAAATTGCATCAGCCCCGCCACGCCGCAAAAAAATCCGCACGCGGTGTATATAAATAATTTTGTGCGGCCCACCGGCACGCCACAAAGCCGCGCGGTTTCCTCGTTCGAACCGATCGCAAAAATATGCCGGCCCAACCGGGTGTAGCGCAGCAGAAAGGATGCGACCAAAACTCCGCCGATCAAAATCCACACGCCAATCGGCAAAATCCACCAAGGCCGATGCAAGCTGGAAAGCGTCGGGTCCATGAGGTTGTTGATCCACGTTTCGTTCGGTGGATAAATGTCGCGTTCGTGTGCGATGCCCTTGCTCAAACCGCGAATCATGCCCATCGTGCCGAGCGTGACGATGAACGGCATCAGCCGCAGGCTCACGATGGTCAGGCCGTTGAACAAGCCCGCGAGCGTCGAGGCCAGCGTTCCGGCCAGCACCGCGACAATCGGCGCGAGTTCCGGATGCAATTCCGTGAACGGATGCGGCTGCCCGTCCGCGCCGGTGACATTTAGGTTCAAAACTGTCGCGACCGAAACCACCGACAGCGCGATGAGCGAACCGGCAGACAAATCAATGCCCGCGCCGATGATCACCATCGTCATGCCCAGCCCCGCCGTCGCATAAACGCAGCTCTGGCGCAAAATGTTTTCCAAGTTGCGCAGCGTGTAGAATTTTCCGTCTTGCACCAGCAGCGCAAAAAATGCGAACACAATGATGAGCGCGAGAAAGCGGCCAAGCAGATTCGCCCATTTCGGATTCAATAACAGAGTTTTCGCTCCAGCTTCGGTTTTATCGCTCATTTTTAAATCAACTTTCTTCCTGCCCGATCGCCGCCGCGAGCAGCTGGCGTTCGTCCCAGTTGGCACGGTTGCGCGCCACGCCAAGTTTGCCGCGCGACATCACGGCGATCCGGTCGCAAACGCCGAGCAGTTCCGGAATATAGCTGCTGATCATCAGCACCGCCTTGCCGCGTGCCGCCAACTCATCAATCAACTGGTAAATCTGGGCTTTTGAGCCGACATCGATACCGCGCGTCGGCTCGTCCAAAAGCAAAACGTCCACGTCCGCGTGCAACAATCGTGCGATGGCGACCTTCTGCTGGTTGCCGCCGCTCAAACCGCTGATGCGCTGCTCCGGCCCCTGGCACTTAATAGGAATTTTTTCGATCCACGGCTGGCACGCGGCACGCTGGCGCGACGGCAAGACCAGTCGCAAGGGGCCGAGTCCGTCGAGCCGCGACAAAGTCATGTTGTCTGCGATGCTCAAGCCGAGCGCGAGGCCTTCGGTCTTGCGATCCTCGCTCACGAGACCGACGCGCTGCGACCAGCGTTTTGCTGGCGCGGCAATTCCTTCAAAACTGCCAATGCGGATCTCGCCGTTCGTCACGCGATTCAAACCAAAAATCGCGCGGATCAATTCGGTTCTGCCTGCGCCGACCAATCCGGAAATTCCCAACACTTCGCCGCGCCGCAATTGGAGCGAGGCCAATTTCGGTTTCGTGATGCCGCTTAAATCTTTCACTTCCAAAATCACGTCGCCCGCCGTGCGCGTCGAACGCGGATAAAGTTCTTCCACATTGCGGCCGACCATCAGCGCGATGATTTTTTCATTCGTCGTTTCGGTCGTGACGCCGCTACCGACCGTTTCGCCGTCGCGCAGGACCGTGAAGCGGTCGCACACGGCGCGGACTTCTTCGAGAAAGTGCGAGATATAAACGATGGAAATATTTTTCGCCTTGAGCCGGCGGATGAGTGCGAACAATTTTTCGATGTCCTTCGCGGTAAGCGAACTCGTCGGTTCGTCGAGCACCAGCACGCGGCAATCGAGCGCCACGGCGCGGGCGATTTCCACCAACTGCTGCTGCGCGATGGATAATTTGCGAATTTGAACCTCCGGCGAAACATCCTCCAGTCCGACTTCCGCGAGCGCGGCGGCGGCGCGGCGTTTCATCTCCGGCCAGTTCATCAGCGGCCCGCGCGTGGGCTCGATGCCGAGCAGGATGTTTTCCATCACCGACAAATGGGGCGCGAGCGCCAGCTCCTGATAGATCATCGCCACGCCGGATTGGCGCGCGTGCAACGGGTTGCCGGGAACATAATCCGCACCGTCGAGAAACATTTTGCCTTCATCCGGCGGAATCGCGCCGGACAAAATTTTCATCAACGTGGATTTGCCCGCGCCGTTTTCGCCGACGAGCGCCATGACTTCGCCGGGTGCGACGGAAAGCTCCACGCCGCGCAACGCCTTCGTCGCGCCGAAGCTGCGGCGCACGCCGCGCATTTCGAGACGCGCTGACATTACGGCAGGCCGACGAGTTTGCGCACCTCGGGATCGTTGGCGAGTTTGTCCTTCGTCACCAGCACGGTGCCGGTGTCCACCATCTTCGGGACGGTTTCTTTTTTCACAACCTTGTAAAGCGTTTGAATGGCGAGGTAGCCCATTTTTTCCGGGTCCTGCGCCACCAGCGCGTCAATTTTTCCGGCCTGCAAATCGGCCACCAGTTTCTTCGAAGTGTCGAAGCCGACGAATTTCACGTTCACCTTCACGCCCCCTTTCTCCAAATCCTCCAGCGCCGACGCCACGCCGATGGTCGAATACAGGTTCGCGGCGAAAATACCGTCGAGGTCGAGCGCGCCGTCTTTCACAAATTTTTCCAGCGTGTTCACGGCGGCGTTTTTGCAGCCTTCAATCGTGCCGGTGTCGGGATACGGATCGGCGGCAACGGTGTAGCCGGCGGCCTTCGCGGTCTCGATGAATCCCGCCGAGCGCGCCTCGGTGCTGCCGGTGCCCTGCACGAACCGCATACACATCACCTTCGCGCCTTTTTTGTCGCCAATCAGCCGGACCATTTCGTTGCCACCGATGACGCCGCCGTTGTGATTGTCCGTCGCGATGAAACTCGACTGCGCGTCACCGTCCACAGCCGAATCGAAAATGACCACGGGAATGCCCGCCGCGACGGCGTTCTCCACTTCGTGGCGCGAGGCTTTCTGGTTCAGCGGCGCGAGCGCGATGCCTTGCACGCCGAGGTTCACCATGTTCTCGATGATTTTATTTTGCTCGGCAATTTCCGTTTCGGTGACGGTGCCTTCCCACTTGAGCGTCACGCCAAGATCTTTGGCCGCGTGCTGCGCGCCTTTGCCAACCGTCTCCCAAAATTCCCCGCCGGTGCTTTTGGGAATGGCGGCGAGCGTCAGCGTGTCGGCGGCGCGCAACGGACCGGCGGCGAATCCAGCGCAGGCCGCCAGCGCGAGTGCGAGAAAAATTTTTGCTTTCATATTGGTTTTGATGGGATTTGAAAAAAGCGATTGTTTGGCGTGTTCGCTAGAATTTGCAAAACCAGTGCGGATTCTGCAATCAAAACCGACTGAAACAAGCGCATCATCAGTTTTGGCGACAAACTTCCCTTTCCAAAAGTCGTCCGCTTGTTGTCTAATTTCCCCATGCAAACCCATCGCACCTGCCGCGCCCTTCTGGCCGCGCTGCTAGCCATTTTCTCCGCACGGACTTTTTCCGCCCGCGCCGCCGATGACGCGCTCGCGTGGCCGCCGATCACGTCGCAAACCAAACCTTGGGCCTGGTGGTGGTGGCACGGCAGCGCGGTGGACTCGACGAACATCGCGCATGAATTGCAGCGTTTCCATGACGCCGGCTTGGGCGGCGTGCAGATCACCTCGATTTACGGCACGAAAGGCGCAGAAGCCCGTGACATTCCTTATCTCTCACCGACGTGGCTGACGATGATGGGCTGCACGGTGGACGACGCGAAGCAACTTGGCATGGGCGTGACGATGTCGCTCGGCAGTGGCTGGTGTTTTGGCGGGCCACCCGTCAGCGATGCGGATGCGAACGCCAGCGTCGTGGCAAAAACGTTTGCTGTGGCCGCCGGTGGAAAATTAAGCGGTAAATTCAACCGCGCCTCGACGCAGGCGCTCGTCGCCTTTTCACCGGCCGGAAAATCCGTCGAGCTGACGGATAAAATTTCTGGCGACGGTTCGGTGGACTGGACCGCACCGACAGATTCAACGAATTCATGGACGGTTTACGCCATCTCGCAAAAGCCCTCCGGCCAGAAAGTCAAACGCCCCGCGCCCGGCGGCGAAGGCTGGATGCTCAACCCGGCATATCCGCAAGCGATGACCAATTGGCTGACCTGGTTTGACAAGGCGCTCGCAAATTATTCCGGCTCCAAACCGCAGGCCGTGTTTCAGGATTCTTACGAATACCGCACCGACTGGTCACCTGATTTTTTCGCACAGTTTGAAAAGCGGCGCGGCTACAAATTGCAGACCGAGCTGCCCGCGCTTTTCGGCGACGCGCAAGACGACCATGCCGCCCGCGTGAAATACGATTATCGCCTGACGCTTTCCGACATCATGGCGCAGCAGTCCGAGCCGGCGTGGATTGACTGGGCGCACAAAAACGGTTTCAGCACGATTTACCAGGCGCACGGCACGCCCGGAAACTGGCTCGATCTTTACGCCGACGCCGACATGCCGGAGACCGAAATGTTTCACAACGACCGCAGCATTTTGATTTCCAAATTCGCCTCATCCGCCGCGCATGTAGCCGGCCATCCGCTCACCGGCGCCGAGACCGGCACTTGGCTCAAGGAACATTTCACCGAGACGCTCGCCGACGTGAAATATCTCGCCGACGACATGTTTCTCGCCGGCGTGAACCGCATTTTTTATCACGGCACCTGCTATTCGCCGGACGATGCGCCGTGGCCGGGCTGGCTGTTTTACGCCTCCACGGAAATGAATCCGCGCAATTCCATCTGGCATGACGTGCCGGCGCTGAACGAATACATCGCGCGCTGCCAGTCCATTTTGCAATCCGGCCAGCCCGACAATGACATTTTGCTCTACTGGCCGGTGGCCGATTTCTGGAGCAACCCGGCGGGCCGCGTGCAGCCGATGGGCGTCAGCACCGGCGGCTGGTTTGAAGGCCAAAACGTCGCCAAGACCGCGCACGAATTGTGGGATAAAGGTTATGCGTTCGACTACGTTTCCGATGCGCAATTGCAAACGGCGAAAGTCGCCGACGGAAAAATCCAGATGCCCGGCGGAAATTACAAAGTCATCGTCGTGCCGGAATGTAAAGTTATTCCGCTCGAAACTTTCAAACAACTGCTCGCGCTGGCGGAAAATGGCGCGACGGTGATTTTTGAAAAACAATTGCCGGCGGATGTTTCGGGCTTGAGCGGCCTAGAAACAAATCGTGCATTGCTTAAAGAACTTTCTGGCAAAATCATGTATTCTACAAAAGGGGATGGCGCAATTGGAAAAGGCCACGTGTTGTCACTTGATTTGGAGCCTTCGCTAATAGCTTCAAAAGTTGTGCGTGAGTTGTGGCCGGATATTGGACTTTCCTTCGTCCGGCGCTCGTTTGATGGTGGGTGGAATTATTTTATTGCAAACCGCACCGATAGAATTTCGAAATACTTGATTGCACCGTGGCACCCAGCAACATCTATTGTCATTATGGATCCAATGACGGGGAAATCCGGTGTGGCTAAACGCCTTCGCAATGGGGGTTTTCTGCTAAATCTTTCTCCCGGCGAGTCCATATTTCTTCGAGTGTTTGCGGACAAAAAAATTGACGGTCCGGTATTTACAAGCTGGCGCATTATATCTGGAGGGGGCGGCATATCATCAGGCAGGCCCGAACCTTTATCTGGCCCATGGCGTGTGCATTTCATCGAAGGCGGCCCGACGTTGCCGGCCGATATTAAAACCGTCCAACTTGCCTCGTGGACGACGTTCCCCGACACAAACGCGCAAGCCTTCGCCGGCACCGCGAAATACGAAACCACCTTTGACGCGCCAAATTCGAAATGTCTTCTGGATCTTGGCGACGTGCGCCAGAGCGCGCGGGTACGCGTGAACGGCCAGGATTACGGCACGCTCATCACGCCGCCGTTCCGTGTGGCCGTGGACAACCTCAAAACCACCGGCAACACGCTCGAAGTGGAAGTTACCAGCGTCGCCGCCAACCGCATCCGCGACCTGGACCGGCGCGGCGTGAGCTGGAAAATTTTCAAAGACATCAATATCGTGAACGTGAACTACAAGCCCTTCGACGCTTCGGACTGGCCGCTCACCGATTGCGGCCTGCTCGGCCCGGTGACGCTGACGGCAGTCACGCCAAGCAAAAACTGAATTTCACGCAAAGGCGCAAAGGCGCGAAGTAAAACCAAACTGGGTGAAAGGGTTTTTATCGTTGCGGCTTTGGGCCTTTGCGTGAGAAAGAAACGATCTCAATTGCCCAGCGGCTTCACATTGGAAACGGTCGGGCTTACAGGCATTTCAAACGTCACGACCGCGTCCGGTTTGGCTGGATCAAAACTGAAATTGTCCACGATAGATTTTGCGAGTGGCAGCTTGTTCTGCTGAATGCCTAGCACCACGCACTTCGCCAGTTCGTAGCTGCCATAATTGTTGTGGTGCGTGCCGTCCTGAAACGCCTTGTCCAAATCCGCGCCGAGCGCTTTGTAAAAAATCCGGCTCATCGCGTTCAGATCAATCAGCGCGCAATTTTCTTCCTTCGCCACGTCACGCACGGTTTGCGGATAACCGCCGAGCGTGTCCTGCTCCACGCCATTTTTGCGTTCCATCGAAGTCACCAATACCGGCGTGCCACCGAGCGCGCGGGTGCGCGCAACCACTTTTTTCAAATTGGCTTTGTAAGTTTCAAGCGCGTTCGTGCCTTTGTCCTTTTGGTCGTTGTGGCCGAACTGCACGAACAGATAATCGCCCGGCTGCATCCGGCTGAACACTTTTTCAAAGCGCTGCGCGCGGAGTGAGTTGGCAATGGTCTCGCCGGATTCCGCGTGGTTCGCGATGGCGATTTCCGGTTTGAAAAAGCGCGGCAGCATCTGGCCCCAGCTATTCCATGGCTCGGCCGGCTGGTCGCACACCGTCGAGTCGCCGATGAGAAAAACGGTCGGCACCTTGGCCGGTTCAATTTCCAGCGCGCGCAGGCTCGGCTGCGTGCCGTTGAATTCGAGCGTCAGCTTTTCGTCCCAGGCCCACGTCTCGGTGGACCTTTCGCGCGGCTTCAGATGCACGTGGTTGCTGGCGGAAATCTCCGGCGTGCGCAGGTTCACGATGAACGTGCGCGGCGCGGTTTTCCCTACCGCCGTGTGAATTTTTTCCAGCATCAGCCGGCGCAGCTCGGCTTTCACCGTCGTGGTGGATTTAGCATTGCCGCCGAGCACGGCGGTCACACGATAATTTCCCTCCGGCAATTTGGCGGAAAAATAAAACGGCTTATCGCTCGTGGCAGAACCGCCGCTGCCAATGGCTGCACCCGGTTCAAAGCCGTAGCCGGTTTCGACGGAATAAATATTCGTCGGCGAAACATCAATCCAGCCGGGCTTGGCCGCGCCGCTGAAATCAAACTTGAAACTGGTCTGCGCGCCCAGCGTCGCGCCGCCGGTAGCCAGGGCGATGACGGACAAAAGTAGGATCGAGAAATGCGGTGAGCTTTTCATGGTTTGGTTGGCAATGAATTGGTTGAAATGGTTTGAGAGTCAGATTGGTAAGCTTCGATCGCCTTGCCATTGTCCGAAAAGAAATTTTCCAGCGGATCGCCCGGCAGACTTTTCAGCCCGGCGATGACGCGCGCCGCATTGAACTGCGCGCCGCTGTCGGTGGTGTGCGTGCCTTTGTCGGCGAAAAAGGACTCCACCTTTTCCCGTCCGGCCTTTTTGTAGGCGT
>Ga0182030_10013261_pt1 | contig 16409 bp, 16 predicted proteins | sample 812S3MmetaG_FD_121299 | JGI IMG/M metagenome (GOLD analysis project Ga0182030, IMG submission 121299) | Permafrost microbial communities from Stordalen Mire, Sweden - 812S3M metaG (Illumina Assembly) | ecosystem: Environmental > Terrestrial > Soil > Wetlands > Permafrost | place: Sweden...
CGTTCCTGATATTGGCGGCAACTTGTCGGACTAAGGTCTTGTCGGTTGCCCGCTCCCTCTTAGCCTGAAAACATATTTTTTCAGGCTATAATAGGGGGGTGAACAACTCCTTATATAAGGGCCCCAAGCCCCACCTGCCGGCGACTCGAGCCCACGACGCGCCCATTCTGAGCGCTCGGGAGTTCCAGGACTTAAAGGAAGTGCCTCCGGAGGCCGACTGGTTCGCCGATATCGACAGTCCCGGCACGCGGCGCATGTACCGAATCGCGATCCGGGAATTCATGCGGTTCACCGGCATCGTGCGGCCGGAGGCATTTCGCGATGTCGCCCGATCCCACGTGATCGCCTGGCGCAAGACTCTTTTACGGCGAGAGCTCGCTGGACCCACCATTCGCGCGAAGCTGGCCGCCCTCTCTTCGCTCTTCGAGTACCTGTGCGAGCGCAATGCCGTCACGCACAACCCGGTGAAAGGTGTCTCGAGGCCCAAGGTCGAGGGCTACGAGGGCAAGACGCCGGCGATCTCGGATGCCCAGGTGCGCGCCCTGCTGAATGCCCCAAAAGGCAATGGCCTTAAAGCCAAGCGCGACCGGGCGATCTTATCGCTTCTCTTCTATCACGCCGTACGTCGGGCGGAGCTCTGCAGCCTTACCGTGCGGGATCTACACGAACGCCGAGGGGTCAAACATTTCCGCATTCATGGCAAGGGCGGCAAGCTGCGCTACGTGCCGGTGCACGCCGGCACATTGGAAGTCATCGCCGACTACTTGGCCGCTTCCGGCCACGGAACCGACCCAAGCGCTCCTCTCTTCCGACCCGTGCGTGCCAATGCCACCGGATCTGCCATGACCTCCCCATTAATGCCCTCGGGCGTTTATCGGATGGTGAAACACTACGGGAAGAAGGTTGGCATCGCCGTAGAGCGATTCGGGCCGCATGCCGCACGAGCCACCGCAGCCACGAATGCGCTCGATGCCGGCGCCGATATCGCCAAGGTGCAGGAATGGCTCGGGCATGCGAACGTTTCCACGACCCGGGTGTACGATCATCGGAAGACAAAGCCGGAGGACTCGCCGGTGTTCAAGGTGAAGTACTAAAAAGAGTCGGCTATCAACCTCGAAGGTCGCGCGGCCATGACCGCTAAACTTTGAAATTCAACGATCTCCCAGTTTCTTGCGTCTTGCCCTATCGAAATAGCCAGCAGCGGCGCCTGCCGAGCCAAGTAATGCGCCTATTAATACTCCTTCCGGAACCCGAACGCCCGCTCGCATTACCAACACAGCGACCCCGGCGATCACGAAAATGAGGGTTAATGCCAGAACCACTGTCTTTAAAATAATTCGAAGCATTTACTTTCCACACTCACAATTGTTATGAGTCTTTAGGAAGTCGATGACCCTCCCCCCGCAACTGTGCCCCCGATTAAGCCAGCTACTCCTCCATAAACGAACGCTCCCACCGTCCCCGCACTTACGCCTGCGACACTACTTCCAGTGGCAACCGTACTTATCGCCGTGGCGACTGCATTTGTAGCACCTACGCTAATACTTTTAATACCAATGCTCGATGTGCCGGCCCCGACGCGTGCGCCGATTGCTCCGGACACGGCGCCAGTAAATACTCCCCCCGCCATTTCAGGTAGACCATTCAAGGCGCCTTCAACCGCCCCCCTGCGATCCCTCCCGTAGATTCTCCGCGAGCATCGCTAATCGTTCCGGCGACGATCCCGGCCACCACACCAGCCCCAAGGCCGACTGCTGCCCCGGGAAGACCGCCAATCAGCCCACCTGTTACAGCGCCTCCGATCCCGACACCAATCGCACCTCTTTCGGCATTGCTCATGCAGTAAAGGCCATAGGGGTCTGTCAGGGAAAGTGGATTCGCTCGGGCATACGCGTAGGAATTAATCCCGCCTCTCAATCCAATCGGGTCGCTCTCCGCATACCTCCCGACTTGCGCATCGTAATCTCTGAAGTAGTTGTAACTAAAACCCGTCTCCACATCGTAATACTGCCCAGGAAAGCGCAGGTTATAGACGAAAGCGCCCTGCGCCTGGGGATTTTGATTGGGCACCGCTACGCCGAAGGGATCTTGATCCCATCGCCACATGATCGCGTTGTCGCTCGGTCGAGTGACCATCTTCGGCGTGTTGAGGTGATCGGCATGAATGTAATAGACATCCACACCCGTCCCCGTGTGCGGCCGAATTGTCGCCCGGCCACGGCTCCATTCTCCCATCTATCCGCCAGAGGCGTATAGTTTCCGATCAGAATGATGTCACTGAGCCTCGGATTAGGGCGGTGAGACGAGGGTGGGACTATGTGGAGAGCATTCAATATTGTGATGCGAGTTGTCAGCAGCCTGATCGGCATTGCGATGGTCTTTGGCGGCATCGTTTGGATCCTTCAAGGCCTCAACCTTGCCTTCCGCGTCGGCTTCATGGTCGGCGACTTTCATTGGACGATCTACGGCGCGATCCTGGCGCTGGTCGGCATCGCCCAGGTCGTCTGGAGCAATACTCGACAAAGATCCTGAGCGTTGAATACCGGCGGTTGGCAAAGAGACTCATGCGGCTGGCTGACCGAGTTTCGCCAAGAGCCGCTCCACCAGCCAAAAAGCAAACTCAGAGCCCCGCGGTTCTCCACTCGCCCTCGGTCCCGCGACGTTCAGGCACTTGATTCCTCTCCCCTTCAAGAACTCGAGGGCCTCGCGCGCGCGGCTTCATCGTTCGAAGTCATCGCTGCACCGATGATCAGATGCGGCTTGTTCAACCGCTGACAGAATTCAATTGTCCGCAGCGTGCCTCCGCCCGCTGGGCCAAATGTGAGGATCAGCGTGCCATCACTGTCCTCGACATTCTCCCGCAGCGTCAGCGTCACGCGCTCCGGATTGGTCATCGTCGAGAAGCCGACGTTGATGATGTTATCGAGCCGGACTCGCTCCTCCATGCCGCCATTCCTGACAATGAGCGCATCCCCATAGTCCCAGACCTCGTCAACCAGGTCGCAGTATCGGTCAGTGCCATGGTGTAGCAGCTTTACCGGGGCATCAGTTACCCCGATAGGTACCCCAACAATCCTAGCGCTATCAAGGCACTAGCGGCGATTGGCTCCCGGGTTGGACTCGAACCAACGACCAACGGATTAACAGGCGGGCAGCCTACTTTTTCTTACTCCTCCAGACACTTACGTGCTCTTCTTAACCTATTGATTAATCTCGATGCGGTTTGAATCCCAAAGTTGCGGCAGGGTGTGTCGAGGAGTCGGATGGAGCTACTCACTGCACGAAATCTGCACGAGATTTTGCCGACATCGCACCAACGGTGTTTCGATGCACGAGATCAAATAGCAATACATAGCAACGGCTTAGAAGCCTTGCGACCAACGGACCGAATTCCGTTGGTCAACGCACAAAACTGAAATCCGTTGGTCACTGGACAGCAAGGCCCGTGGACTGCCCTTCAATCGAGATCATCTGTATTCCTCCTCCTCATTCTCCTCGCGCTCATCGCATTCCGCTGTAGGGGCAGCAATCGTCTCGAACGCCAACTTTCGCGCCAGATGCGAGTCGGTGGAGAAAAGACGGAGTAACGTGCCCTTCTGCTCGAAAAGCGCCTGTGGGACGCTGCTGACCAGTTACCCAAGAGCGATCGCAGCCTCTTCTGAAAAGCTGCGGCGGGACTCGACGCAGCCTGCCAGAATGTTGGCCGACCAAAGGCTGAATTGAGCCGGACCGGTGCCCGAGTTCCTGATACGGATATGCCCTTGCTTGTCGATCAGCTGGCGCGGATGAAGAAATGAACCGATGTAGTGGATCGCCCCGAGCAAGAAAGACGTCGCTGCCATCTGGGCCAAGACCGACGCAAAGAAGCACGAGCTCTGCTGACGATGCGCGATCAAGTGGAGGCTGCTGCTTCCGCGAGCATGAGATGTCGTTTCGAGGTGTCCCTTGACCACTGATCCGAATGATCCAGCGGAGTTCGACCAAGACCAGGTTGGGATGATTCTTGAGATACTCGAAGGACAGCTGAACAAGCATGGCAGTCTGGATGCCGCAAAGAAGTTCGCGCTGCGGCTAAAGTGCACGCAAGCGGACGTGGACCGGGCGATAGCTACGCTTGCTGACAGACGTCGAATTTTCGAGAATCTCGAACCTGCGCCAATTACGGCAGAAAACCAGCGCTGGTACTACGGTCCGCCAGCACAATCCCCTTATTGGCAGGACTATTTGCGCCGCCTCCGCTCCACAGGCTGGACAGAGCCGATGATAGAGACGCTGGACGCGGCCACGTCACGAACAATGGATCTGCTTGACCCCCCGGGGAACCCCGGGTTCGAAACTCGCGGCTTGGTGATCGGTCGTGTGCAGAGCGGCAAAACGGCACACTTCACCGGCGTCATCGGCAAGGCCGCCGACAGTGGCTACGGTCTCTTCATCGTACTGAGTGGCATCACTAACTCTTTGCGTTTGCAGACCCAGAAGAGGCTTTCCAGGGACTTGGCAAGCGCTGATCGTCCCGGTGTCTGGCACTGGCTAACGAAAAAGGACATTTTTGGCGACTTCGAGTATCAGAACGAAGCAAACGTTGACCTCGCGTTGCGGGGCGGTCGTCACCGCTCCATTGCCGTGGTAAAGAAACAAGCGATCGTTCTGCGACGTCTGATCGACTGGCTCAAGTGCGGCAATGAGGGCTTCATCCGTGACTGTCCGGTCCTGGTCGTTGACGATGAGGCCGATCAAGCATCGTTAAATACAGGCAAGCAGATGGTTCGGGAAGAATTGACGAAGATCAATCGACTGATTGTGGAGCTGCTGGCGATATTTCCTCGGTGTGCATACGTCGGCTATACCGCGACTCCGTTCGCCAACGTGCTGACGCATCCCGACTTCCCGGAAAATCTATATCCTCGCAGTTTCATGTTTCCGCTTGATCCACCCAAGAGCTACTTCGGGTCCGAGCGCATTCATGGTCGCGATCGGCTGACGCCCGACGAACCGGACGAAGTTACGGACGGACTCCCTCTAATCCGAACTGTCGCAGATGACGAGCTGCCGAGACTGCGACCCAAGACTCGAAATCTCGACGGCTTTAGTTTCGAAGTGACCCCCTCACTCCACCGTGCACTTCGATATTTCCTTTTGGCGACCGCGGCAAGGCTCTTCAGAGAGGCCAAGGGCTCTGCCGTCATGGAATTCTCGACAATGCTGGTCCATACCTCGCAGCGCGTGGCGGTGCATCGGCAGTCGGCTACGGCGATCAGGCTGGCTGTAGAGAGTCTTCGCCGAGAAGTGATCGCGAAGCAGCTAGGCGCGTGGGAGATGCTGTGGATCGATGAGATGGTCGCTATCGACAGGGAAAAGTTGGGGGTGAAGCTCGGTGAGGTGGAGTTCCGCGATCTGGCGGCCCACCTGTTTGCCGCTGTCGATCGATGCAAGATCATCGTCTCCAACTCAATGAAGGACGAGGAGACAAACGTCGCATTTGACGAAAAGGGTCAGATCGCAATCGTCATTGGTGGCAACACACTCGCTCGCGGGCTGACGCTAGAGGGTCTCGTCGTCAGCTTCTTCGTTCGTAGTGCCAATGCCTACGACACCATTCTCCAGATGGGACGTTGGTTCGGATACAGACCGTATTACGAGGACCTTCCCAGACTCTGGATGACGAGCGAAATGCAGGGTCATTTTTACGATCTCGCAACAATAGAGGAGGAATTCCGACAGCAGCTGGAGGACTGTAGGGCATTGGGCCTGACTCCCATGCAAGCCGCGATGCGCATCCGTCGACTGCCGCAGATAAGGATTACGGCCGCGAACAAGATGCGCTTTGCGATAACGGCCGAGATCGGATATGGAAGAGCGAGACCTCAGACTATCCATTTCGACTCTTCGCGGAAATGGCTGGACGACAATCTTAAGGTGACGAAGGCATTGGTCGAGCGCCTTGGGGCTGCTGATGACCAGCATGGCGGTCGATTCGTGTGGCGTGGGCGGGGCGTCGCCGAGGTTGTCGGATTTCTGAAGACGTATCAGTTTCACCCCCGTAGCCGTGAGCTGGACGCTGAATTGCTTGGGAAATACATAGCGAAGCAGAACGGCATGGGTGGTCTCCTGAACTGGAACATCGTCGTGTATGGTTTGGAGGAAGTGCGCAGTGAACTCGGCTCGCTCCGGCTCTCGAACAACGTTCTCGTGCATTGCATCAACCGTTCGCGCCTGATAACTGGCGGAGCGGCGGACGCGACCGTCTACATCAAGGCGCTCATGGCGCCAATGGACATATTGGCGGACCGACCCGGATTCGATCCATCGAAGTACGAGGGGCTCAAGACAAAGGACCTATTTGCCCAGAGGGGCGGTGACCAGTCTGGCGTTCTGATTCTCTATCCAATCAGCAAGTATTCTGCCCCGGTTAGACAGGTCAAAGCCAACAACGAGTACAGGGTCGAGGACACGGAAAGAAAGCCAACTGAGTACAAGTCCAAGGAAAAGTACAAGGGACATACGCGAACAAGGCTTGGTGTCGATACGGATATCATTGGTGTCGCCCTGATCTTTCCCGATGGGCAGGGGCATGGGAGCGATAGCGACTACGTCCAGGCCAATCTGCAACCGGTTGAGGCATCGGCAAGCATCGAAACGGACGACGAGGACGCTCTGGACCAGGAAGCCGCCGCTCCGGGGACCCCGACCAATGTCTGATGCGTTGATCGACGAGCTCACTACCATGTGGACACTGCTTGCTGACAGGCCCGCGAAATTACTGCGGACAGGGAAAGTCTCGCTGCACCTCGGGGGGCGTCCATTTACTGCAGCTCTCGACGTGGAAGGAAGTCGCCACTTACTGATCCCAGTGGGATCCGCCACCGATCAGCCTGGCCTATGGCGTAGCGCGACGATCGCTGTGAGTCGGCGCAACCTCCGGGGTGATGATCGTCTGACGCGGACATGGTTGGATCTCCACTGTCGACGGCCGGAGCTCGACGGCGTTTTCGCGCGCTTGGCTGCTGCCGTGGCGGAGAGTCTGGCTGCCGTCCATCTCGATTCGATCGAGGAGGTGTGCCTATCCGTCCTCGGCGACTGGCGTGACCTCTTTGGCAGTGGGCGGCCACAGGGCGAATCGGTCACCGGCCTTCTCGGCGAACTCTTGGTTCTAGAGAGACTCGCCAATGTGGATCGTGTGCAGGCGCTCGCTTCGTGGACAGGGCCAGAGGGTGGGCGCCACGACTTTCGGCGCGGAACCCACGCGATCGAGGTCAAGTCGACAACTCGGCGGATCGGCAAGTTTGTGCAGATCCACGGCCTGTGGCAATTGCTTGTGCCTGACGACGGCGATCTGCATCTGGCGTTCATTCGCCTCGAGCGTGTTCCCGGGGGCTCTCTGAGTATTGCGACAATTGTGCGGCGTCTGGCATCACTTGGATTGTCCGTCAGCACACTTGCCGAGGTCCTGGTCGATGCTGGAATCGGAGATATGGCAGGGGAGCCCGCGAACGTGGCGTACGAACTTCGGGAGTGGACATGGTACTTAGTGGGGCCAGGCTTTCCTCGGATCGTGCCTGACTCCTTTCCCGGCGCCACACTACCCGCCGGTGTCACCGACATAAGCTATGGCATCGATCTATCCAGCTTGCCCGCCATCGGCGATCCCGATTCAGGTGCCATCATTTCGGGATTCTTCGGGGAGCCTACGTGCGCCCACTAGTGATTCACTCCGAGAAGTTCCGCCCTGAGGGCGGCGCGTCTGGCCAGGGCATCATGAGGGCGCTAGGTAGGCCACGTCTCGATCACATTTCCGTGCTCGTACGAGAGGCTGTTCAGAATTCGTGGGACGCCCGAATTCAAGGCAAGGAGGCATGCACTGTCGCCTTTGCGGCGAAACTAGAGAAGTTCTCGGCAAGTGAGATGACGGTCCTGCGGTCCGTAGTCTTTGCCGCAACTCCGCGGCACCACCCATTGAAGGAACTTCTGCGTACCTCAATACGCCGTCTGACATTGGAGGACCGCGGCACGGTTGGACTATGCGGTCCCGTGTTTGTGGAACGACCGCCTACGCCGGACGACCGCTTTGTCAACTTCTGTCGAATGTTCGGTCGCGCTTCGGAGGGCCCGCTGGGCGGTGGCACGTTCGGGTATGGAAAGGCCATCTACTTCGGTTCGAGCGAGGCCGCAACGATAGTCGTCTACACGAGATGCCGAGACGGCGCGAAGCTGACTGATCGCCTCATTGGGATGTCCCTGTGGAAGGCCACCGACAAAGAGATGGACACTGGTCGGCACTGGTGGGGTGTGCCGAGCGAGAAGCACCGGAATGTGTCGGCACCCGTCACCGGGCAGGACGCTCGGAAGCTGGCGGTGGACATCGGCTTTGCGCCGTTTCGCGACGACGAAACGGGCACAAGCGTCATGATCCTCGCACCGCGCTTTGATGGTTCACTGCGCAGCCACCCTGAAGTTGCGGCACGGTGTATCGCCGAATCCATGGCAATCTGGTTTTGGCCACGAATGCTCGGTGCTGCAGACGATCTCGGAAAGCTGGACTTCTCGGTAGAATGCGACGGCCACGCTGTCCCGGTTCCAGATCCTTCAAAAGACACGCCGTTCAACGGCTACGCACGTGCGTTGAAGAATCTGATCGCCCATAGCCAGAAGGGTCGTGAGATTCAGTCTCCACACGTCGTGCACGAGATCCGCTCGAATCGGCCGGCCGCACGACTGGGGTATTTGAGCATCGCGCTGATGCCGCGACACTCGCGGAAGGATTTCGCAATCGTCAGTCGCACGGAGGAAGGTCAGTCAATCGAGGACCATGCCTTTGCTGATCAAGTCGACGAGGAGGCGGACCGAATGCCGCGCTGTCACCATGTGGCGCTAATTCGGCAACCGGGTCAGGTAATCAAGTACGTCCCGTACCGACAGTACCCAGACCCCATAATGGAATACATGGGCGTGTTTCTGGTCAGCGGGAAACATGAACATGGAGATCGCGAACGGGATGATGTTGATGTCGCGTTTGCCCGCGCCGAACCGCCTAGTCATGACGACTGGGTACCTGACGACCTCCAGGACGACTGGCACAAACGATACGTGCGGATCGCCTACCGCGAGCTGCGGTCGCTATCCGACGGATTCGCGGACCTCGGACGGCCGGCTGTCGACGCGGTCGGTCAGGATCCGCTGGGTGCAATTTCGGCCGAATTGGGTGAACTCATGGCCACACCCGGGTCGGGGGCGAGCCGTGGCGGAGGTGGCGGAGGTGGCGGCGGAGGTGGCGGAGGTGGCGGTGGTGAGGGGCAAATCCAAATTACCGGTGAGGGAACGCTTGAGGAGCTTGATGGGCAATCGGTCTTCGTGCTGCCATTCAGAGTCGATGGTAAGTTTGATAGACCGGTCGTACTTCGCGCGAGTCCGCGTGTTCTCATTGCTGGAGGAGGCACGGAGTCGGAGGCACCGGCGGGAGCGTCGTCAGCTCGAGTCGTGGGATGGCGAAAGAACGGTAAGCAGACCCAGACTACCGACCTACGTCTGAAGTCAGGTGATGGCGGCGACTGGCTGGTGGTCATAGGCATCCCCGGCGAAGCGATGGTCGGCGTAAGCCTGAGCATCGTCTCACCCTGACATCCCCGGAGTCCTCATGCGCTCAGGTAAGACACCTCCATTTGTCCGTCCCGACAAGCGTGCGTTCGCCATGCAGGACTGGCGCATCGTAAACGGGCGTTCGCTGCAGGACGGGGCACTCATTCCCGAGTGGGATCAGTCGCTGAACCTCACGCTCACACGTGTCGTTGAAATCAATCTCCAGATGGTAGTGGAAACAGGGCGATTACGTCCTGGCACGAGACTCGCGCTGCTATCCACGTGGTGGTCCGAGGGGACGGGGCTTCGAGGCTGCGGTGAACAGACGTCGCTAACTATCGCGTCACAGAGCGCCAGGCCTCAGCGTTTCGAGCTATTCCTGGCGGCACCAGGCCATGTGCTCGCAGGAAACTTGCAGCTCAGATCGGCGCTGGTGCTGCTCGAACAGACAAGTGACATGGTCGCTGACGTGCTGGCTCCTCACCGACCGGGATCCATCCTGTGGGAAGACGCCATCACTGTCGTGCTTGAGGGACAGGCATCGAGGTTTCCAATTACGGTGATGGACTTCGTGGAATCGGATCTCGGTCCTGAGAACTCCTGCTGGCACTTCGACTGGTCACCAGCGGAGCCATCGTTGCCGGCCATGGCGACAATGCGGCTCTACTTTAATTCGCGGCACCCGACCTTCCACGCTGCAATGGTCAGTCGCGATCTTTCGCCCTCCCAGAGTGTGATGCGTTCGGCCCTGAAGTTCGGCCTGGGGGAGGAGTTGATTCGTCTCGCTTTGGAGCGCGCCGATGAGCTGGAAGCAGGAGAGACGGAGTTTGCCGCTGGCAGCAGCGGAAGGGTGCTATTGGAGCTGCTGGAGCGAGTGTTTCCTGGCCGTGGACCCATCGCCTGCCGAGAATTCCGCCTTCAGGATCCGGGCCGCTTCGTCGCAGAGATACAGGCTCGCACCGGACTCTTCGTCAATTCACCATCGGACGGAGAGGCGCAATGACTCACTCGGTTGTCCTCTATCCACGGCTCGAATATGCGGCTGACCTGATCAAGGAGGCGAACGTCCTCGCTAGGCTTTCAATCGCAGACTGCAAGGCGCGAAGACGGAACAGTCATGCACTAGCCGTTTACACGGCTACAGGTGGCACCAGAGCTACGACAGGTCAACTCGAGAAAGTGGCGAGAGCGCTAACGGAGATCGCCGAAAAGCACGGGTATCCGACGGAACATCCTCGACAGCAAACAGCCGTTGACGCGAACTGGGCCGAGTGGTTACACGTCAATCTCGGGACATCCGCCCATGAGGCGGCACTTGATTCCACGTGGCACTTCTTCACGGTGGCGCTCGTTCCGGATCTAGTGCGTTGGCGTTGGGGCGTCGGGAAGACCGACGCAGTGTCAGACCGCTGGGTTACTGTACGTCATCGAGGTCGCAATGCCTTTGGCCGGCTATGGTGGCGCGCGGAAATCATGGTCGAGCCATCATCGGATTCTCCCTACCGCCTGGTACATGGACTCGGAGAGGATGAACTCGTGCAGATCATGGAACGACCCTCATTCGCGGGCAATCGAGTGCTGTCCCGCACGACTGCAGCGGTCCTGATGGCCATGCAGAAGAGGCACGCGGTCAACCGCGCTTCACTACTGCGGGAGTACCAAAAGCGAATGCTGCGACTTGGCGCGTTCACGGACTTCCAGGCACTGGATGAGGGCGCGACGCGTACGCTCGCGCTTGATGTGATGCGTCTGACGGTGAAGGCCATTGGCAAGTCACGCGAGAAAGCTGGCGTTCAAGAATGAAGTCCATTGACAAGCGCGTAAGTCGACTCCGCGCGGGGGCGCCGCCTCGGGTGCTTGATCTATTCTCCGGGTGTGGCGGCATTAGCCTCGGCCTAGATCGTGCGGGCTTCGATATTGTCGCTGGCCTCGATCATGACCGCGGCGCAATGGAGACCTGGTACTTCAATCATCGGCCGGATCTGCTTTCGCGCCTACACGACGCGCCTTCGTGGGATGTTCGAACAGTTGAGCCAGCCAGATTCTTCGCCGATCTCGGCATGGCTGGGCTCGAGGACTCCATCGACGTCATCTGTGGCGGACCACCGTGCCAAGCGTACTCGAGGATCGGCAAGAGTAAGTTGCAGTCATTGGGAGGCGAGGATGCGCACCTCTGGGACGAGCGCGGATCTCTATACCAGGAGTTCCTCCGCTTCGTCAAGGCGATCATGCCGCCCGTTGTCATTGTCGAAAATGTTCCAGACTCCGTCAATTACGGTGGCGACAATATTCCGAAGCGAATATGCGAGAGGTTGAGGCGACTAAACTATCGAGCGTCGTGGACACTGTTGAACGCGGTCGAATACGGAGTTCCGCAGTATCGACAGCGTGTATTCATTTTGGCGGTCCATGACTCGGTGGGCCGAGATCCCTTAGTTCCGGAGCCCACTCACTTCATGCCGCGGTCATCCGATGGGCGTGCAGTTAACGACTATAGCGCCAGCTTTCTTGAAATGGCGCGTCAGAGCCCCAAGTCACACTACCTGCAGCCTAGGGAGTCTATTGACGGACTGCCGGCGGCAATTGGGACAGAAGCCGCACTCGACGATTTGCCAAGGATTCGCCCCATGTCGCTTCCGGCGGGCGTAAGGCCTTGCGTGGACGTCCGCACGCTCGCGCAGTACGCATCGTCACGTCCTAGGACCGATTATCAGAGGCTGATGCGATCGTGGTTGGGCTTCGAAACTGACGGATGGGTGACAGGTAACGCGCTCCGGAACACGCCTCGAGATTTTCCGATCTTTCGCGAATTGGGGGAGGGTGATCATTACCCCGAGGCACTGATCATCGCAAACAGAATGCTCGAGAAGAAGGTAGTCGCCGCGAAGGTCCGTCTCGGACGTGAGCTCACCAAGAAGGAGCGTTCGGCGCTGCGTAAGGCCACTGTGCCGCCCTACGACGCCAGCAAATTCGAGAGCAAGTGGACGAAGTTCCGACGAGATAGGCCGAGCCATACGATCGTTGCTCACCTGCAGTACGACACGTATTCGCACATTCACTATGATGGCGAGCAGGCCCGTGCCATCACAGTGCGCGAGGCAGCCCGCCTGCAATCGATTCCGGATGGCTTTCGATTCTTGGGGTCAATGACGGACGCATTCAAACAGATCGGAAACGCAGTGCCGCCACTTCTCGCCCATGCCGTAGGTATGGCCATGCTTCGATGCCTGCGTGTGAGTGAGGACGCATTGGATCACTTGACCGCAGTCAATCAGAGGACTCGCTTGGAGGTGTTCACTGAGCGCTGATCTCAAGTTCTGCGTCACTTCGCCGAATTCAAGGGGTGCTGAACGTTGCGCAAGACGCAGTGGGAAGACGGGATGGGGGCCCATATGACGCGTCTTGTTCCGACTACGCTGAGATCTCCCAAAACTGCCGCGTCCCCCTGACCCAACGGGCGGCCGCGGCGATGGATTTGGGTCTCACGCGGGAGTCGCGGACTGCGCATTCCCAGATTACGAGGACCCGCCATCCGGCACTCCTCAATTTGGAAGTCTGGCGTGCGTCCCGCTCGCGGTTCGTGCGGAACTTCTCAGTCCAAAAAGTTCGTCTGGTATTTGGAATTGCCGCGAGAGGGCAACCCGAATGACTGTGCCAGAAGCAGCCATGGACGAAGATCACGGCGGCATGGCGCGGAAGGATGATATCCGGACGGCCCGGCAAGTCTCGGCGGTGAAGTCGGAATCGCAGTCCCGCGGCGTGCAGGCCCTTCCGCACCTCCAGCTCAGGTTGCGTATTGATCTGCCCGATACGGGACATGTGTCGGCTGCGCTGCTTTGGAGTGAGTCGATCCATCAGCTCCGCTGCTCTACGGACGAACGCAGGATCCCGTAGACGCTCTCCGCGACCTTTCGGGCGAGCAGAGGCGGTACGGCGTTCCCAACCTGGTGATACTGCTGGGTTCGGTTGCCACAGAAGAAGTAGCTGTCCGGGAACGTCTGTAGACGCGCGGCTTCCCTAACTGTCAGGCTTCGACATTGTTCGGGCGCGTAGTGAATGAAGTAGTGCCCATCCTTGCAGATATGGGAGGTCACCGTGGTCGAAGGACGCTGCTCGCTCTGGACATGGAACCGATCCGAAAACAATTCGCTCCCTAGCGCGCGGCTGACATTCTCGTGCTTCGGGCGCAGTTCGGCCGGGAAATCCTTCAGTCTCGGAGAATGGCCTGTCACTCTTGCGTAGCAAGCTGCGAATAGATATCGGTGCAGATCTGACTGCATGTGGCTACGCGACTCGTGAAGTGTCAGGCCTTCCGCGTTGTGCCGAAACCATTCGCTGAGTGCCCGGTGTGCAACTGTCGTTCTTCTGTGGCCTATGTAGGGCGCTCCGGTCGGTAGTTCCAGCGACATCAGTCGCATCGCCCTTCTCGCCTCTATAGCCACTGCCGCGAATTGCGATGCACGGCCGCCGAGCATCCAATGTTGCTCATGCGCTTCACGAACTGCGTCGACCCATTCCGCCCAAGTATCCATCCTTCGTGAGAGTCGACTTCGCAGCGGCGGCAGGTCTGCCAGCACATCGGCTACGCAAATCCGTGTCGCCGCTACTTCGAGTGGCGTCGGAGCGCCCGAAAGGTCCGCCCGAACGCCGACGATGAAAATCCTGTGCCTAGCTTGGGGGATCCCGTGATTTTCGGCCCTGACCAGGAAATGGTCCGTCGGATCCGCGCCATCGATGAATTCGGTGGTGGCACCAGGCGCGAGACCGTACAGGCGGTACGTCAGCCGGCGATGTATTGCCTGGTCCAGGGCGAGCGCGGGCCGGCGCAAATCCCGGATAATCCGACCGAAGATCTCGGAGCCGTCGAGTGTCGACGTAAGAATTCCCCGGACGTTCTCCATCACGAACACCGCCGGTCGGTGTCTCGCAACGATCTGAAGGTACTCTCGATACAAGAGATGTCTTTCGTCGGCCTCGAAGTCAGGACGTGTCGAGCGCATGCGGGAGCGTCCAGCGATTGAAAAGGCCTGGCAGGGCGGTCCCCCTACTAGTATCCAGGGAGCGGACGCATCGCCAAGGGCCTGACGGACTCGACGGGATACTAGAGCTTCATTCTCCACACCAAGTTCCGCGTGCCACGTCCGTGTTGCCGCCATCGTGGCCTCGCGCGGATATGCTGCATAGAGTCTAGCGGCACTGATCTCGCCTCGCACAAATCCGAGGTATTCGTCAGGTGGCTTGGAGAACAAGCGTACGAACTTCCGGAGTTGGAGTGTTTGGGAGGCGACAGGATCCTTCTCAATCGATAGCACCGCGTGGAACGGATTCCGACCGTTCCTATTGAACTCACTGAATCCCTCAGATAGGCCACCGGGACCCGCGAAAATGTCTACGACTGGAATAGTTTCGGGCTTCTTCAACTGATTGCTGCTGGTCCTAGGGAGAGCGAAGCATACCAGGTATGACTAATGAGTTGGAGCCGTAAGGGAAGCGTACGAAGCGCCGTACCTCGAGAGGCGGACATACCGTCTTTCGTCAAAGCCGTGGTCATGGCTTTTGCGCCGAGTTCCTCAGGTCACTGATTGAGAAGAAAGGATCGCCGAGTCCGTCGCGACCGCCTCGGTGCGGGCAAGTTTCGAATGGAGGCGCGTAGTGCGGCTGGCGACTGGGCGCGACTGTCTGAGCGTTGCCGTCAAGTTCGAGCCATGCGTACGTTTCCTGTGCTGGAAACCATGGGCTAACGAGTTTGACGAAAGCACCCACCGCCAGTGAGGCAAGCGTGCCGTTAGTCCAGACCACCTGCGAGTTTATACCGGCATCCCCGTAGCGATTCTCTTCGCGAGCAAGTCGCTCAGGCGTGATGAATCCGAGGCATCGAAGGCAAGGGCCACCCGGCCGAGTCATGATCATCTGGCCGGCGACAGCGTAGGACTGTTCAGTAATCATTGCTACGTCCATGCCAATGTCTACGAGCGGTAGACAGTAGCGGCGCGCAGCACCCTCGAGGTAGTCACGCTGTTGGTATCCATCGAGGCAGCCAAACACGATGTGCGCATCCTGAACTGCACTGAGTTTCACGGCGGCTGATTGGCACGTCGCAGCTTTTCAACGTCGGCGGACTTCAAAAGCACTTCCCCCGGTGAATCTACTTTCCAGCGCAGAAATTTTGCGCGCGCAAGATCTTCTATCTTCGAACGATTTGTGACGAAAGCTTCAAGGCGAGCAGCGCGGCCGCCATCGTTTGCCCCGAAGTAGTCTTCGAGTGCCTCACGGCTGACGGCACAATTGACAGCATGACCCAGTGCATTTCCAACGAAGCTCACGACTTCCCTCTCAGAATCGTATCGCTGGGTTTGATCTTCAAATGTGAGATCGATGCCGGGTATGACGTCTCGAGTTCGACTCAGAGTTTTGAGCGTTAGGTCGCGAGCACGCTGGTCGATACGCTCCATACCTTGCAGCAAGAGCCGCTTCCAGGTAGGTCCGCGCCCATAGGCTTCTTCCCAGGCTTGTTTCAACTCGTGGGGCTGCTTCTCGGTGAGCACTTCCAATAATGCCGCGGCTTGTTTGAGATCCTTGTCTCGCTTTCCCGCTGCCGCACTACGGCGCTGGGCCAGTATCAATTTATGTACCGCGTAGCGTTCTGGGCGGGGTACGTGCACGTGAATGCCTGAGCCGTGCAGGATCACCGCGGGCACGGGTTCGTATATCAAGAAGTCCAGGAAGCGCAGCGGCTGTGCATCCGTTTGCAACGCAGGTAAAGCTTGGGGCTCGTCCGTGTCGGCTCCTTCGTTCGGGGTCAGAAATTCGACTTGCAGGCCGCCCTTGGCGACATA
>Ga0182030_10013262_pt1 | contig 16408 bp, 10 predicted proteins | sample 812S3MmetaG_FD_121299 | JGI IMG/M metagenome (GOLD analysis project Ga0182030, IMG submission 121299) | Permafrost microbial communities from Stordalen Mire, Sweden - 812S3M metaG (Illumina Assembly) | ecosystem: Environmental > Terrestrial > Soil > Wetlands > Permafrost | place: Sweden...
ATCCAGAGGATAATGCAGGCGCTTCAAGACCTTTGCCACCACTGGATTCAACGTCTGTCTCATTGCTCTGCACCTCGCTGTCAATGCAAAGAATAGCAAAATCACCTTATTGCGACAGAACCGTCCGCGTGCCCTGATGGTCGCGGTTCGAGACCGAGGACCTGATTGGACACCCCGCCTCTCTGGCACAGGCGAGAGAGTTTGAACAGGAAATCATGGTGCAGTTTCGGGCCGAATACATGGTTGATGGAACCTCAGTGGTGACCATCGAAGGTGATTGAGATTCAAGGTGCGAGTCTGGGTCGTTTAGCCATGCAAGACGGTTTTTCCAATTATGGTTCGAATCTCAGAAAGAACCTGAGATTCGAACCCAGCTCGATTGTGGAAGTGGCCGGGACGGTGTCAAGGGTCGAGATGAACGCCAAAGAACGGCGCCCTTGACACCGTCCCGACCACCACGGGAGGCTGTGCCCCTTTTTCGCTTGACAGGAGCAGACGCTGTCATACATGGGGCACCCGGCACTTCTTCTCGCATTTCGCAAAGAAACTCCGCAAGATTCTCCTTGATGGCCGTTCAGAGGGTTAGGACCACGGCGATTCCGATTTTTGCCGGGAACCATTTTCCTTTGGCCGGGGTCCAACAGAGTAGGATTCCTGTTGGCTGGACCAAGGAGGCCCGATGCGCCGTCTCGTAGCCGCTCTTTGCCTGTTCGCCTTCACCGCCGCACTTTCCGCACAGACGCCTAGCGCGCCGAAGCTCGCCGGACCAAAGTCGCAGGGAAAGTTGGCCCCACCGCAGGTGGCCGCGCCGCAGGAGCTGCCGGTGCGCAAGGTTGTGCTCTACAAGGATGGCGTTGGCTATTTCGAGCACGCGGGCTCGGTCACCGGGAACCAGCGGGTGGCCATCGACTTCACTTCGCCGCAGTTGAATGACGTGCTGCAATCCCTTACAGTTTTGGACGAGGGCGGTGGCCGCATCGCCGGAGTCAACTACAACTCCACCACGCCCATCGATCAGCAGTTGAAAACGCTGGCGCTGGGGCTGAAGGATTATCCGGCGACCATCGCGGTCTATCAAGCCCTCCGTGGACAGAGGGTGGAAGTGACCGGCGCGGGCGCTGCCTTTACCGGCAGGGTGGTGAATGTCGAATTTCGCAAGGAGACGGACAAGAACGGCCAGGCTTCCGAGGACCATTACTTCCTGATTGTCGCCACGGATGCGGGAGCGTTGCGGACCGCGGAGCTGACCGACTCGGTCGCGGTGCGGATGCTGGACCCATCGCTTGAAAAGCAGTTTGCCAATTACCTGGAAATCGTGGCCTCGGCGCAGAATCAGCAGGTGCGCCACCTGGTGCTGGAAGACCGCGGCGCGGGCACACGGCCGTTGAGCGTGAGTTACATCAGCGAAGTGCCGGTGTGGAAGTCCACGTACCGCATCGTCTTTCCCCGCACCGCCAACGGCTCGGCCACGGTGCAGGGCTGGGCTGTCGTCGATAACACGGTCGGCGCGGACTGGGATGATGTGCAGCTTTCGCTGGTGGCCGGAGCCCCGCAGAGCTTCATCCAGCCGCTCTCGCAGCCGCTCTACACGCGGCGGCCGGAGATTCCGATTGCCACCAGTGAGCTGACCGCGCCGCAGACGCATGAGGCGGCGGAGATGCTGAATAACCAACTGACCGCGCCGACTCGAATTCCGCGCGACATCCAGATGGTCGCGGGAAAGGAAGCGGCGCCGTCCCAAGCCTTCGGCGTCGCCGGGATGGAAGGCCTCGGTGCCGGTTCCGGCGGCGGCGTCGGTTCCGGCTCTGGCAACGGTTACGGTACCGGCTCCGGCGGCAATGTCGGCGGCGGCATGTATCGCCTCGGTGGCGTTTACAGAGCCAGTGACGCCATCCAGGAGGGCGACGTTTCCACCAACGCCTTCGACGACTTCTTCGAGTACGCGCTCACCCAGCCGGTGACTATCCACAAGAACGAGTCGGCCATGGTGCCCATCCTGCAGCAGGATCTGCCCGCCGAGCACGTCACTTTGTGGAGCGAAAAAGAGAGCACGCCGTTGCGCGCCGTGTGGCTTGAAAACAAGTCCAAGCTGACGCTCGATTCCGGCAGCTTTTCGATTTTTGAGAGCGGGGAATTTGCCGGCGAGGGACTGCTGGACCCCATCCATCCCGGCGAGCGGCGCCTGCTCTCCTACGCCGCGGACCAGGCGGTGCGGGTGAAGGTCACGGCCCGCGACAGCAAGCGCAACCTGCACCACCTGGAGATTCGCAAGGGCGCGGTGGTGGAGACCTACATGGATGTCGCCTCGGTGACCTACTCGGCCACCAACTCGGCCGACCTGGACCGCGCCGTGCTGCTGGAGCACGCACGGCGGAACAACGGCTGGCAGCTCGACGACGGCCTCAAGGCCGAGGAAACCTCGCCCAACCTGTATCGCTTCCGTTTGCCCGTCCCGGCTCACTCGACGGCCACGCTCGAGGTGCGCGAACGCGGCCCGGAACACATCCGCGTGACGCTCAACTCCGCCCAGGATCAGACCAGCTACCTGCTCGACCTGGTCAAGAGAGTTCCTGACGCCCGGGAAAAGCTGACGCCGGTGATTGAAGCCCAGGTGAAGCTTGCCGATCTCGATCGCCGCATCGATCTCTCAAAAAAGGCCGAGGAGACCGCCTCCGCCGACGAGGCCCGGGACCGCGAAAACCTTACCGCCCTGAAGGGCAACGATGCCGCCAAGCGCTTTGTGGACGAGCTGAACCGCGCCGAAGACCAGTTGCAAGCCGACCGCAAGCAGACCGCCGAGCTGGAGCAGCAGAAGCAGACCGCCGTCGACAAGCTCAACGAACTCATCTCCCAGATCAACCTCGACTGGGACGTGAAGGCAGAGAAGTAGAGATTATCGCCGCGCCGCATTCGGCGGGCCGCAATTTTTTGTGATTGAGGCGGGGTCGAGTTTTTTATATGTAGCCGGCTCTTTTGGAAAACGGGGGTTCCCAGGTCTCGACTTCGAGGCCTGGGGCTTGTCCTACATCTCTGCGCCCCAGGGTCAAACGGCTGCCGGGACGGGGTGCGCCTGTCCGGTCATGGCAAAGACAATCGCCCGCGCCGTAGCGTCCTCGTCGGCCTTGGAGGAGATCATCAGGTCGTAGAGGTGGAGGTTGCACCAGCTCTTGCCAAAGTACTGCTGGAGATACTTAGCGCGCTCTCCATCGACGGTGCGAAGGCGCTGTTCGATGTCGGCGTCCTTTTCGAGGCGCGCCCGCAGGCGCAGGATGCGCTCTTTCAGCGGAGCGTAGACAAAGACGTGGTATACATCCGGCTTGTGCTGGAGGACGCACTGCGCACCGCGACCCACGATGACGCAATTGCCGTCTGTATAGGCCTTTTCGATGATCTTCTGGGAGATTTTCACCATTTCTTCGGCGTCGAAGACCGAGTCGTCGCCCAGTTCGAGGCCGGCGGCGAGGGCGGCCGAGCGCATGGCCTGCTGGTTGATGCGCCGCAGCCAGGAGTCCACGTGCTCGTCGTAGTGGCGCACCACGTTTTTATCCACGTGGGCCGCATAGGCGATGGCGTCGATAATGTCGCGATCCAGCAACTTCCAGCCCAGCCACTGAGCGATGGTTTGGGCAATGCGCCCGCCGCCGCTTCCAAACTCCCGGTTCACCGTCAATACGCGGTATGTCAATTTCCCCTCCCATATCGCTGAAACCCCTTAGATTACTCCTGTCCCAGCGTTCGTTCCAGTTCCGCTTGAGCCGTGGCGCGTTCCATTTGCGCCTGGAAGAGCTCTGCCTGGGCCTCGGCTAGTTGCGCGTCGGCCTCCTTCAGCGCGGAGGCATTCACGGTCTTGGCCTCGACCTGGTTGGCGGTGATGCGGCGCATTTCGGCTCTCGCCTCGACGCTTTCCCGCGCCGCTTCCAAACCCGTCCCGGTGCGCCGCACCTTGCGCACGTTCTTTTCGATATCCACGCGTACCCGGCTCTCGGCGTGACGAAGATTCTCTTCGGCCTCGGCCACCTGCGCCTGGCGTTCGTGCACTTGGCCGCTGCGCTTGCCAAAGTCCAGCAGCGTCCAGCTCATTTTGAGACCCACGGCGCTGTTGTTCTCGGTCAGCAGCGGCACGCCATCCTGGTGAATATACTGCGCAAAGGCTCCGACCTCGGGAATGTACTCCGCGCGCGCGGCGTTGAGGCCGGCGCGGGCCTTGGCCAGGGTTTCCCGGGCCGCGGCGACCTCGGGATTGTGCTCGATCGCATCGCTCTCCAAATCCGCGGCGGTCGCGTCGGAGTCTTTGGCCTCGGGGGCCACGAACTCGACCTCGGTGTCCAGGGGCAGGCTGACCAGGTCGTTGAACTCCACCTTCATGTCAGAGATGGCATCTTCAAGCGACCCCAGAGCATGACGCGCCGCCGCGATCTGGGCCTGGCCGTCGAGCACCGTCAACTGGAGCACGGCGCCAGCCTCAACCCCATTGCGCGCCTCGCCGAGACGCTCTTCTCCGGCCGCGATGCGCAACTCGGCCGCCTGTTTGCGCCGCTCGGCCGAGAGCAGATTGAAGTACAACTCCTTCATTTTCAGCGCGACTTCGTTCTCCGCCCGCCGCGCATCGTCCCGCGCCACGCCCGCATCCGCCCGCGCCACGGCGACCCCGGCGTGAATCTTGAACATTTGCGTCATGGGCTCGGCCGCCGTGGTGGTGCTGAGAATGAAATTGTGATGCCCGAGGGGAAGGGAAGCGTTTGCCCCAGGGATCGGGCCAGGGACCGGGTATACGCCCAAGGCTCCCATCGGGATCAGCAAATGTTCGATGTCGCGAAGGTGCGCGGCGTCGCTTTCATTGCTCAGGACGGGAAAATAATTGGCCCGCGCCTGGGTCACACGGGCATCGATTTCCTTGGCCTTGAGGTGCGCCAGCTTGACCGTCGAGTTCTGCTTTGTGGCGAGGGCAACGGCTTCATCCAGGGTGATGCGCCGGGTCTCGGCCCGCGCGGTGGCGGCAAGCGCCAGCAGGGCGAGGGCTAACGCCGCCGGGAGCCCTGAGGTCGTTGCGGCTTTGTGGCCGGGGTGGGATTTGCGGTGCGCCACGACGAAGAGAACGGGGATGGCGACCAGGGTGAAGAACATCGATCCCAGGAGCCCAAAAGCGATGACGCTGGCCAGTGGAGACCACAGGCTGGAGCCGGAAATAATCATGGGAATGACGCCCACGGCGGCGGCCATTGAGGTGAGGAAGATGGGCCGCAGGCGGCGCTCGCCGGCCTCCAGCGCCGCCTGTTCGAGCGGGACGCCGTCCCTCATGCGTTCGTGGATGTAATCGATGAGGATGATGGAGTTTCTGACCACCAGGCCGCCGACGCTGACGATGCCGATGAAGGCCGTGAACCCGAAGGTGTTGTGAGTGGCGAGCAGTCCCAGTGCGGCGCCGGGAATGGCCAGCGGAAACGCCACCATCACAATGAGCGGGTCAACCAGGGTGCGGAATTGAAAGAGCAGGATGAGGAAGATCAGTACCAGGCTGACGAGGAGCGCATTCCGCATCTCTCCGGAAATCTCCTGCTTATTCTCGTACTCGCCGCCGAATTCGATGCGGTAGCCCTGGGGCAGGGGCAGCGTGTCCAGTTGCCGGCGCGCGTCGGCGAGGATCTCGCTGGCCAGGCGGTGGTCGCCGGGGAAGGCACGGACGGTGAGCGTACGGACGCCGTTTCGGCGCACGATGCGGCCCGGCTGCCACTCGGACTCGAGGGACGCCACGGCCTCCAGGGGGACCCGCGCGCCGGTGACGGGAGACATGACGTAGGTATCGGCGAGGTTCTGAAAGTTCTGGCGCTCGGAGGGTTCCAGGCGCAGAACCACATCCACGCCGCGGTCGCCCTCCCAGAAGGTGGTGACGGGCGCGCCTTCAAAGTCCACCGCCAGTTGCTGCGCGATGGAGGCATTGGTCAGTCCGATGCGGTTGGCGACCTGCTCGCGCACCTTGACGCCCACCTGCCAGGCGTCCTCGTGCCAGTCGCTATGAACGTAGGTCGCGCCCGGCGTATGGCGGAAGATCTCCTCAACTCGGTTGCCGAGAGTTTCGAGAGTGCCGATGTCGTCGCCCACAATGCGCACTTCAACCGGGGCCTCCATCACCTGGCCCTGCTGCAACTCCTTCACAAAGACCTTGGCCTCGGGCGCGGCATCGGGCAGCCGCTGCCGCAAGGCCGCGACCAACTGCGGCGTGCCTTTGACCTTCCGGGTGTTGACCAGAATCTGCGCATAGTTGGCGGCCGGCGCCTGGGGGTTGACGTTGTAGTAGAAGCGGGGCGCGCTCTCACCCAGAAAGCTGGTGTATTCCTTGACCAGCGGCTCATGGCTGAGCACCACTTCAATGCGGCGCACGGCGGCGTCGGTGGCTTCGATCCTGACCCTTCGGGCAGCCACACATCCATCACGAACTGGTCCCGCTCGGCCAGGGGAAAGAACAGTTGGGGCACCAGGCGCAGGATGCCGAGCCCGGCCACAAAGGCCAGCACGCTGGAGACAAGAACCGCCTGCTTGTGGTCCATGGCCCAGGTGATGATGCCGTGATAGCCGCGCTGCATGCGGTCCAGGGGGGTGAGCTTGGGGGGCTCGGCGGAGGCTTCCCGCTGGTGATCGACCAGCCCTTGAGCAATGAAGAAGCGGGCCAGCAGGGGGGTGAGCAGCATGGCCACGAAAAACGAGGTGCCCAGGGAGATGGCCACGGCGATGGGCAGCGAACGGATGAACTCGCCAACGGCGCCGGTCAGGAGCAGCAGGGGGGCAAAGGCGGCGATGATGGCCAGCGTCGCGGTCAGCACCGGAACGGCCATCTCCGTGGCGCAGCGCTCCGCGGCCTCATCGACGGGAACCTTGCGGTCCAAGAGCCCCACGTAGTTGTCCACAATGACGATGGCATTGTCGACCACCATGCCGAGCACCACGATCAGGGCCGAGATCGACACCTGTTGCAGCTCGATTCCGCAGGCGTTCAACATGCCGAAGGCCATGGAGACCGAAACCGGAATGGCGATGGCGGAGACCAGCGCGACGCGCAGCGGCAGCAGCAGCATGGTGACCAGGATGACGGCCAGAATGGCAATGCCGAATTCGCGGAAGAAGTCGTGGATGCGGTCGGAGACAACCCTGGGCTGATCGGCCACCAGGTCCAGCTTCACGTCCGGGGGCAGGGTGGTTTGGACACTCTTCAACTTGGCCCGCAGCGTGTTGCCGAAGTCCACGATGTTGTTGCCCTCGTGCATTTCGACGGCCAGCAGGATGGTCCGCTCGCCGCCGATGCGGGCGTACTGGGTGGGGTCCTTGTAGACCCGTTCGACGGTGGCCAAATCGCCAATGTGGACCGGCTGCCCGGTGGGCGAAACATCGACCAGGACCTGGCGAATCTGGTCCTCGGTCTCAAATGCGCCGCCGGAGTCGATGGGCACCTTGCTCTGGCCGGCGGGCACGCGGCCGGCAAACTGCACCGTGTTGCGGCCTTGCAGAGCCTGCATCACCTTTATAGGGTTGACGGAGTACTGCGAGAGCCGCTCGGTGGACGTCTCGATGTCGATTTCTTCCTTCTGGTCGCCGATGCGGCGGATTTTCGAGACTTCCGGGATGGTGCGCAAACCCGTTTCCACGGCCTGCGCGTAGTCCTTGAGATCGCGGTAGCCGTAGTGACCGCCATGGACGGCAATGAGCACCGCGACGGTGTCGCCGAAGTCGGAATCGACGATCGGGCCCAGAACTCCGGCGGGCAGCTCCGTGGCTTTCACTACGGCCAGGTCGAGGCGCAGCTTGGACCAGAACTCGTCGGAGTCCTTGACCTGTTTGTTCAGTTCCACATTGACGATCACCATGCCGTTACGGGTGGTGGAAAAGGTCTTGTCGCGGCGGACTTCCTCAAAATGGAAGAGCCGCTCTTCGATCTTTCGCGTGACCTGGTCTTCCACTTCCACGGCGGTCGCGCCGGGATAGATTGCGGCCACAATGCCGGTGTGGATGGTGATCTTGGGGTCCTCCCGGCGGGGCATGGTGAAGAGCGCGTAGAGGCCCACCGCAAAGAGCATCCCGGAGAGGATCAGGGTGACCTGGGGATAGCGCAGAGCGGCGCGGACGGGATTCACTGGCCGCCCCCGGCGAGGCGGACCGGGGAGCCCTCGCGCACATTTTGCTGGCCGGCGACGACCACCTGATCGTTCCCGTTGAGGCCGCTCAGGATTTCGACTTCGTCGCCCAGCGGCGCGCCCACGTCCACTCTCCGGGCATAGACCCGGCGCTGCGTGGGCTCGTAGACGTAGACCTCGGTCACTCCCCGGGTGTCGCGGACGACGGCGGCGCCGGGGACGGTGATGGCATTGACGATGGAAGGCCCGAAGACCCGGGCCTCGGCCACCATTCCCGCCCGCAGCAGGCGCTCCGGATTCTGAACTGCAATTTTCACCGTGTAGGTTCGCGAGGCCGGGTCCGCAGTGACGCCGACGGCTTCAACTTTGCCCTCGAACTGGCGGCCATCGAGCGACGGGATGGTGACCGTGGCCCGCGCGCCTTCGCGCACCTTGCCGATCTCCGCCTCCGGAATCGCCAGCCGCACCTTGACCGGGTTCAGGTCCAGGACGCCGATGACCGGGGTTCCGGCTCCGACGGTATCGCCCACATCGATGCGCCGCATTCCCACGAAGCCCGCAATCGGGGCTCGCAACTGGCAGTCGGCCAACCGCTTGCCGGCCTCATGCAATTGGGCAGACGCGGCGCGAGACTGATCGGCCGCCGCGTCCTTGTCCTCGACCCGCGTGCCTTGCCGGGCCATGTCGTAGCGCTGCTGCGCGGCCTGGTATCCGGCCTCAATTTTTTTGAAGTCGTTGGCCGCCAGGCTCTGGTGGTCGTAGAGGAACTTCATCCGCTTGTACTCGTCGAGCCAGCGGTCGTAGTCGATTCGCGCCTGCTCCAACTCCTGTGCGCGGGGGCCCTGCTGCGCCTTGCGGTCGACGGCCCGCGCCGCATCCGCCTGGGCTTGAGCGCCGTCGTAGGCATTGCGGTAGTCGGTCGAGTCCAGCTCGGCCAACACCTGGCCCTTGGCGACCGCCTGGCCCTCTTCGACGAAAACCCGGGCCACGCGGCCGGCAATCTGAAAGGCGCCCTGGGCCGTGACGTTGGCCTCGACCGCGCCGCTGGCCTCGACCGAAACCGGCTGCTGGACGCGGTTCGGCGTTCTGAGCCGCACCGGGACCGGCTGGTCGGCTGCCAGCTGCGGCTTCGGTCCGCAGCCCGCCAAGGGCAGCAGGGCCAGGAGGCACAGAGTCCATGCCCCCGCGGCAAGGCCGTCAAAAGCGACGCTGGTTTGAGTCCCCGTGAAATGGTTTTTCGGCTTTTCGTCCCTCAGATGCTGTTCTTTCGGTTGAAGGATCGAATGAAAAAGTACGTGGCGCATAACCTTCTTCTTCCTTGACAAGAATAGAATGACACGTCATTCTATTCTTGACAAGAGGTTGACAAGCAAAAAAATGGTCTATCGCAAGACCCCCTCCACCGAGGCTCGCAAGGTTGCCCGCCGGAAGACGATTCTGGAGGCCGCGACCCGTCTTTTCGGCTCGTTTGGCTATCACGGTACTACCGTGCCGATGATCGTGGCTGCGTCGGATAGCTCGGTGGGCAGCTTCTATGCACACTTCCGCAACAAGGAGGACGTGTTTGCGGCGGTGCTTGAAGTGCTGGGCGGCAAGGTGACGGAGGTGATGGATCAAGCCCGCTTGTCGCAGTCCGATCCCTTGCTGGGCCTGTCAGGCGCAGTGGAGTCGCTTTTTCTGTTCCTGGCGGATCACCCGCAGGAGGCGCGCATTCTGATTGTCGAGTCGTCGGGCCTGAGTCCACGGCTGGAGCAGGTGCGCCGGGACCTACTCAGGCGCCATGCGGGCATCGTGCGCACGACGCTGGAGTCGGCTGAAGGGGAATTCGCGGGGGTGAACCCGGCGATTGCCGCCCGCTGCCTGGTGGGCGCGGTTTTCGAGTCACTTTACAGCTGGGTGGAAGAGGACCCGGCCGGCCGAGTTCCAGCCGCGGAGGTGGCGCGCGCGGTTGCCGATTATAACCTGCGCGCACTTCGCCGCTGAGCGGCTTGACCGGCCCTACGCGGAGCGCGGAGGCGGGCGCAAAAAGGCTCGGCCCGCGTGCTGTGTGCGCGGGCCGAGCCTTTCGATTTCAAAATTGCCTTAGTAAAGCACTTTCAACCCAAACTGCACGATGCGGGGCTCAAAGGTACCGGTGACCGTGCCTCCGCTGGTGGGGTTGTTGATGCTGGTTGCGGTGGAGAGGGTGCCGCCCAGTCCGCTGGCCGGCAGGTAGAGGTTGGTGTGGTTGAAGAGGTTGTAGAGTTCGGCCCGGAATTCCACTTTCAAGCGCTCGACCGGGGTGCTGAATCGCTTGTTGAGATCGAAGTCGGTCTCGTAGAAGTTGGGCGTGCGGCCCGGATTCCGGCCGGAGTTGCCGAACGGGCTGAGCAGGTTGCCGCTTGCGTCCTTGGTTCCAGGCAGGGTGAAGGCGGCGTAGTTGACGTATTGAATGCTGCCGTTGGCCAGCCGGTCGTTGAGGCAGGAGTGCCCTGAGTGGCACAGCACGACATCGGAGCCCGGAACCCGGTTGGGCCGGTATTCATTGGCGCCGCGATAGGTGGCCGAAATCTGGGGCGACACGACGTTAGTGGAGTTGGGCGTGTAAGTGAGGTTGAAGGGCGTGCCGGCCTGCCAGGTGTTGACGGCACTGATCTGCCAGCCGCCGACGATGGCGTCGAGCACCGGATTGGCGCTGGAGAGGACCTGCCGTCCATGTCCTGCGGGCAGGTCGTAAACCAGGCTGGTGACATTGGCGACCGGGAGGTTGTAGTCCGACTGGGCGTAGTCGGCTCTGAGGTTGTTGCCGTCCTGGGGCGAGGGCGTGTTGCCTTCGAGCGAGGCGGATGCATTGTCGAGGGAGTGCTCCCAGGTGAAGGAGTTGAGCAGCGTCAGCCCTTCGACGAAGCGCTGCTCGTAGCGCACCTGGAGGGCGTTGAAGTGGGAGTAGAACTCGTTGACGGCGGCGGTAATGTCGCCGTAGTCGTACTGCGCTCCGATGTTGCTGCCCCAGGTGGGATAGGGGCGAACGAAGCCCGCGCCCAGCAAGGAATTGGATGGGTTGGCCAGGCCCTGCGCCGGGTTTCCCTGGTTCGCGTTCAGGAAGCCTTGCAGCTTGAGCCCGTGGTTGCCGATGAAGGCGATGTCCAGCAGGGTGTTCTTGGCCAGGGACTTCTGCACGCTGAGGAAGTAGCTCTCGACGTAGCTGTCCTTGGTGTCCTTGGGGATGTAGGTGATGTTGTCGGTTCCGGGGTTGAAGGTGGTGGCGAGGCCGGTTGGGTAGCCCTGATCGACGGTGCGATAGCCGGAGGCGGTGGCCTGCGACGGCTGGGTTACAGAGACAAAGAGGGCATTGGGTGCGTTGATCGCCAGGATGTCGCCCGAGCCGGCGCGGGTGTAATGCACATAGCTGGTGCCGAAGCCGCCGCGGAAGGCAATCGAAGGCGTGAGTGCAAAGGCAAATCCGACGCGCGGGGCATAGTCGCCGAGGGAGGGATTGACCAGCGTCTTGCCGTAGGCGCCGCTGCCCGAGTAGGGAGCGATGTTGCTGGTTGCCGTGAAGCCTGGGGTCAGCGTGAGCATGGAAACGGTCGCCGGATCGAAGTTGGAGAGGTTGTTGTGGGCCTCGGAGTAGGGCGAGCCGTACTCCCAGCGAAGGCCCAGGTTCAAGGTCAGCCTGGAGCTTACTTTCCAGTCGTCCTGGGCATAGGCGCTGTGCATGGTCTGGAGCAGGTGGGCGCGGAAATAGGTGGCCAGGGCGTAGTTGTTGGTGGTTCCGAAGATCAGGTCGGCCCAGTAGGTGTCGGCAGCGGCGGTGATGTTGGGGCAGTTGACCGGGTCCACCGGGGAGGTTACTCCGCCCACTGTCTGGCTGGGGCAGGTGCTGTAGCCCTTGCCGTAGGTGAAGGAGCCGTAGAGCGGGTTCGAGTCCTGCACCTGCATCCAGATGTGCTCGAACTCATAGCCGAACTTGAGCGAGTGCTTGCCCTTGATCCAGGAGAGGTTGACCTTGGGGTCCAGCAGCGAGGGATACTGCCACTGGGGGTTGGTGCTCTGCCGCCCGAAGGCGGTAAAGCCGCCGGAGACGCTGGTGGATGGCAGGCCGCCGGCCACCGTGGGGTCAGTGGGCAGACCCGGAATCACGATGGCGTTGTCGCCGATCGAGAGGGTGTATTTTCCGGCCCTGGTGGCCGACAGTCCAAGACGCGCATCGAGAACCTTGTTGGCGCCGATGAGGCGGGTGTAGCCCAGCGCCACCTGCTGGTCCAGGATCTTGATGCGCCCATTGGTCTGGCCATCGAGAGGAAGCGGCAGGGTGGGATGGTTGATGCCGGTCTCCTTGCGGTCGCTGACCTTGAGGAACCAGGAACTCTTTTCGCTCTGCTGGAAATCGAGGCGCAAATCGCCCTTGTCTGCGTTGTCGGTGAAGGGGGCATTGGTGGCGCAGTCGTTGGAGTCCAGGCCAGTGGAGGCGTTGACGCCCGTGGAACCTGGCGCCACCTGGCACTGCGAGGGGAGCTTGCCGAAGAAGGAGAGAATCTGCTTGGAAATGGGGCTGGCGTCGGGCGAGTTGAGAATCGATGTGCCGGCCTTCAAGTAGGTGGGTGTCGCACTGTTGGCTGTGAAGGGGTCCATCACATCCACGGCCAGAATTCCGTTGATTTCGTTCTCGGTAGGAACGGTGAGCACCACGGTCGGCGTGAGTGTCTGGCGGAAGCCCTCGTAATCCAGGAAGAAGAAGAGCTTGTTGGAGAGAATCGGTCCGCCGAAGTCGGCGCCGAACTGGTTGCGGTTGAAGCCCGGCTTGGGAAAGCTGAAAGAACCGGCTTTGGCCTTGTAATAGCCGAAGGCATTCAGGTCCGTATTGCGAACAAACTCGTAGAGCGTGGTGTGGAACTGGTTGGTTCCGCTGCGCGAAGCCACGTTGATGGTGGCGCCGGCCGAGCGGCCATACTCGGCGCTCTCGTTGTTGGTGACCACCTGAAACTGGGAGATAGAGTCCGGCGGAGGCTGGATGATCTGGTTGTCGAAACCCTGGTTGCTTTCGCCATAGGCGTTGTTGTCCATGCCGTCGAGCATGAAGTTGTTAAACATGCTGCGCAGCCCGTTGACGTTGTAGGAGCCGGCGCGCACCAAGCTAGTGACGGCGGTGGTGGTGGCCGCCGTCGGCGCCTGGCGCGAACCGGTCACCAGCGCCAGCAGATCTGAATAGTTACGGCTGACCAGCGGCAGCGACTCGGTCTGATACTCCGAAACTGTTTGCCCCCGTTCGCTGGTTTCGGTTTCGATCTGGAGGCTGACGTCGCTGACTTCGACGGTGGTGGCGTCCGCCTGGCCCACCTTGAGTGTGAGGTCGATGCGCTCGCGGCCGGCCACCGAGACGGTGATGTTTTTTGCCACCGCCGGCGCAAAGCCCTCGGCGCTGGCCTCGATGTTATAGACGCCCACCCGCAGCGAGGGAACCTCGTAATCGCCGGCGCCATTGACGACAACCTTGACCACGCTGCCGGTATTCACGTTGGTCACGGTGACCGCGGCGTTGGTCACCGCGGCCCCCGTAGCGTCATGGATGGAGCCCATGAGGCTTCCGTCCTCATATTGCGCACTTGCGCCGAGCCCGCAGAATGCGACCAAGAGGCCTACAAAGAAAGTTCTGCAGAGAATCTTTATATTGGTCATGGCAAAAAGGCTACAGACCGTCCTTGAAGCTTCTGTGAATTGGGTGTGAACGCGGTGTGAATCGCCGCCCGAGTCTCCTCGGCAGCGAGGGGATGAAACGCGGGCCGCTCCGCCTTGGCCTGCCGTCGCTCCGCTGGTCCAGCAGTGGGCGCCGCAGCCAGCCCCATGGAGCGGCTTTTCAGCCGCCGCCAGGGAAACTTCCCGGTTACTCCCCGCGCCGGCTGGCCCGGCCGCAATCTGCTTTACACTGTAGCCATGGAAAAGGGCGGTGGCACATTCCGTCCGCTCATGCTGGTGCTTCTGAGGAGGTAAAGGCGCATGAAAAAGATCGGCGTTCTTTTCGGCATGGAGAACAGCTTCCCGGGCGCGCTGGTAGAGCAGATCAACGCCCGCAACATCGACGGCATCCAGGCCGAGTTTGTCCAGGTGGGCGCTGTGCATCTGGACCAGCCATCGAGCTACTCGGTGATCGTGGACCGCATCTCCCACGACATCCCGTTCTATCGCGCCTTTCTGAAGCACGCCGCCCTCAACGGAACGGTGATCATCAACAATCCCTTCTGGTGGTCGGCGGACGACAAGTTCTTTAACTACACGCTGGCGCTGAAGCTGGGCGTCGCCGTGCCGGCCACGGTGATCCTTCCCCACAAGCAACTCCCCGAGGGCACCACGGACCGCTCGATGCGCAACCTGGAATTTCCGCTCGACTGGGACGCGGTGTTTGCCTATATCGGCGAGCACGGGTTCCTCAAGCCGGTCGACGGCGGCGGCTGGCGCGATGTGTACCACATCCACAATCGCCAGGAGTTCTTCCGCGCCTACGACCAGTCGCGCGACCTGTGCATGACCTACCAGAAGGCGGTGAATTTCGAGGAGTATTTCCGCTGCTATGTCGTCGGCCAAAAGAAGGTGCGCATCATGCCCTACGACCCGCGACGCCCGCACGCCGACCGCTACATACAGAATCCCCCGGCCTATGGCAAGAAACTGCTCAGGCGGGTGGAGCAGGACGCGCTCAAGCTCTGCCGGGCCCTTGGGTACGATCTGAACACCGTCGAGTTCGCCGTCGAAAATGGCATCCCGTACGCCATCGACTTCATGAACCCCGCTCCGGACGCGGACCTGCATTCGGTGGGTCAGGCCAACTTCGACTGGATCGTGAAGGAAGTGGCCGACCTGGCCATCGCCAAGGCCAAACTAGCCCCGCAGGCGCCGGAACTCCGTTGGCAGGCCTTCCTGGGCGCCGAAGCTGCCCAGACCGCCAAGCCAGTGGCAAAGAAGAAGCCGGCTGCAAAGAAGGCAGCAAAGAAGCAGCGGTTGAAACTCCCAGCCGACAAAGCAGCCCCCGTGCCCGCAATGAGCTAGCGTGGCGTCTCACGCAAAGATGTGCGAATTTCTCCGTTGCGGATGTGCCGTAGAGCAGGTGGCTGTCCAGTGCGGCATTGCCGATTGCTCCTGATACCCGGCAGGAGTTGGAACAGGCGGCCCGCTCGGGAAGGACGGAGCAGGGCATCGCCTTGCGAGTTCGTATGGTCCTCGGAGCGGCCGTCGGAAAGTCCTATAACGCGCTGGCCGCCGACCTAAGGACTTCTCGCCCGACGGTGATCGAATGGCGTCGCCGCAGCTCCGCCAAGGACGGTGGCGTCGGCAAAGGCTCGGTACAGCGCGTCCGGCGGGCGAACGGCTTGAACAGGCTGCGGGAAAACTCGTTGTTTTGAAAGGGCACGACTTTAATCCTGCAGGAACGGGGGGAGCGTAGCGCAACGCTGGGCCCACTGCCTTCCCCTTCCTCGAACTCAAGCCCGGACAACGACTTCCCCCGGATTTCCCGAAGCTGAACCGGGACGAACGGGCCGGGAAGTGGTTCCCAGGCTGGTTCCGGCAGGCTTGACGGGGCCCGGTGGCGGGCCTAGACTCGTTTGGTTTGGGCATGAGCCATTTGGCCCTTGCTTCAGACTGGCCGGTTTTGGGACTTTGTCCGGAATTCCGGCCGGGCACGGCTCCGTTCATACGGAGGAAACCCTGTCGCGTCTATCCTTGCGGATGATTGCACTGCCCGCATCCGCAACCCGCACGGCAGGCAATCGGAATTGGAGAGATGTATGGCATCTGTATCCCTGGACCAGGAGATCAACCCCTGGGAGGCACAAAGCGCTCGGTTTGAATTTGCGGCACGGAAACTCAACCTGGAAGAAGGACTGTGGAGAGTGCTGAGCACTCCCGCGCGGGAGATTATCGTTCACTTTCCAGTCACGCTGGATAGTGGGAAGATCGAGATGTTCACCGGCTTCCGCGTACAGCACTCGATAGCCCGCGGGCCGGGCAAGGGGGGCGTTCGCTATTCGCCCGTCGTGAGTCTGGACGAGGTCCGGGCCCTGGCCAGTTGGATGACCTGGAAGTGCGCGGTGGTCAATATCCCCTTCGGCGGCGCCAAGGGGGGGGTGATCTGCGATCCGAAGAAGATGAGCATGGGCGAGCTGGAGCGCATGACCCGGCGCTACACGTCAGAGATCATCGACTTCATTGGGCCGGAAAAGGACGTACCGGCTCCGGACGTGAACACCAACGAGCAGACCATGGCCTGGATCATGGACACCTACTCGATGCACATGGGGCACACGGTGACC
>Ga0182030_10013263_pt1 | contig 16408 bp, 14 predicted proteins | sample 812S3MmetaG_FD_121299 | JGI IMG/M metagenome (GOLD analysis project Ga0182030, IMG submission 121299) | Permafrost microbial communities from Stordalen Mire, Sweden - 812S3M metaG (Illumina Assembly) | ecosystem: Environmental > Terrestrial > Soil > Wetlands > Permafrost | place: Sweden...
CGCCCGGCGACGATCCGGGCGGTCCTGGCCATGGCCGTGTACCGGTCCCACCGGACGACGGGGCGGGAGGCCCGGAAGCCCGGGTCGGTCTGCTGGCATCGCGGGCAGGCCAGCCGGCCGAAGGCATCGATGCGCCAGCCGGCGCCGATCGCGCGGACGCGCAGGTCGCCCTCGCCGAGCGCGTCCGGGTCGGTATGCCAGGAGATACAGGAACCCATCTCGCACCACATGATCGGTATCCGCAGCTGATCACCGATCATGGCCCGCGCCGTAGCCCCGGCCTGAACAGGAAGATCGGCCGGGGCAAGGGCCTCGGCCGGGACCAGAGGCTCGACCCGGACAGCAGGCTCCGCACGGACTGGTTCTGCCCGGGCGGCAGGCTCTGCCCACGCGGCAGGCTCTGCCCGGACGACAGGCTCTGCCCACGCGGCAGGCTCTGCCCACGCGGCAGGCTCTGCCCACGCGGCAGGCTCTGCCCAGGCAACAGGTTCCTCGGGCGCGGCCGGGACAGCTGGCACGGCCGGGACGGCTGGCGCGGCCGGGACGGCGTCCTCCCGAAGTTCGGCGAGCCAGTCGTTCATCTGGAGCATGCTGGCGTCGTCGCCTGGCCGGATCTTGATCTTCATGTCGGGCCTCCCGGTGAACCAGCGGTGAGCGCCCTCCAGCGGCGGGTGACCTGCGGTCAACGAGCGCCTGATTCGTCCCGGTACGGGTATGCCAGCATTGCACTTACCCTCCCGGGCAAGCGCCCGGACTCACCGTTTCTGCTTTTACGCCTTCACGGTCTCGACTCTGAATTACAGCTAGATATACCTGCGATAAATATTCGGCTTATTCGCGAGCCATTACGGCGTGGCGTGTGGACAAATTCTAATTTTCTCTATCCACAGGGTGTTAATCGCGTTCTTCCAGCTGAAGGCGCTGTTTTACCTAAGGTCCGGCGCCAGAATCCCCAATATCCCGCCGCGTACGCAACAGGCAAGCGCCGTTCTGCACAGGCCTTCCACAGGCTTGTTCACAGCGCCGGGCGCGGCCGCTGGTCTCACGGCCGCGGGGTGAGGACGATGCGCCGGCTGGTGCTGGCAGCGTCGGCCCAGGCTTGTTCGACGTCGCTGAGTGGCATCGACTGGGCATTGATATCAAAGGTGCCATTGGTGATCTCCCGGGCGAGCTCGGGGAGTTCGGCGAGGATCTCACGAGTGCTGACCGAGCCCTGGCCGCTGCCGACGATCTGGAGGCGGGCCGCGCGGAGCGCGGCGGATGGAATCGCCGCCGTGGGTCCGGCCACCGAGCCGATTTCGATCCAGGTGAGCGGCTTGCCGCGGTCGTCGCGGTCGGTGACGACGGCGACCATCGCGGCGGCGGTGGGTTCGCCCCACAGATAGTCGATGACCACGTCGACGTCGGTGGCGGCGCGTCCGAGCCGGCGGGCGACGTCGTCGGCGTCCCCTTCGAGCAGCACCGTGTCGGTGGCGCCCAGAGCGGGCAAGCCGGCCAGCCGGCCCGCGCCGCGCCCGGCGGCGACGATCCGGCCCGCGCCGAACAGCTTCGCGATCTGGACCGCCAGCTGACCGGCATTTCCGGTCGCGGCGAGCACGAGCACGTTCTGCCCGGCACGGAACTCGACCCGCTGCCGCAGCGCGATCCAGGAAGACATGGCCGGGTTCATCGCCGCGGCGACCGCGACGGGGTCGCAGCTTTCGGGCAGCACCAGGCTGCGGCGGGTGTCGATGACAGTCTGCTCGGCCATCGCGCCCATCGTGGTGTCCGGGAGGAGGAAATAGCGCAGCAGGCCGTCCGGGCCGCGCCCGACGCCGTCGATGCCGGGCACCAGCGGCAGCTCGTCGGTGCTGGTGTAGTGCGATCCTCCTGCCTGCGACCGGACGCGCGGATGGAGCCCGGCCGCGAGCACGTCGACGAGTATCTCGTCGGCACCGGCCGGGACCGGGACCGGGAACTCCTGATACCGGGGAGCTGAATCGGACGAGGTGACAACAGCGGCGTGCAGGACGAAACCTCCGGGCACGTAGTTGGTTTGTATTACCAACAAACTATAGTTGGTATCACAAACTAAATCAACTAGGCTGCGCGCATGCCTACGTCAGCGGAGACCGAGCAGGCAGCGGCCGTCGAGCATGCGGATCTGGTCGATGTCATCGTGCAGACGTCGTTCGCCACGATGGCGGTACTGAACAGGGTCGCCGCCGAGCACGACTTGTCCCTCACCCAGCTGCGCGTGCTGGCGATCCTGCGGGACCGGCGGCTCAGGATGACCGAGCTCGCTCGCTACCTCGGGCTGGACAAGTCGACCATGACCGGCCTCGTCGACCGGGCCGAGAAACGAGGGCTGCTGAGACGGGCACGCGATCCGGCTGACGGTCGCGCCGTGGACGTATTCCTCAGCGCGGACGGCGCACGAGCCGCCGAACGCGGCCATGAGCAGATCGCGCGGCTGCTGGCCCCCATGACGGGTACCCTCAGCCGCGCTGACCAGCACCGGGTGCAGATACTGCTGGCGGCCATGCTCAGCGGGCGGCCAGGATGACGGCCGCTGGGACTGGCCTGCTGCTGGGACTGGCCTGCCGCTGGGACTGGCCTGCCGCTGGGAGCCGGGGCGGTGGCCGGGGAGACCTGAGGCTAGCTGAGGTGGCCGATCGCGCCTGGTTTGCTTCCTGGTCCGTCGCCGGAGCATTTGCCGGTGGCCAGCCCGTTGGCCGTACTGTAGGCGTCCGAGACGGTGCCGTTCGCCTGGTCGATTTCGGAATTGGCCTGGGCGATCGCCTGCTTGATCTGGGTATTCGCGGACGAGACGAAGGCATTGACGTCCGGCGGGATATTCACTCCCTCGTTGGCAATGACCGTCACGTCGGTCACGAGGTTGTTCATGTCCTGCCGCACCGCCGATATGGCGTCTTTCAGGTTGCCGACGTCGTAGGCCACGTTCTGCTCATCGCGGCCGATGTTGGTCTTCACGTCGTAGTCCACATTATCCTGCAGGTTATCGCAGGCGCCCGCTGAGTCGCCCTGGCCGTTATTCACGTCCTTCGTCTCGCCATTAAGATCGCTGCTTTCCTGGGCCACGGCCGAGGACAACGCGCTGACAATGCTGTTGAAGTTGGCCGGCACGTCGGCCGCGGCGGAGGATGTGCCGCCGCTGCCGCACGCGGTAACAGCCAGCAGGGCCGCGAAGGCCAGCAGGCCGAGGCCAGTTTTCATGAGCCAACCCTCTTTTCGATATTCGAGTCCCGGTCAGGTCCCCAGGACGAGCAGCCGACCGCCCACGGCGAGCGCCGCGAGCGAGCCCGCCAGCCATAGCAGCGACCAGATCAGCTTCGGGATGCCGGTCGCGCCGCGGAGAATTTTCGCGTCTGCTGCGCCGAGACCATGCTCGACGACCGTCCGCACCCCGGACAGCAGCAGCAGCCAGGCGGTGGCGTAAGCGGTGATGACCTGGGTATGCGCAGGCGCGAACTTGGCCACGAGAAAAACCAGGGCGCCCGCGAGGGGTACCGTGACGAAAGCGAACGAAAAGCGCACCGCGAGCAGCAGAATGGCGAGCAGGACCAGGAACACCCAGAACATCGAAAGGATATACCCGGACTCGATGAGCTTGGCCGCGCCGAGCCCGAATGCGCTGGGGCCCACATAACCGACAACGGTAATGAGGAAGGTCGAGGATACGCCGCCACCAGCGAATGTGGTCTTCCCGTCACCGTTCGGCTTTATCGTTATCGACCGGACGCCGCGGCCCGATAGCGATGAGACTATCGCGTGCGCTCCTTCGTGCGCCATGGTATCGATATGGCGCACGACCGCCCAGGTTCCCTCGAATGCCACGACGACGAGCATGACCAGGCCGATAAGCAAGGCCGCCCCTCCTGACAGCGGGCTCTGCGTCATGTTCATGCCCTTGAAGGTAGCGCCGCAGTTGCGTGGCTGTCCATCCTTCGCCTCCTCGCCTTGCTCCGGATTCAGGCACCGGTTCCGGCCGGTGAAACGCCGGACCGTTCGGAGAATGAATGATTTTACCGAACGGATCTGGGCTTTACTTTCCGGCATAACTCATTGCGGCCGTGCGCATCGCCGAAACCGGCTTCCGCGGCGGCGGCGGTTTCGGCGGTGATGAGCTGGTGGGAGTAGATGTCGAGCAGCCCGAGGGCGAGCAGCCGGTCACCTTCGGGTCCGAACATGTCGGTGCCGATCGCCCGGGACACGTGCTCGTGGAGCAGCGGGAGGCCGGCCGCCATGGCGGTAACCAGCGTGGCCCTGATCCTGCGGTCGACGGCGGGGGGATCGGGGCGGGCGTCGTCGGCCCGCGCGAGCCACTGCTCGGTGGCGGTCACCATCTCCTCGAAGATCGGCCCGGCGGTGGCGGACCCGTCCACCAGGGCGCGCGCGATATACCGCTGATACCGCTGGGCGACGAGCCGGACGACGGCCACGTCGCCCGGGTCACCGAGGATCCGGGCGTTGACGCCGCGCAGTACCCCGGCCACGTATTCATCGCACGCCTGGCGAAGTTCCTCCTTGGACCCGAAGTGGTGCCGGAGCAGTCCGGGCGATACGCCGGCGGTCCGGGCGATGCCCCGGATGGTGGCACGTTCGTACCCCTCTTCGGCGAAATGCCTGATGGCTGCTTCGCGGATCCGGGCCCGGGCGGTGAGATCCGCCGGATCTGGGTGGCCGGCGGTCATTCGCCTTGCAGGTCCCGCCGGCTGAACGCGATGCCGCCGATCAGGGCGCTCGCGACGCCGATGGCGACCATGACGCCATTGGCCGCCCAGTGCGGCGGCACGGCGGGGGCCGACGCCATCTGATGGAAGACCGAGGTGTCGAGTATCCAGTGGCTGACCGCGCCGATACCGCCGATGACGACGACGAGCAGCGACCAGCCCAGCACCGCGTAGACGACGATCGAGGTGCCCCGGGGCCACACCCCGAGCGCCAGCACGCCGAGGCCGCCGATGGTGACGGCGGGCGGGACGAGGTTCACGCCCGCCGCGGCCAGCGTGCTGAAGCTCACCCCGGCGTGCTGGCTGGCCGCGCCGAGCCAGCCGAAGACCCCGGCCACCACCCCGCTGGCCACCAGGACGACGACGGCCACACCGAGCCTGCCGCCGAGCCACCGGGCACGAGAGACCGGGCGGACCAGGACGTGGTCGAGCCGTCCGGCTGACTCTTCCCCGCGGGCGGCGGTGACCTGGCCGGCGGCGGCGAAGGCCACCAGTACCGCCAGGATGAGGAAGCACACGCCGAGCACCGCAGCAGCCCCGGTCCCCGGCGCGCCGAGCTTCGCGAGCACCTTGTGCACCGAGGAGCCCGCTATAGTCGCGCCCGCTGACCTGGCGATGAGCCCGTACAGCAGTCCGGATACCGCGATCGCCGTCCACCAGCTGACGGCAACGGGCCGGACCAGCCGGATCGCCAGGCCCGCGGGCCCGCGGAGCAGCCGCAGGTGCGGCGCGCGGCTCGCCCGGTCCGGCACGATGGCCGTCCCCACGTCGCGGGTACCGGCCAGCCGCACGGCGACGGCGGCCAGGACCGCGGTGAAGGCGATGATCGGGAGCAGGGCCAGCGGCTGGGGCGCGGTGAGGGGACGGAGTTCCTCCACCCAGCCGAGCGGGGAGGCCCAGATCAGGCCGTGCAGGCCCAGCCCCGCGTCGGCGATCATCCGCACCGCGTAGCTCACCCCGAGGAACCAGGCGGCATAGGCGGCGGCCTGACGACGGGTGGCCGCCAGCTGGCTGGTGAGCGCGCCCACCGCCAGGAACATGACCGCGGTCGCCACCATGGCCAGGGCGAAGTAGAGCGCCGGGCCGGCCGCGATGCCGACGCTTGAGTCCAGGCCAGTCAGGACGGTAAGCAGGGCGGTAAGCGCCCACAACGTGACGACGCCGGCGGCCAGGCCGCCGAGCGACCGGACGGCGGCCCCGGCGCGGGTGACCGGGCCGGCCAGCAGAAGTTCCCAGCGTCCGTTGTCCTCCTCGCCGCGCAGCAACCTGGTGCTGGTCAGCAGGCCCCACACCGCGCCGAGGAGCATCAGCGTCATCGAGATCTTGAAGACCGTGAAGCCGGCCACGGTCTGGAGCTGGGGAGCCGGCCCGAACAGGGCGCTGGTCGCCTTGTTCGAGCCGTAGGCGGCCGCCAGCGCGTCTCGCTGTGCCCGCGTCTTGTAGATCCTGGTGTAGCTGACGGCCGACGAGGCAATGGCGATGCCGAAGATGTATCCCCAGATAGCCCCGGAACGGACCGAGCTGCGAGCGGTCAGCCGGGCGACGGGCTCAACGGACACCATGGCGCATCCCCTGGCCCGCCCGGTCGCCGCCGTCCTGGTCGCCGCCGTCCTGGTCGCCGTACTGGGCGAGGAACAGCTCCTCGAGCGAGGGCTCGCGGCTGACCAGCTGCGTGACGTCGGCGGCGGCCAGGACCTTGAGCAGCGGCGCCACCGGCCCGCGGACATGGCACCGGACCACCGGCCCGGCTACCTCGACCGAGCTCACCCCGGGCACGTTCGAAAGGTCGGGGACCGCACTGTCGAAGGTCGCCGCCACGATGACCGCGGACAGGTGCCGCAGCTGCGCCAGCGTCCCTATCTCCACGAGCTTTCCCGCCCGCAGGATGCCCGCCCGGTCACACAGCGCCTCGACCTCGCTCAGGATGTGCGAGGACAGGAAGACGGCCTGGCCGCGGTCGCGGGCCTCGCGGATGCTGCGCCGGAACGCCTGCTCCATCAGCGGATCGAGCCCGCTCGTCGGCTCGTCCAGGACGAGCAGGTCGGCGCGGGTCATCAGGGCGGCGATCAGGATGACCTTCTGCCGGTTCCCCTTGGAGTAGGCCCGGATCTTCTTGGCCGGATCCAGGTCGAACCGGGCGATCAGCTCGTCCCGGTAAGCCTCGTCGACACGGCCCTGGACGCGGCCGAGGAGGTGCAGGGTCTCAGCGCCGGTAAGGGACGGCCACAGGTTCGCCTCACCGGGCACGAAAGCAAGCCGGCGGTGGGTCTGGGCCGGCTGGCGCTGGCAGTCCAGGCCGAAGATCTCGGCGTGCCCCCCGGTCGGGTTGATGAGGCCGAGCAGCAGGCGGATCGTCGTGGTCTTACCCGCGCCGTTCGGCCCGAGGTAGCCGACCACCTCACCGGGCGCAATCTCCAGGTCGAGGTGATCAAGGGCGGTGACATCGCCGTAGCGCTTGGTCAGCCCCTCCGTCCGGATGGCCGGGCTGCTCACAGCGATCTGCCTCCCATCCGCCGCACTATACCAGTGTATAGGAAACTATCCAGATGTACAGCGCGGCAAACGAATCATCGTGGACATCCGCCTCGTTATAGGCAAGGTGGATGTCCACGATCATGGGTGTGTTACTTGCCGGCCGTGACGGCTTTCAGCTCGGCGAGCGACTCCCGGACGAGCGCCCCGAAGGCCTGCTGATTGTCCGGGTCGACCCAGCGCTGGAACGCGAGCTTGAAGACCGCGATCCCCGCCTCGGCCGCCAGCTCGGCGGCGGGGTCGGCGACACCGCGGCGCCGCAGCACGCCGGCGAGCGCCGCGGACAACGTGGCGAGCTTGATCAGCTCGCGCTCTTGCAGCTCGACGTTCGCGGCAATGACGCGCTGGCGCTGGCGGGCGAATTCGCGGCGTTCGGCGAACACGGTCTCGACGGCCTCGACGGCCGCGGCGACCGCGTCGATCGGCGCGGCCGAATCGGGCGCGCTGGCGAGCGTGCTCACGAGGAGCTCCTGCAGGTCACCCGCGCCCCAGAACAGCACCTCGCGCTTGTCGGCGAAGTGCCGGAAGAACGTCCGCTCGGTGAGGCCGGCCCGCTTGGCGATCTCCGCCACCGTGGTCTGCTCGAACCCGCGCTCGACATAGAGCGCCAAGGCCGCCTGCTCGAGCCGCCCGCGTGCGTTCGGCTCCCATCGGCTCATGACCCCCATCGTACTTGATGGCAGCGGCTGACATCGGGGCTGCGGCTGGCGGTCTAACCGCCCAGGTGCTGGATGTCCACCGGCGGCAGGTCCTGCACCTGCTGCTTGGTGAGGTTGAGCCGGATACCGTCGTCGACCCCGGTGACCGCGCCGATCGGGATAGCCACTTCCTTACGCCCCCACAGGTGCCCTTCCTGCAGGAGCACGTGGGTCACGTGGCGGCTGTCCGGGTCGATAACCAGCCCTTGGACTCGCCCGATGGGGCCGTCGGTGGCATGGACGTGCTCGCCGCGGCGCACCTCCACCTCGTCCAGCGGGACCGTGTCGTAGGTGACAGCCAGCGGGACCATAGGCCCGCCCGCGCCCAGGCCGTAGTAAGGCATGAAGACCACCTGCTCGGGGTTATAGTCCGGGTAGTCCGGGTAACCCGGCAGGAACTGCGTCTCCTCGGCGGGATCGAGCTGCTCGAACTCCGCCAGGGTGCAGCGGAGCCTGATCTCGCCGGTCGTGGCGTCGATGAGGTCAAGGGGAACCAGCCGGCCCGGGCCAGACCAGTGCTTCGGTTCGACCACGAGATGGGTGATCGTACGAGCGGCCGGATCGATGACCATGCGGGCCACCTTGCCGCAGATCCCGTCGGTACAGCTGGCGCTGGCCCCGATGGTGAACGACTTCGCCGCTGCCATTACCGTCCTCCTCGTGCCTAGCTCGGCGGTCAGCGTACCGGCGAGCGGCCCCGGCGCGTGCGGGTTCCGGCCTGGCGCACGCCGGGCTCGCACTGGCCAGGTGCGCGCACCAGCGCTCGTTCCGGAAATGATCTTGAATTTCACCCGGACGGTTGCGAGCGGCCAGCCTCGGTGCCGGGGGGCGGGGAGGGGACGCGCTCGCCGGGAACGTCGGCCGTGGCTGACAGCGCGGCATCGAGCATCCGTTCGCGCCGGTCAATCTCCTCGCCCATGTATAGCACCAGCGACGCCAGCTCGGCGGTGTTACGCGGCCGGATCCGGGCACAGAAGGCCGCCAGCCTGCGCGCGACCGCGAGGCGCCTGCTCATCGGCGCCCGCGTGATCACCTGCGGGATACCCAGGCACCTGAGCGCGAGGAGACGGCCATCGGGGCAGCCGGCCCCGCCGGGACTTTCGGTGACGCTGGCCGGTAGTCCCTGTTCGGTAGGTGTCATCTCAGTCGGTTTCGTCCTTCGGGGATGGGTTGCTGCGGGCACTGCGTGCGGAGTAGGACGCGCCGCGCAGCCGCCCGGTTGACACCAGACGGCACAGTCAGTGATGCGGCGGTAACGCCGGGGGCCTAAGGTGTCACGATACGGTCACGGTGATGGTGGTGCGGGATCCTCGCGGAGAAAACCGGGATCAGTATCTATGCCGCCCGCCTGGCCGGCGGGTCGTCATAACGAGCAGGCGGCCGTCGCCTCGCCGGTATGACGGCCTGCCACCTCGGCGATGCCGCCGGCGAGGAGCCCGGCCAGCAGTGTCCTGCCACGCCGAGATCGGGTTGCCGGTCCAGCGGCTGTGCGCCGGGACGGACTCGCCCCGCATCACCAGCGACTGCGGTCCGATCGTGGCGCCCTGCGCCACCAGTGACCCGGGCAGCACGATGGTGTGCGGTCCGAGGGTGGCACCCGCACCGATCCGGACCGGGCCGAGCCGCATGATCCGGTCATGAAACAGGTGAGTCTGCACGACCACGCCGCGGCCGATCGTCGCGTCAGGCCCGATCTCGATCAGGTCCGGCTCCGGCAGCCAGTACGTTTCGATCCACGCGCCGCGTCCGATCCGCGCCCCGAGGCTGCGCAGCCACACGTTGAGCAGCGGGGTGCCGGTCGCCGATCCGGCCAGCCACGGCACGGCCAGCTCCTCGACGAAGGTGTCAGCCAGTTCGTTGCGCCAGACGAACGAGCTCCATAGCGGATGCTCGGCGGCCCGGCACCGCCCGACCAGTATCCATTTGGCGGCCGTGGTGATCGCGCAGGCCAGCACGCCTGCCGCGAGCAGCACCAGCCCGGAGACGGCGGCCGTCAGCGCCAGCCCGAACCGGGTGAGCAGGCCGCCCAGCACGCTGAACACTCCCACGCCGAGCGCGCCGGAGGCGATCACCGGGATCAGGCGGCACACCTCGACGCAGGCCCGGGCCAGGACCAGCCGGCCCGGCGGGTCGAAAGTACGCGCCGGGTCCGCGGCGTCGGGTTTGCGGGGCAGCAGCATCGGCGGCTGACCGAGCCAGGACGACCCGGCCGCCGCGCTGGCCGGCGCGGCGGACAGCACGCCGATCAGGCCGCCGTCCGGCACGTCGCGCCCCGGGCCGACCATACCTGAGTTGCCGACGAACGCCCGCTCGCCGACCCGCGCGCAGCCGAGCCGCAGCCAGCCGCCGCGCAGCTCGTACGCGGCGAGCCGGGCGTCGTCGGCGAGGAAGCTGCCGTCGGCCAGCCCTATCAGGTGCGGCAGGGCAAGCACGGTTGAGGCCTCCACGCGCCGTCCCACCCGGGCGCCGAGCAGCCGTAGCCACACCGGGGTGAGCAGGCTCGCGTAGATCGGGAACAGCCCCGTGCGTGCCATCCCGACCAGATTCTCGGCGAGCCAGGCTGCCCATCCGGCCCGGCCGTCGGCCCGGTGCAAGCCCGGCGGTAGCAGCTGGGCCAGCAGCCGGACGAGGGTGGCCGTGATCAGGCCGTAGGTCACCAAGCCGAGCGTCACGGTCATGGGCGAGCTGGCCACGGCGAGCAAGGTGGCGGCGCGCAGGCTGTGCGTGTTACCGACGAGCAGGGCCACTACCAGCAGGCTTGGCGCGGCTGCGAGTAGCGGCAGGACCGAGAGGAACAGCACGGACGCGGTGTAGGCGATGCGCCACCGGCGGGAGCGGACGGCGCACGGCGGCGGCCAGGTGGCGCCAGCCACCCCGGCCGGGCGGGCCGGCGAGCCGGCCCAGCGCTGGGCCGCGGGGACGTACCCGTTGACAGATGAGCCGGGTTCGACCTCAGCGTTGTCGCCGATCACGGTGCCGGGCATCAGCGTCGTCCTGGTGCCCACCCGGGCGCCGGAGCGGATGGCGACCGCGCCGACGTGCAGCACATCCCCGTCCAGCCAGACGCCGGACAGGTCCACTTCTTTCTCGACCGCGCAGCGGTCGCCGAACGCGGCCATGCCGGTCACCGGCGGATCGGCGTGCAGGGCGACGTCCTGGCCGACCCGGCAGCCCAGCAGCCGCGCGTAACGGGCGGCCCAGTGCGTGCCGGAGATGCTGCCCATAGCGAAGGTCGCGGCGACCGCCCCGCACGCCCACAGCCGCAGGTGCACAAGGCCGCCGCGCCGGTACTCGCCGGGCTTGATCCGCCCGCGCAGCACCCGGACCCCGATCGCGGTGAGCACGACCCGGCCGGGGACGCTCATCAGCACCAGCCAGCCCGCCACCAGTTCCGGTACCGGGAGGTACGGCATCCAGCCGACCCGGCCGAGCCGGAACACGTCGGCCACAACACCGACGACGATCAGGTACCGGATCCCGGTCACCGTCGCGGTGAGCAGCAGCACCAGCATCCGGGCCAGGCCGGACCCGTGCGGTGCCGGGCGGACTACCCGTGGGCTGCGCCGCGGGCTGGTGAGGTTGTCGAGCCGGTCGGCCAGCTGACGCAGCACCGGATGCTGGTAGATGTCTGCGACTGAGACCCCCGGATGGGTCCGCCGCAAGGTGGTGACCAGCTGGGCGGCCGCCAGGCTCGTGCCGCCGAGGGCGAAGAAGTCCGCGTGCTCGTCGTCCACGGTAACGCCGAGCAGCTCCTCCCAGCGGGTGGCGAGCGTTCCCGCCGTGCCCGCCATGCCCTTAGCCGGGCCCACTGGCCGGCCTGGGCCCGGCCAATCCGGCGGCGGCCAGGGCAGGGCGGCCCGGTCGACCTTGCCGGAGGTGCGGGTGGGCAGGCTGTCCAGGACGACGATCCGGGGCACCAGCGCGGCTGGCAGCTGGCGGGCGAGCACCTGGCGGGCGCGGGCCGGCTCGATGGTGGCCCCCTGCTCCGGGACGACGTACCCGGCCAGCACCTGGGCGCCGCCGGCCGTCATCTTCACGGCGGCCGCGGCGGCGCACACCCCCGGCAGCGCCCGCAGCGCCGCGTCGATCTCCCCGAGTTCGATCCGCCGGCCGCCCAGCTTCACCTGGTCATCAGCGCGGCCGGCAAACAGCAGGCCGGCCGGGTCGGCACGGACCAGATCGCCGCTGCGGTAACCGCGCTCCCAGCCCAGGCTCGGCACCGGAGCATACTTCCGGCGGTCCAGCGCCGGGTCGAGATAGCGGCCGAGCCCGACGCCGCCGATCACCAGCTCCCCGGTCTCGCCCCAGGCCACCGGCTGTCCGCCCGGATCGAGTACGGCCAGCTGCCAGCCGTCCAGCGGCAGGCCGATGCGGACCGGGCCGCGGGCCGACAGCGGCGCCGCGCAGGCGACCACGGTCGCCTCGGTCGGGCCGTAGGTGTTCCAGACCTCACGGGTGCCGTCACACAGCCGGGCCGCCAGCTCGCCCGGGCACGCCTCGCCGCCCAGGATCAGCAGCCGGACGTGCGCGACGGTCTCCAGCGGCCACAGCGCGGCCAGCGTCGGCACGGTCGACACCACGGTCACCCGCCGTCTAGCCAGCCAGCTGCCGAGATCAGCTCCGGCCCGCACCAGCGCGCGCGGCGCCGGGATCAGGCAGCCGCCGTGCCGCCAGGCCAGCCACATCTCCTCACACGACGCGTCGAAGGCCACCGACAGGCCGGCCAGCACCCGGTCGCCGGGACCCAGCGGCCACTCGCGCACGAACAGCGCAGCCTCGGCGTCCACGAATGCGGCGGCCGAGCGATGGCTGATGGCCACGCCCTTCGGCTTCCCGGTCGAGCCGGAGGTGAAGATGATCCAGGCGTCGTCATCCGGACGCGGCCGGCGCGTCACGCCGCCCGGGACCACTCCCGGACGGGTGGTCAGCGTCAGCCCGGCGCCGAGCACCGCGCAGACCCCGGCCTCGGACCAGACCAGCTGGACGCGCTCATCCGGATCGTCCGTGTCAACCGGGACGTAAGCGGCGCCCGCAGCCAGCACACCGAGGATCGCCACATACAAGTCGGCCGTGCCGGACGGCACCCGGACACCGACACGGTCGCCCGCGCCGATACCGGCCCCGCGCAACCGGGCCGCCAGCGAGCCCGCCTCGGCCGCCAGCGCCCGGTAATCGAAGGCGTCGCGCCCGTCATCAAGCGCCGGGGCATCCGGGCAGCCCGCCACGGTGCGCTCGAAAACATCGACCAGCGTCCGCTCCGGCGGCGCCGCGGCGGCCCGGAACACCGCCAGGCCGGAAGCTGCGAGCTCCGGCAGATGCAGGTCCGCTCCGAGGCCGGTCGACTCGCCCGGAGAATAAGTTGTAGACAACTAAGCTCCCCCACCGCTCGCCGAGGTTCCCCGACGGTCGCTTTTGCCCATGCCATGACACGCGTCCGATACGCGATAGTGCGCATCGGATCGAGCGGCTTAAGGCATTAGCTGGGACCTGCCGCGCTTCAGGTAAAGTGGCAGCCTTCGGCAAGTTAATGAACACAATTTCCTCTCGCGAAGATTGCGCGCAATGATTCCTGGCCGAGGGGGCCTAGTTTGGCAACTGGATGGGCCACTGGCGCCTGGTTCTGATTATGAGACGCGCGGCCGCTAAACTTCGTTTACGCGTAATTCTCGCAGCTGCTAACAGCAGGCGAATTCTACGGATCTGGCCCGTATTTCGTGCTGGCAACTAGCATCGCCCTTTCCGCAGACAAGTCGCGCGCTTGCGCCCCGTGGAGCGCGTGCGGCGCGAACGGCGCGGGCGGCGCGAGCACGGGGCAGATCACTCCGACGGTGCTGGGATGATAGAGGTAATGAGCAAGTCATCTTCCCGCCGCTTCCCGGTGACCGTTACCCAGCTTCCGGTCACCCGTTGCCGGATCTGCCTCCGCACCGTGGCGTACCGGCCCGGCAGTCTCAGCGAGGTCCTGACCGAGCACTATCGCCGGGCCCATCCCGAAACGCTCGGCCTGCCCTCCTAGTCGTTCCCGCATTACCGTCAGCGGCTTCAGCGGCTTCAGCGGCTTCAGCGGGTAAATTCTCAGGGCTAGGATGGCCGGACGGCAGCGAAACACCGTTCGTTGCCAGCGGTCTCCTCGGGCAGCTTCGGCAGCGCAAACGAGGGATGGACGCCGGTGAGCTCGCGCAGCAGATCGCGCAGCCGGTGCTGCTCGGCGGAGAGCAGATGACTCTCGGTGTCGTGCTCACCGTGGTGACGCAGTCCCGGGTCGAGCTCCCGGGCCGCCGCCGACGGATCAACGGCACGGCCGGCCGGCCGGATCGCGGTGTTGCCGAGGAACCGCGAGGCGGCGACGATCCAGCCCTCGGCGTCGTCTAGCAACTGGTCGAACCAGGTCACCCAGACTGGCAGGCCGACGGCGCTGCGCATCGCCTCGCGCAGATAGCGTTCCCACAGCGCCAGACAGAGCGGCAGCGGGAAGCTGTCGCGGGCGTTAACCGAGCGAGCGATCTGCAGCGGCTCGCGGACGACCAACACGATCGCGGGCGGGGCCTGCAGCAGGGGCAGCCACAGGTCGGCGGTCAGGCAAATCCGCGGGTCCTTCCACACCCACGGCGCGCTGGGGTGGACGACCCGGAACGCGGCCCGGCACAACGGGATGAGGTCCTGTACCAGCGGTGTGCTGATCCATTCCGGGCCGGGCGGGGGCGGGCACCAGGAACGTGCGCCGGCCGCCTTGAGGATTGCATTGTTGCATTCGACGAGGGTGCGGCTCTCCCAGTGCCCGGCCGGGTTGGTCGGATGAGCGCCGATCAGGTCGGCCGGCGGGCAGATGGTCAGACCGAGCAGGTTCAGGGCCCTGGTGACCGCAGAGGTGCCGCTGCGGTGCATGCCCAGCACCACGACTCCCGGCCGGTCTTGTGTGGCGCGGCCGTCTTGGCCGACGGCGTGTTCTTGCGGTGCGTCGTGAGGCGGTGCGCTGGGCGCGGCTACCGACGAGGCCGGCGCCCGCCGGGCTGGCTGGGTGGCCATGGGCGCCTGCGGCCACTCCCCGAGCGGCCCGGCGTCAGCCCGGAACTCCCCGCCGACGCTGTCGTGGTGCATGGTAAAAGCGTATTCCACCGGGTTCCCAGTTCGTCGACGCTCACGTTATGCCGCGCTGGCGCCAATTCTGTGATCGTAGTTATCCGGATGCCGGATGACCCGCGCGCGGGTCCCCTTTTGCAGGATTTATGAGCCCCTTGAGGCTGACCAGTCCGGGAAACGCGCGAGAATCTGGATTCGGTCTGTGACTTCCGAACGCCCGGCTGGGTTTCCGGCAATAACGGCTGGCGGAAACGTGCCGAAATTGCAGGTTTGGGAAGACACGTGACGCAGTATGGCAAACGACACAAGTAGTTATCAACGAAGCTGGTCTGGCCACGGCCGGCCGCCGGACTCATCTCGGTGTCGCAGCCTGAAATGTCACCACCCGGTTACTCGCGATGACATACGGTTACGGTGTCAGGGACGACGCCTGGGGAGGGGTGTGGTGGCGTGGGTGACGGAGACGGCGAGCTGCCGAGTCTGGCGGACACGATCGCGGCGGTGCGTCGTGAGTTGAGCTCGGCACAGGCGGCGGGTCTAGGCCAGTTCCGGACCGGGCCGGTGGAGCTGGACTTCGAGGTCGCGGTGACCCGCACCGGCGGCGGGCCGGCCGGTGTGCAGGTAGGGGTGCTGACACTGGATGGCAAGGGCGGGCTGGCGGTTGCGGCTACGCAGCGGATCAAGGTGAGGTTGGACCCGCTGGACCTGGAGGCCGACGGGGATGCGCAGGTCTCCGAGGCCGGACTGGAGCCGGGCGTGGTGGCGTCTGAGGCCCTAGCCGAGGGCGTGCTGCCGGAACGTCCGCTCCGGGCGGAAGGCCTTGAGATCCACGAGGTGGACGACGGGTTCGTGGTTTACCAATCTCAACCGGAGTGCGTTCACCACCTGAACAACACGGCGGCCATCGTGTTCGAACTGTGCGATGGCGGCAACACCGTGCCTGAAATCAGCGGGCAGCTTGCCGGGGCGTTCGGCCTTGCCGAGGCGGCCGACCTCGTGGCCGAGAAATGCATTGCCGATCTGTGGTCGAAGGGCGTCATCGTGTGAAGCCAACGGATTTAGCCGGCTGACGGCACAATACGAAGGGTAGCCGACATATTGCACAGAGTAATATGTTCCTGCTAGGCTCGTCCCGGAGCAACCGATTCCGGGGCCTAGGGGGGCGTACCGATGAGCGATAAACGGGGCGGAAATCCAGAAGGTGGACCGGGCATGGAGCGCCGAGCCTTCATCAAGAAAATGGCAGTGGCAGGTTTCGCGGTTCCCGCCGTCGTGACACTGGCGGACGAGGGTACCGCTTTTGCCAGGCCCCGGCCGCCCGGACCCTGCAGACCGACATAGGCCGCCGAACACATGCAGACCGAC
>Ga0182030_10013265_pt1 | contig 16406 bp, 10 predicted proteins | sample 812S3MmetaG_FD_121299 | JGI IMG/M metagenome (GOLD analysis project Ga0182030, IMG submission 121299) | Permafrost microbial communities from Stordalen Mire, Sweden - 812S3M metaG (Illumina Assembly) | ecosystem: Environmental > Terrestrial > Soil > Wetlands > Permafrost | place: Sweden...
AAAAGACATTTTGGCGCATCTTGATTGTAAAGAAAGTGCTTTAACTGACTATGGTTATTTTGCCACCGATAAAAAAGGTGAATACGTAGAATACGAAACCGAAAGCGACCTGCGCGACACTGAAAACGTGTCTCTGAAAGATAACATTTACAATTACTATTTGAGCGAGGTAAAACCACATGTAATTGAAGCCTGGATAAATATGGATGCTACCAAAATTGGTTACGAGGTTAGCTTTAATAAGTATTTCTACCGATACAAACCCCTGCGAACTATTGAGGAAGTAACCGAAGACATTTTAGCCTTAGAAGAAAAAAGTGACGGTTTAATTAGCGAAATATTAAACCTCATATAATGGAAGATGTGGTAGAAAAAATCGCAATGGCCCAATACCCGGTTTATAAAGAAACAGGAATTAAATATTTAGGAGTTATTCCTGAAAATTGGAGCTTAAAAAAAGGGAAATGGCTATTTGCGAAACAAGAGAGGCTTATAAAAGATGAAGATGAAATAGTAACATGCTTTAGAGATGGAACTGTAACTCTCAGATCTAATAGAAAAATTGATGGATTTACTATTGCCTTGAAGGAGCATGGGTATCAGGGTATAAGAAAAGGGGATTTAGTAATTCATAACATGGATGCGTTTGCTGGTGCAATTGGCGTATCTGATTCCGATGGAAAATCAACCCCAGTTTATTCGGCATGCATAGCAAGAGTAGAAAAAGAAGCTTATCCACCTTTTTATGCTTATTTTCTCAGAAATCTGGCTAAAGGCGGTTTTATTGAATCACTTGCCAAAGGCATAAGGGAGCGCTCAACTGATTTTAGGTTTGATGATTTTGGTAAGCTTCTTTTACCAGTTCCGGAGTACCCAGAACAAACCGCAATCGCAAACTTTCTTGACTCCAAAATAGCATTAATAGACCAAGCCATTATTATTAAAGAAAGACAAATTGAGTTATTGAAAGAGCGCAAGCAAATTTTAATTCACAAGGCAGTTACCCGTGGTTTAAATCCGAAAGTAAAATTGAAAGATAGCGGGATGGAGTGGATTGGGATGGTGCCCGAGCATTGGGGGGAGAAGAGATTGAAATATATTTTAGAAGAAATCAATGAAAGGTCAAAAACTGGTAATGAAGAGTTGCTCTCACTAAGTAAATACAAAGGCGTGGTTCCTAAATCTTCATTAGAGGAAAGAGCAGGCGCAGCGAATAGCTTAATAGGCTATAAAATCGTTTACCCTAATTCATTAGTTATAAATAAAATGCAAGCTGTTAACGGTCTTATTGCTGTTTCCAAAATTTCCGGTATTACAAGTCCTGATTATTCCGTTTACAAAGTAAAAGACGCATCACTAAACATTGATTATTACGGATGTTTATTAAGCCAGCAAGAATATTTGGATCTCTTTAAAAAAGTAGTTACGGGAGTGATGGAGGGGTTTATTCGTTTATATACTGACGATCTATTTAGGATCGCTGCATTAGTGCCACCGATTGAAGAACAAGAAATGATTATTGCTTTCATTGATTCAATTTCTCAAAAAATATCAACTGCAATTGGTTTTAAAGAAAAGGAAATAGAAAAGCTAAAGGAATACAAAGCCTGTTTAATTAATAGTGCGGTAACGGGTAAAATAAAAGTGAGTTAAATAATTAACTTGCAGTAAGTTATAAAAATAATAGTTATGAGTATTGAATTAGAAGTTAAGGGAGAGGATGGTATTTTGTTAACTCCCATTCGTAAATCCGAAATCGGAGACAGCCAAAACATCTACTTATTAGTTGATGCCTCTAACAAAAGTTGGATGACGCTTCAATTGAAAAATAATTCGTTCGTAGTCTTAGATAAAGCAAGTGAGCTATCTGATACAGATGACATTTTAAGAATTAAACTTGACAATCTTGTTTTGGAGTTAATCGAGGCTGAACAATCAGGAACAGAAAATTCCGAATCAAAAATTACTGAGGAAAACAGCCCCTATGATCCTGACAAAATCAAGGTGCATTCTAAACAGTTTAGCGTAAAGCTGATAGAGGAAATGATAGAAAATAAGGATATTGATTTCACTCCAGATTTTCAAAGAAATTTTGTTTGGGATAGCCTTCAAAAATCCAGGTTAATCGAGTCGATTTTACTAAGAATTCCTCTTCCCATGTTTTACTTAGCTGAGGATGATGAAGGACGGATAACGGTGGTAGATGGGTTACAACGCCTAACTACAATAATGGACTTTATGAACAATAAGTTTCCTTTAAAGGGCTTACAATATCTTAGCGAAACTTGTAATGGACGTTATTATTCAGACAAAAATAAGGATGGCTCTCCAAATGGAAAAAAGGGTATTGATGCAAAATATTTTCGTTGGTTTAACATGACGCAATTTTCTGTTAACGTGATTGATCCAACTTCGCCGCCTAAAGTAAAATATGATATTTTCCGAAGAATTAATACAGGTGGCAAACCGCTAAACAACCAAGAAATAAGAAATTGCCTTGCCAGCAAACCATTAAGAGAAACACTTAAATTAATGGTAAGTATGCCAGCGTTTAAGTCCGCAACAGCAGGAAGTATAAAGTCAACACGAATGGATGACCAAGAGGTGGCATTAAGGTTTATTCTTTTTTCAAATCTGTATAACGAAAGCAAGCAACTTCATACCTATAGTGGGTATATGGACTCTTCATTAGATGACATCACCGATAGTTTAGGTAAGCTTTCTCCAACAGAGCAACAGCATTGGGCATTAATGTTTTTTAATGGAATGAAAAATGCAGAATTTTTATTTGGAAGTAAATACTCGTTTAGAAAAGTATTGCCAAGAGATTTAGAGCCATCTGCTTCAAGACAATTGATTAATAAAGCGCTTTTTGTTTGCTGGTCTGTTTTACTGTCAAAGTGTAACCCGGAGACTCTGGCGGCCAATAATACTCAGGGCTGTTTAACTGTGCCCCTTGCGGATAGAATAAGTAACGATTCAAGACTTTTCAATTACCTCTCATACGGAACAAATAGTAAAGCCAATCTCCAATACGCATTTGCAGAAGCTGAGAAATTAATTAACACCCATTTGATACTTTAGACTATGCTAAAATTTGAAATCGAAAACTTCAAGTGTTTCACACATAAAGTTATTCCTATAAACAGGTTAACTGTATTAGCCGGGGCAAATGGCAACGGCAAAAGCACTGTTATTCAGGCATTGCTTTTTTTAAGGAGGACTGTAGAACATTGTGCAAAGTGGGAGGATGGTGTATATAAATACAACGCGCCTAATGGTCTGAATGTAGAATTAAATGGTTCGTATTGCCTGGCACTTGGTAATAGTTTTCTGGTGACGACTAAAAATTCTTCCCGAGACTATATTGCCATTGGCTTTCGGGAAGATGAGGAGGATTTTCAAGTAGTCTACGATATCAATGAAACCACCAATTTATTTTTAAGGCCAATTGAAGTTTACAATGAATTAACCAAAAGTCACGGATTGTTTTTGCAGGAGTTTTATTATTTGAACGCGGAAAGGATTGGCCCTCGAATAAGTCAAGGCATTAAGTTTTATGATTTCCCAAATGCTGGTTACCAAGGGGAATTTGTTGCGCAGCTGATTTCTGACACAAATTCAAATTATAAATTTGAGGTGGACATTCAAAGAAGAAATGGCAAATCCAAAAGTAAGCGTTTGGAACAGCAGGTTAACGCGTGGTTGGATGAATTAATGCCTGGAGTATCTATAGCGGCCTCATACAGTCAAGAAACGCATTCTGCTCAGATTAAGGTTGAAAATTATTTTACACAAGGCGAGGCGACGATTGCCCCAAATATAGGATTTGGGATTAGTTATGTTCTGCCAATAATTGTAACAGGTTTAATTGCGAAAGAAGGCAGCTTTATAATAGTTGAGAATCCAGAAGCCCATTTGCATCCCTCAGCGCAATCTAAAATTGCAAGATTCTTGGCGGGAATAGCCCAATCAGGGGTTAATGTTATTGTAGAGACCCATAGTGATCATTTTATCAATGGTGTACAAATTTCCACTGCATTAAAAGAGATTGATAAGGATTTGGTGACCATTAACTTCTTTAGTCAAGTAGATGAAAGGGAAACTGCCGAAGACAATGCCAAAGAGAAATCCAAGCAACCGAACGTAGAAACCATTACAATTAATCATAAAGGAGAGTTATCAAACTGGCCAAAAGGTTTTTTTGACCAAAGCCAAAAGGATTTTGCTCAACTCTTCAAACTTAGAAAAGGATGAGCAATTTATTTTTCTTGAATGAATCTGTTTCGGATATTAGTTATGATTCTTTTAAGCATGGAATGCGTGAACTAATAGCCATTGATAGGATTGCAAACCATGACTTTAAAAAGCATTCTTCCATTTATGATATTCCTCATTATGAAACAATGTGCATGGATTTTGGATATGAAGAGCAGGAGATTTTGCAGTTTATGGAGCAACTAACTCCCTGTCATGAATATGTAGCTGATGAAGAGGCGGCCAATACGTTTTGTGGTAATAATAAAAATGCGTTTCTGGGAATAGACTTTTCTGCAACTGGCATCGTAGAATTCAAGCAGGTTATTAATGACCAAACTTATAAGGCATGGTTTTCTATTTACTTGAGTAAATTTGAAAAACTGAAATTGGTTGTAAATGATTGCTTTTGTGCCCCAGACTTTGAAAAGGAATTTAATGGTTATCCTGAAAATGTCCGGCAATCAATAATAGACGACTTTGAAAAAGCTAAAAGAAGAAATCTTATCACCCCTTATTATCCTGATACAAAGATTATAAAGGACGTATCATCGGCCAAATTTAAGCTTAATGTTTTGGAACTTCGTGTTTACTTGCCATTGGCTTTACGGGTTTATTTTTGTGTTAATGCGGGTAATGTTTATTTGGCAAGTATTGATGCCAAAAATTCAAATGACCAAACGGCAGACATAAAAAATGCATATAATATTTTAAAAGGAATGTTAAACATTGCTTAATCCATGCCGAGCCAAACAAACGAACAGGCTTTAGAATCTGCCATAGAAAAGCGCCTTACCGGTACTTGCTTGGAGGAATTGCAAGTTCAGGGCTTACCGGTAAACGTTGTTGCTGAACGGGCCGAGTTATACCGGGCTGGGAACGGTTACTATGTTGGGTCGCCCAATAACTTTAATGCTCAGTTTGCCATTGATGAATTTCACTTTTGGCATTTCCTGGAAACAACCCAAGCCGATGAGTTGGCTAAGCTTCAAAAGCAGAGTGACTGGAAATTGAAGATATTAGAACGCCTTGACCGGATGATAAAGAAATACGGTATCATCCGGTTATTGCGCAAGGGGTTGGAGGTGGATGATGCTAAGTTTACGCTGCTCTATGTGTTGCCCTTAGCCAGTAGCAGTGAAGCCGCAAAAAAGAATTTTGAAACTAATGAGTTTAGCGTTACCCGCCAGGTGCGTTATTCAATTACCAATCCGCGCGAAGAGATAGACATGGTCCTTTTTGTTAACGGCCTGCCTTTCGCAAGTGTTGAACTAAAAAATGCCTGGACTGGCCAAAACGCCAGAGTGCATGGTCAGGGCCAATATAAGTTCAAAAGAGATACTACCCAGCCGCTATTGAATTTTGGCCGTTGCTTAGTGCATTTTGCTGTAGATACTGATGAGGTATATATGACCACAAAGCTAGATGGCCCCGGCACTTTCTTTTTACCTTTCAACCTTGGTTACAACTTTGGCAAGGGCAATCCGCCAAATCCTTTTGGACATAAAATCTCTTACCTGTGGGATGAAGTTTTAACCCGGCAAAGCGTAGCCAACATCATACAGCATTTTGTAAGGCTGGATGGTAAGGATACTGACCCTTTAAGTAAAAAGACATTGTATTTTCCCCGCTACCATCAGTTAGATGTTGTAAGAAAGCTTGTAGCCGATGCAAGTTCAAAAGGGGTTGGTCAAACATATCTCATACAACATTCTGCCGGCTCCGGAAAATCAAACTCTATCACCTGGGCCGCTTATCAACTTATAGAAACTTACCCAGCGAATGAAAGTACCCGGGGAAGCAAAGGAATCAATCAACCACTTTTCGATTCAGTAATAGTCGTAACTGACCGTAGGTTGTTGGATAAACAATTACGCGAAAATATCAGGGATTTTTCTGAGGTCAAAAATATAGTCGCACCGGCCTATTCTTCAAAGGAATTAAAAGAGGCACTTGAAGGTGGCAAGCGAATTATCATTACCACCATTCAAAAATTTCCGCACATAATAGATGGTATTTCGGATTTAAGCGACAAGCAATTCGCCGTTATTATTGACGAAGCTCACAGTAGCCAAAGCGGTTCAGCAGCCGACGATATGAACCGGGCCATGGGCACTTCTGACGATGATGATGAAGTTGACCCACAGGATTTAATCTTAGAGGCCATGCGCTCTCGTAAGATGAAGGGCAATGCCTCATATCTTGCTTTCACTGCCACCCCTAAAAGGATAACGCTTGAGAAGTTTGGAATTAAGCAGGAGGATGGAAAATTTGCGCCATTTCATTTGTATTCAATGAAACAAGCAATTGAGGAAGGTTTCATTTTGGATGTTCTGGCAAACTACACCACATACAAAAGCTATTACGAAATTGAAAAATCCATACAGGATAACCCTCTTTTTGAAACTGTAAAGGCGCAAAAGAAATTGAGGGCTTTTGTAGAGGGCCATAAAGAAACTATTGCTACCAAGGCTGAAATAATGCTCAACCATTTTATTACCAAGGTGGTGAATGAAAAGAAATTAAAAGGTAAAGCCAAGGCAATTGTAGCAACCCAGCGCATTGAGTCTGCCATACTGTATTTCTTTGCGCTTCAAAAACTGTTGAGTGAGAGGGGAAATCCATTTAAAATGGCCATTGCGTTTAGTGGCAAGAAAAAGCTGGATGGGATAGAATATACCGAGGATGACATCAATTATTTTTCACCCGATTTAGACACTGCTAAACCTACCGACCCTGGGTATATCAGCGATAAGATTGCCCGGTATTTCGATATGGACCAGTACCGGATATTGGTAGTGGCTAATAAATATTTAACCGGGTTCGACCAGCCAAAGTTAACCGCGATGTACGTAGATAAAAAACTGCAGGACGTAATGGCGGTACAGGCCTTGTCAAGATTGAATCGTTCTGCCAATAGCCTGGGTAAGAAAACGGAAGACCTTTTTGTTTTGGATTTCTACAACGCAGCCGAAGACATTAAAAAAGGATTTGACCCCTTTTATACTGCAACAACTCTTAGCAAAGCAACTGACGTAAACGTGTTACATGAATTAAAGGCAAGTTTGGACGATGCCGGCGTTTACGAGTGGGCGGAAGTAGAGGAGTTTGTTAACCGCTATTTCAAAAAAGAGGACGCTGATACCCGGCTGAGTCCTATATTGCAAATTGCTGCAGAAAGGTTTAACACAACCCTTGAATTAGCAGATAGCGCCAAAGCTGACTATAAAATAAAGGCTAAGCAGTTTGTAAAGATTTATGGACAAATGGCAGCCATTCTTCCGTATGAAATGCTTGCCTGGGAACAGTTGTTCTGGTTCCTTAAATTCCTTATCCCGTCGCTTATTATTATTGATAAGGATAGAGATGCCCTGGATGAACTACTTAACTCAGTTGATCTCTCGACTTACGGCTTGGAGCGTGTAAAATTGAACGCTAATATTGGCCTGGATGCCTCAGTAACAGAATTGGACCCCCAAAATCCGAACCCTCGCGGCGTCCACGGCACCGAAAAGGAAGCCGATCCATTAGACCTAATCATTAAAAGCTTTAACGAACGCTGGTTCCAAGGCTGGGGTGCCACTCCAGAGGAACAAAGAATAAAGTTTGTAAATCTGGCTCAAACCATGCGCAAACACCCCGACTATCAAGAGAAATATGCAGATAACCCGGATGAACAAAACAGGGATATCGCTTTCAAAAAGATTTTTGAAGACGTGCTTTCCAAACAACGCAAAAATGAGCTTGACCTTTACAGGTTGATACAGAAAGACGAAGCAGCAAAAAGTGCCATGCAGGATGCTTTGAAGAGGTTATTGGCGGCATAAGAAGATTTCCAACATGCCTGATTTAGGCAATATTATGTTGTGATAAAAAAGGCGCTTACCAGCCTTGCTTATAATAGATTGACAATGGCCAAATAAACTGCCGCCTGCTATTTTTTCAATTACTTAATGGATATGTGAATTTGGCTATTGTTTCGCTGAGAAAAGTTAATCATTTTTATGATTGAACCTAAAATGTTCGGAAAACTAAGTGATGATAAAAGTAACAGGCAGTTTAACGATATCTAAAATTCAGAATCTTTATACGGAATTGAACGATCCAGACGAAGAGTTTATAGACGTTCTACTACCAAAAAGGATTGAAAAGCTGGACTTTGGGCTACTATTCTCTTACTTACAATTTCTTGCCACTTGGGTTAGAAACGATCGTTCAGGTAAGCTGCATTTGCCTGTAAGTAATGAAGAGGAGGCAATACAATATTTAGCGGATAATGAGTTTGTATATCCTTCTGTCGTTTTAGCATGGGAAAAGGAAATAGTCAATGAGAGGGGGCAAAACATCAAAAGCGAATTGAAAAATCCAAGCAAGGAGTATTTTGATAAAATGGATTTTTTTGAATTAAAAGGCACTTCCGTTCCAATCTATTGTTTTGATCATGACAAATCAAATAGAGGACTGTCAAAACATTTTTATCGTAACAACAGAGAACTTGTAAACGAAGATACTTTGGGCTTCAATTTGTATAGAGCGTTTCAAAAAATTGGTTCACATAACGGATCTGTATTCCGAGATAGCATCAGATCAAGCCTAAGTTCATTTATAGCAATAATTCATGAACTCTTTTCAAACACCCATGAACATGCAAAGACAAATGAATTGGGCTACAATCTCTATCCAAATATTCGCGCGGTTCAATTGAAATTTCACAAGAAACCTGTAAACAAATTTGTTGAGCAATTCCATGATTTTTCTGGGCTCGTTCAGTATTTCAAATCGGGATTTAATTTGAGTGAACATGGGGATTTATACCTTATTGAAATTTCGATATTAGATAGCGGTCCAGGATTACTAAAACGCTATAAGGGTGCTACCAGTTATGATTTGAAGGTTAACGAAGAAGTGGAGATTATTAAGGAGTGCTTATACCGGCATAATACATCGGCAGAAGGCTTTAGGGGCGAAATAAAAGGGATTGGCCTTGATAGGGTCTTGCAAACACTGGATGGCAAAGGTTTTGTTCGTATTAAAACGGGTAAAGCAGATGTTTTCCGAGACATGAAAACCAATCTTTATAATCACCATGATAATGCGGCTCAAATTGTGCTTAATGATTTCCAAACAAACAGTGCGACAGAGTTCACAAGCAATCCACCAGCCGAGGGTACTTTGATTTCTATTTTTTTCCCATTAGATTATAAGTTACAATGAGAAACTACTTTATATACCAATATGAAGACTTAGTTTCTTCAAAGGAAAGGCTGAAAATAACGGTTCTATTTATCCATCAAGCAAAAATTTTATCCCAGAATGCACTTGCTCAAGAGCTAAATCATTTTTTTCAGGAGAACAGCATAACAGATAAGTTTGTTGTAATCGTTCCAGAATATCTTGAGCCTTCATCCCTTGAATATTTTAAGTCATCACGGGAGATAACATTTACAAGGGTTCCTGGTAAATCTGCTGATTACTTTGATAAGTGTTTGATGATTTACCAGTTTGATGCAGAGGGTAACTTCAGTTTAATAGCAGGAGAAAAGCCCAAGAACGAGTCAAAATTTATTGGTCATTTACTGCGAAGTGGTTCAACTATGATATTTAAAAATAATGGTGGCCTGGTGGAGTCAACGCCAGACCATCATTTTGTATTTCCATCAAATAAACACTGCTCAAAATTTATTAGAACAGGCAATGTCCTTATTAATCAATCTGAAATATTTTTTCTTGGCGTGCAGTTATTAAAATACATTCAGGGTAAGAATATTATTTATTGTGATACATCGTCAATAAATGTTCTTCCTTATTCGGTTTTTGAGCTAAGAAGAAGGTTTGGACAATCGTTTGACTGCCCTGTTGTTCATAGCTTTGAGTCCTATGAGGTATTTGAATCCAGTAAAGACAGTTTCCCGCCAGAATCTTTGGTTTTAATTAGCTCATCAACCTCTGGCAATATTATTGATAGAATTTTGAATGAGAGGAGAGCCGAAAGAGAGCAAATTCATGTTTTATACTTCCTTGGATCGCAAGAGAAATTCTTAAAACACAGGACAAACATTTTATGTAATCTAACTAAGGATGATACATTCGCAATAGGTGAAGAGGAATTTGAAACCTTTAGTAATCCTCACGATTGTAAACTTTGTGATGATCACTCAAGACCCATTCATATACGAAGTGACGTTTTCCTAACTGTTCAGCCTAAAGTTGAACGACATTTATTGACTGTAAAGCCGGAATATTATCCACGCAGTATCAATTCCTTTGTAGAAAATTACAGAAGCGAATCTCCAAATGAAGGAGTAATAAAAGTTTATTATAAGGATAATAGCCCCGATGAGAATTATGAAGTTTATTTTGATGTTGTATACCTGCTTAAGAATATTGCAAAGTTTGCAAAATTTGATAAATCTCTCAAAAGGTATATTGACAAGTATATTCCTGCCAATACGAAGTATCTGCTTTACTTGCCTGACATAGGTTCTGAAGAGCTTGCAAAATATATTGTTGGCAATATTCCATCAAGCATCAAACCAGATTTAATAAAACTTGATAAAAATTTTACGGATAACATAAAGGAAGATAATGGTACTGTTGTAATAGTAGCATCATGTATTACGACTGGCAATAAACTGCTACAAATCAGCCGTTTGATGCGAAACCGAGAAAATATTAACCTCGTTTATTTTGTGGGTATTTATCGACCAGTAAACGAAAAATTCTCCAATGACCTCATAAATGATTTAAAAAAGGGAAAAGACAAAAGTGATGAAAGACCTTTTGTTGCTGTGGAAACAATCAATTGCACTATTCAACAAGTTGATACTTCCTGGGAAATAGAAAAGCAATTTCTTGAAAAACTGATTGGTTCGATTGACGAAGCGTCTGAAAACGAATTGTATCGATATGTAAATGAAAGATTAAATATTTTACGGGAAAATAAGAAATCGAGAGGGCTTGGCCATCAAGTTTTTCTTAACATACCAAGTGGTGATGCTCTTAAACTGAGAAAGAATTTTGCTTTTTGGAATTTTGAGTATGATGAGAATAAAATAGCTCAATCGGAGGTTTACTTTACAATATCCGCTATTATATCAAACCTCGAAAACAAGCCGATCAACTCGCATCCCTCACTGAAACAAACCAATTATGTAAGGAACATGTTAAGCCCAAGAAATTTTCATCGTTTCAATGATGGGATTATACAGGCTTCCTTACTAAGAGGCGGAAAGACTGAATACTTCGCTTATGACCTTGACGGTGAATTAAGTTTACAAATGAAAGAATTTCTTTTGAGCATTATTGACAAATACGACTCAGAAGATGGTGAAGCGTTGATGGAATTTATTCTTGCCATTGGCATCAAGAGGCTTAAACTGTGCAAGGAAGACTTGAAGGAAGTTTTAAGCAGAGCGAAAGATTGTCCTGACAAAATTATAGCTGGATTGGCAACTTATATTTATGGTAATACCTTTTAGTCCTCAAATTCATGGATATAAATATGCTATTTAATAAGTATCAATACCGATCTACGAACCTCAAAAAAAGAGGATATTCCCAAAGTTGCCTGGCAAAGGACAATCTTGGTAACCAATTTTGGATAAAATGGATTCTGAGTATTGATAAAACCGATACTAAAGCCAAAATTTTAGCCGATAAGCTAAGGCACTTGCAAAAAGCACGGCATGTTGCCTTGCCGAAAATTATTGAGTATGCGTTTGATGATGAGCAAAATGCTTTTGCGATCGTTTACGAATATCTGGAAGATGTAGATACACTGGAAACCGAGGTATTTGAACTCAAGAACCAAAGCGCCATAAGCAGTATTATTGAAATTGCCGACTGTTTACAGGAATTACATTTAAAGTTTCAGATAAATCACGGTGATATTCACCCTGGTAATATTCTCATAGATAAAAACAGGCAATTTTATTTGATTGATTTTGGTCTTGCAGATATTACAAAAACGCTAAGCCAAACTAAGGAGCTTGAAATCTTTGCCAGAGGTTTTGCTGCACCCGAAAAAGTAAGCAAACTTGGCTCCAGAGGTTTTCCTTATCAAGCAGACATTTACTCGCTGGGTAAGGTTATTGAATGGTTTTACGATGAAAAACAGGAAGGGATACCCGAAGAACAAAATATTAAGTTGCAAAGATTGCTTGCAAGCAATCCCGCCGACAGACCAAGTTGGCAACAGGTTTTAGACATCCTGAAAAACCTGGCGGTTGCTTCGGAAACAGAAATTGTGCAGGTAGGGTTTCGGAATCAAGGGTATAGGAATCTTGTTTTGGAATTACTTAACACTACTAATCCAAGTTATGATATTTCACCCCAAGAAGGCGCAAATTACTTGGTGGACGTAATTTTGGGCAGTTACCTCTGTGGGAGGGTAATATGGTTAAAAGGGGACCGCAAACTCCTTTTTGAATGATGTTAAACCTTTGGATACAGTGGATGGTAAATTTTTAGAGCGGAAAGTAAATGAGGCAAAAAAGTTGCCTTTTAAATTTAGCTATACAACTGAATCATTTAATAACAAGGTTGACCTTACTCCCTATTTTCAAAAGTGGTTCGAGAAAAAGCAAGAACAAGTTTCACTTCGCGAAAACAGAAAGGCTGTAAGGGAGGAATTAGGTTTTTATCGTGAATTGCTGGAGGAAGAGAAGAACGTAATAGCTAAAAACTCTTTGCGGCTTCAATACAGCGGCTTTGATATAAAAGGTGATGAGATTATTTCGGATTAAGTTAAACGAGAAATTCAGCACGATAGGCTTTATTCAAAGGCATATTGAGGAGGGCAACGATGTTAATTCTGAAGGATTTGAGTATGTGGTTTCTGCTAACTCTGACCGAAAGCAAAGCAAAGGGACGATTGAATTCGCAGGAAAGCCTTACGAGTTTGATACCAAAGACAACCAAATAAAGATTAAAGATTGCGAGCGATTAAAGAGGGATTCAATTCCTCTATCTGGCTTTTTGTTTGAAAATACTGTAAAGAAGGAAGAAGAAAATAACCGACAACTTGATGCCATACGCAAAGTGGATAAAAATGAAGTTCAAAATCCCGACCTGATCTATTTTCTTTTCAAGCCAGATGAACTGCCTCCTGGTTCTACGGAGTATTCAAATGAATTAATTGTAAAGCAAAAAGGTAGTAACAAAAAGCCGCTTGTTTATTCAGCTAATCAGGAAAGAGCTATTCAAAATGCCTTGAATCGTAGTCCTCTTTCAATTATTCAAGGGCCACCTGGTACAGGGAAAACCACTGTAATTACAGAAATAGTTTTTCAGATTCTTGCACAAAAGCCAGAAGCCAAGATTCTAATTACCTCGCAAACGAAAAACGCCGTTGACCAGGTATTAGAAAACCTTGTTGGAAATGAAATCCCGATAATTCGATTAAGCGGAATTACTTTACCTAAAATTCCTATAATACAGAAACACACATTAGATAGGAAACTGGAAGGCTGGAAACAACAGGTTATAGAGGCAGCAAAGAAGAATTTTCAAAAAGAAACACAGAAATTTCGGGAAAAAATTAAGGATAAGAACGCTTTCGCTTTATCAATTACTGAAATCATTCTTGAAAACAAAGATTGGAAAAAGGCAAAGGAGAAAATTGAGAGTGCTTTAAGCAGGGTTAAAAACTTAAAAGAACTTCATTTTTTGCCAGACGATAAGGAGAAAGCCATTAAGCAAATTGACAAGGTTCTTGGAATTAATTTTTCCGAATTCCTTGAGTTGCATAAGCTACACCGTGACTGGGTAGTAACGATAAACGCCTTGGATGAGAAAAGTGCAATTAATCAGAAATTGATTGATAGTATTAGAGTCATTGGTGCAACCTGTATGGAAAAAGTAGCGGCCAGGAGTTTCCCGGCCGCCAAGCATGCTTACGAATGCTAACCTTAAAAATATAGAAAGGACTTTTTAAAATATTTCAATGTTTCTTGTAATCAATGTAGTTGACGACTTTAACGTTAGTATGTAGACGCCTTTAACATCTAACCGAACGGATTGATTAACCAGTCCCTGTATTGGATGTAATAAACTTTTATAAACGAGTTGACCTGATAAGCTAATCACCGTCAAAGTAACCGGTTCCTGACTGGATGGTGAATATACTATCTGGAAGATACCATTATTAGGATTAGGGTATACATCACAACTAACCGTCTCATTTAGCTCCCGGATAGCGTTTATGGCAATCCCTTTGGGGTCAGATGTTGCAGAACAACCATTATTGTCTTCAACAGCTACTGCGTAAGTTCCATTTTGCATAGCTATATAAACGCTATCGGTTGCGCCCGGAATCAGATTGCCATCGAAATACCATTGATATGATACGCCATTCCATGTACTAAGTGTATCTCCGTTCACTGAAACCATAGGCGCCAGTGGCTGGTTAAAGGTTAGAACAATTGTGTGTTGAATAGTTAGGCCCGGACAACCGGCAGGATCGGTAACAGTAACAGAATAAGTTCCGGATGTGTCTGCCGTAATTGATCGGCTGGTGTCATGTGTGTTCCAAATGTAAGCGGTACCGACCGATGCATTCAGGGTAACCGAATCGCCAACGCAAAATTTCGAATTCGGACCGGCCGTGATGGTAACATTAGGTGTTAAAGTTACGGTAACAGTTATACTATCGCTTCCGGTACAACCATTCTGGCTAACAGAATAAATAACCTGGTGTGTACCACTGGCTAATAAGGAAGGAGTAAAAACTGTAGCTGGAGCATTATCAATAGTGAACACTCCGTTGGCCGGAGTGCCGGTAAGTACCACTGATGGAGAGGCCTGGCAATAGGATGGCAGTAAATTGGTAATATCCGCTACAGGAGAGGTCCCTGAAGTAACAGTGACAGATTGTGCGGGGCCATTGCCACAAATATCCACGGCCGAAACTGAAATGGTTCCCCCAATAGCGCCCACATTAACTGTTATAAAATTTGTTGTTGATGAGCCGCTCCAGCCATTGGGCAATGTCCAGGTATAACCGGTGGCACCTGGAACCGGAGAAATTGAATAAGTAACCTGCGAACCGGCGCACGGTATATTATTGGTGGTTGAAATTGCACCCGGCATAACCGGGGTACTACCTGGGGTAACGGTTAGCGATTGCGATGCGCTATTTCCGCAAACACCATTGGCGGTGACTAAAATTGGTCCTCCGGGAGCCCCGGCTGTGGCGGTAATATTATTTGTTAAAGAAGTACCGGTCCAACCGTTAGGTAGAATCCAGGTGTAGCTGGTGGCCCCTGAAACAGGAGAGACTGAGTAAGTTACCTGCGAACCGGTGCATGGGTTGCTGCTGGTGGCTGAAATGGTGCCAGGCATAACCGGTATGCTGCCCGGATTAACGGTTAAAGTCTGCGCTATGCTGCTACCGCAGCTGTTATTGGCGGTGACAGAAATTGTTCCGGAGCTTGTACCGGCGGTAAGGGTTATAGAGTTTGTGTTGGATGTGCCTGTCCATCCGCCAGGAAAAGTCCACGTATAGCTTGTGGCCCCTGAAACCGGTGAAATGTAATAGGTAACCTGCGAGCCTGCGCAGGGACTGCTTTCTGTGCTTGAAATTGGGCCGGGTGTTGATGGTGTGCTGCCCGGAGTAACGGTTAAAGTCTGAGCAGTACTGCTACCACAAGCATCGTTGGCGGTTGCAGAAATTGTTCCTCCGCCGGTACCCGCGGTAACTGTTATAGTGTTAGTTGTTGATGTGCCGGTCCAAGTATTCGGTAAAGTCCAGGTATAACTTATAGCTCCTGAAACAGAGACTACAGAATAAGTTACCTGCGAACCTGGGCAAGGGCTGCTTTCGGTGCTTGAAATGGTACCGGGCATAGCAGGTATGTTGCCTGTTGTAACGGTTAAAGTCTGCGCTGCGCTGCTATCGCAGCTGTTATTAGCGGTTACAGAAATTGTTCCGGAGCTGGTACCGGCGGTAAGGGTTATAGAGTTTGTGGTAGATGTACCTGTCCATCCGCCTGGAAAAGTCCAGGTATAGCTGGTGGCGCCTGGAACCGGCGATATGGAATAGGTAACATGCGAGCCAGCGCAGGGGCTGACCTCATTGCTTGAAATTGCGCCAGGTGTAGATGGTGTGCTTACGGGAGTTACGGTTAAAGTTTGTGCCGCGCTGCTGCCAC
>Ga0182030_10013266_pt1 | contig 16405 bp, 14 predicted proteins | sample 812S3MmetaG_FD_121299 | JGI IMG/M metagenome (GOLD analysis project Ga0182030, IMG submission 121299) | Permafrost microbial communities from Stordalen Mire, Sweden - 812S3M metaG (Illumina Assembly) | ecosystem: Environmental > Terrestrial > Soil > Wetlands > Permafrost | place: Sweden...
ACCGGAGGATTTGTTCGCCGCGGGTTATGCGGCCTGCTTCGGCAGCGCGTGCGAATTCATGGGCGGGCAACTGAAGCTCCGACCCGCCTCAGTCGAGGTCAAAGCGGCTGTCGGGATCGGAACCAAACCGGACGGCGGTTTCGGCCTCAAGGTCGATCTCATCGCCACCCTGGCCGGTTTGTCCCAGGCGGACGCCGAAAAAGTCGTCGCGGCCGGACATCAGGTGTGTCCGTACTCGAACGCGGTGCGCGGTAACGTGGAAGTCGGCATCACCGTGCGCACGGCCTGAAGATCCGCCCGTCGGCGAGGCACCGTTGGCCGGGCCGCGTCGGCGAGGCCGCGTTGGCCAAATTGAGGGCGTTGCCACTATCATAGCGGTCAGGGATGAGGCTGGCCGGGATCGCTACGGAGGGGTAAATGCAACACGCAGTCCGCAAGTACCTGAAGGCCCTCGAAGCGGGTGACGTAGACAAAGCCGCCGCGCTGTTCACATCCGGCGGTTGGGTGCAATCGCCGTTCCTGGGCCGCATACCCATCCGGGACTACGTCGCCAAGGTCTCGGCGGCGTCCGGCCGGAGCGAGCTCACCGTGTACGACGTTCTGGTGAGCGCCGAAGGGCACATGCGCGCGGTCGCCTACTATCTTTACGACTGGCGCCTCAAAGACGGCTCGAGAGTCTCGTTTGACTGTGCCGATGTATTCAATTTCGATCTCGATACCGGGCGCATTGCCTCCATCGTGCTGGTCTACGACACCCATCTGGTACGCGACGTGGTGCAAAACAAGTATCCGTGACGCGTTTGCGCCGGGACAACGCGCCGGCAGCCATCGTCAACCGCTAGATCAGCTCGATCTCGACGAAGCGGAACTCGTGATCGTTCGGATTGATCACATTATGTGCGACGCCGGCCGAGCGGGCATACGAGGCGCCCGCTTCGAGCCGCACGTCACGCGTGCCGGAGTTCTCTTCCAGGCGCAGCAAGCCGCTGGTGACCGGCACTACCACATAGTCATGCGCGTGCACGTGATAACCGGTGTCCTCGCCGGGTTGAAAGCGCCATTCGGTGACGATCAGCCGATCGTTCTTGACCTGCACGGTGGCGGTTGCTCTCGGCATGATTCGTCCTCGGAATATACCCCCGCACCGGGATGGATAGCGTAACCCTTCGCCGGCGCGGCGCCAACGGGTGCGAACTAGTGCTTCGTTTGCAGCCACCTCGTGTGTGCGCTCTCCGCTGCCTGGATCGCTCTGTCGATATGTTCGAAGGCGCGATGCCGCAACTCACGGACCCCGGGATTGTCTTCCTCCCCCTCGATGTCACGACGAGCTTTTTTCAACGTCTCGATGGACTTCAGCAAACGACTGCCGTGCTCCCTGGTATCGACGGCCGGGTGATCATTGAGATCCTTGCCGTCATCGATCGAGGCCCTCTTGATCTCTCCGATGGCCGCATCGATCTCGAAAATGGCGGCGTCTTCGTCGCTTGCCACTACGGAGTCTCCGGGCTGGTGATAGAGAAACCACCGCGCAGTGCGCAGATCCGTCAACGAATGAAGATATCCGGGATGCTTGCCCGGCAATGCCTGCGCCATCGAAGCGAGCGGAGGCAGTCCGAGAATTGTCAGCGCCAGGAAAACCTTAGGGAATGTCTTCACGCTTCACCTCTTGTGTCGAATGTTGCGAATTGTCTGACGGCACCGGCCGTCGGCGGTTGAGTTCCAAGCGCAGGGCGCTCACGCTCTGCGGTAAGCCGCGAGCTTGCTGTGCGTGCGCAGCGCCTCGTCCTCGGTGAGCGGCGGCGCGCCCTCCGCCTTTTCGCGGATGACGCGTTCGAACTCGGTGGCGGGCAGCGGCCTGCTGAAGTGATACCCCTGATATTCGTCGCAGCCTACAGCCTTCAGGAAGTCGAGCTGCGCCGACGTCTCGACGCCCTCGGCCACCACTTCGAGACGCAAGCTGTGCGCCAAGGAGACGATGGCGCGCACGATCGATGCGTCCTCCGGGCGGCTCGCGATCTCGTTGATGAACACCCGGTCGATCTTGAGCTTGTCGATCGGCAAGCGCCGCAGATAGCTCATACTCGAGTATCCCGTGCCGAAATCGTCGACCGATACCAGCACGCCCATGGAGGAGAGCTGCTCGAGGATCCCGATCGACTCCTCGGGATCGCTCATCACCGCGCTTTCGGTGAGCTCCACCTCGAGAAAACGGGGATCGAGTCCGACCTCGTCGAGCGCGCGGCGGACGCTGTGAATCAAGCCGCTGCCGCGGAACTGCGAGGGTGAGAGATTCACCGAAACCCGCATCGGCGCGAGGCCTTGATCCTGCCAGGCGCGCGCCTGGCGACAGGCCTCGCGCACCACCCATTCGCCGATCGCGCCGATCAATCCGCATTCCTCGGCGAGCGGGATGAAGCCGTCGGGGGAGATCAAGCCGCGCGTCGGATGGACCCAGCGAATGAGCGCCTCGGCGCTGCGCACCGCGCCGGTGTTGGTTTGCACCTTGGGCTGATAGTAAAGCTCGAACTGCTTGAGTGCGATGGCGCTGTGCAGATCGCTCTCGAGCAGCACGCGGTCCTCGAGGCCCGCGCTCATGCCGCCCTCGAAGCATTGCACGCTACCGCGGCCGCGCTGCTTGGCGCAGTACATGGCGGCGTCGGCGTGCGCCGTCAGGGCCTCGATGGTGTTGCCGTCGTGCGGATAGAACGCGATCCCGATGCTCGGCGAGGTATGGACGTCGATCCCGGCGACGCGCACGGGAGCCTGCAGCGCCTCGATGGCGCGGTTCGCGAGTTTCTTGACGTCGTCGGGATGATTGATGGAGCTCACCAGAAACACGAACTCGTCGCCGCCCAGCCGCGCGACGGTATCGACCGAGCGCACCAGGCTGGTCAAGCGGCGCGCGACCTCCAAGAGCAGCTCGTCGCCCGCGCTATGTCCCAAGGAATCGTTGACCAGCTTGAAGCGGTCGAGGTCGCAGACCATGAGCGCAAACGAGCGCCCGTCGCGCTCCGCATGCGCAAGGGCCTGCGCCAGGCGATCATCGAGGAGTGCGCGATTCGGAAGGCCAGTGAGCGCATCGTGAGTGGCGAGGTGGCGTAACTGACGGTTCGCCGCTTCCAAGCCGCGGGTGCGCACGTTGATGACTTGCTCGAGACGCTCCATCTGCTCGCGCACCAGCCGCTCGTTCTGCCATTTGCGGGTGAGCGCGGTTGCGCACTGGAGGACTTCGATGGGCTCGGCCGGCTTGCGCAGCACGAGCAGCTTGTCGGAGTGGTTGAGGCGCGTCACCACCTCCGACCAGTCGTAATCGGTGTGCGCGGAGCAGATCACGACCTGCACGTCGGGGTCGACCTCCCACAAGTGCTCGATGGTCTTCAGGCCGTCCCAGCCCGGCGGCATGCGCATGTCCACGAACGCCATTGCGAAGGGCCGGCCCTCCGCCACCGCGGCGCGCGCCATCTCGACCCCTTCTTGTCCCTGATAGGCGGAATGGACGTCAAAGTTGGGGCGCGAGCCCGGGGCGCGCGTCTCGCCGAAAATGTCGGCTTCGAGGAGTGCGAGCTCTGCTTGCCTGGCATCCGCGCCGTCGATACCCAGTACCTTGCGGAAGTCGCCGTGAATCGAGACGTTGTCGTCGATCAGCAGAATTCGCTGTGCGGCTGGCGGGGAGGCATCGGTACTCATCCTCGCAGCATAGCGACGCCCGGCATCCAAAACTTAAGCGGAGTTCACAGTTGTTCAGGCCGAACTGCGCTAGCGTGCGATGGCCCCTGTCCGCTGCGGGGCCCCTCGGCCCAGTCCGCACGCACCGCCACGCCGCCGCCGGCTCCGCCCATGGGGTGGCCGTCGGCGCCGGCGCGGCAATCCTTTAGGCCTTAAAAAGGGCCCTTTACAGCCGGCTGTCCTTGGCCTCGCGTCGCGCTTCCTCCTTGTCACGTTCCTTGGCATCGCCGTAGTCAGCTTGCACGGCGCCGACGGTCTTCTTGAGCGTACCCTTCAGCTGCTGCGTCGTACTGCCCGTGGCCTTTCCCGCGACCTCCTGAACCTTGCCCGCGGCTTCCTTCATTCGACCATCGACTTGGTCTTTGTTGATACCCATCTCATTGGCTCCTGACGCTAGTCGGCACATTGCCGACGGATTGAATATGGCATCGAGTCCCAAGCACACCTGTAGGAAACGCGGCCGAAGCCCTGTCAGAAGTTTTTGGCGCCGCGATAGAGTGATTTCTGCACGCTCCTCTTGCATTGGAAAACGACACATGTCATTTTCCCCGCTATGAACGAGCCCATTGAGCCCCCGCAGACCGACCAGCCGACGGTCGGATCCCCGCGGGTCGGACGCCCGCGGCGCGGCACCGAGGCGGCACGCAGCGACTGCCTCATCGCGGCCGCGACTCGCGTGTTCCTGCGCGATGGCTATGGGTCGGCGAGCATCGACAAGGTAGCGCGCGAGGCGGGGATTTCGACGCGCACCATCTACGAGCGGTTCCGCAACAAGGCCGATTTGTTGGTGTCGGTCATCTCACGCCTGGTCGAGCGCGACATGGCCACGGTGTTCGCGACCGCCGAGCTCGACCGGCTCGAGGTGCGGCAGGCGTTGCTCGCCATCGGCGAGACCATCACCGGGCGCGCGTGCGACCCGGAGGCGGCCGCGCTGTTTCGCATTGTCGCCGCCGAGGCGCAGCGCTTTCCGGCACTCGCGCAGAAAATGCGCGCCAGCACCAAGACCCGGGTGGTGAGCGCGATCGCGACTTACTTCCGGGGACAGATTCAGAAGGGCAACCTGCGCCTCGGCGAACCGGAGCGCTGCGCGGCGCTGTTCATGCAAATGGTCTGTGCTGAGGTGCACGAATGCTTCTTGTTCGGATCACCGGAAGAGATCTCGAAGCTCGATTTTCGCGCGCATTTGAACCAAGTGATCGACATCTTCCTGAACGGCGCCGCGCCGCGTCGCGCCGCGGACGAGACGGGCTGATCGATGTCCGCGTGCCCAGCAAGGTCCCCATTAGCTCGGCGCTCGGCGCTCGGTGCGTTGGCGTTCATGCTCGCCAGCTGCGCCGTGGGCCCGGACTTCAAGAAGCCGGCGGCGCCCACGAACGCGGGCTACACGCCCATGGGCACCGCGCCCGCCTCGACGACCGCTTCGGCGCCAGGTGCGGGCGGCGAAGCGCAGCGCTTCGTCGACGGCCTGGACATTCCCGGCCAGTGGTGGACCTTGTTCCAGTCGCCGGACCTCAACGCGCTCATCGAACGCGCGCTCAAGCAAAATCCGACGCTCGAGTCGGCACAGGCGGCGCTGCGCCAGGCGGATGAGAACGTGGCCGCGCAGCGCGGAGCGCTGTTGCCGAGCATATCGGGCACTTACCAAGCGCAGCGCGATCGATCCACGCTCGCGGAATTCGGCCTGCCGGGAAGCGGCGGTTACTACTACACCCTCAACAATGCCCAGGTGAACGTTTCCTATACCATCGATGCGTTCGGCGGTATTCGCCGCCAGATCGAGGCCCTACAGGCGCAAGCGGACTATTCGCGCTACTCCCTCGAGGCGAGCTACCTGGCGCTCACCGCCAACGTGGTCACCGCGGCGATCAGCGAGGCTTCGCTCCGGGCGCAGGTCGCGGCGCAAGAAGACATTGCCCGCGCACAGCAAGCCCAGCTCGATATCACTCAGCGGCGGTTCACCGCCGGGGCGGCCTCGAAAGCCGACGTGCTGCAACAACAGTCGACCCTTCAGGCGACCCTGGCGGCGCTGCCTCAATTGCGCACCCAGCTCGCGCAGGAGCGCGACCTTCTGGCCACTTATGTGGGGGCATTGCCCAACGAATACGGCGCGGCGCCCTTCAATCTCGATACGTTGAAGCTGCCAGTCGAGTTGCCCGTCAGCCTCCCCTCGAAGCTGGTAGAGCAACGGCCCGACGTGCTCGAGTACTCGGCGCTGCTCCATCAGGCCACCGCGCAGATCGGAGTGGCGACGGCCAACATGCTGCCGCAGCTCACGCTCACGGGGAGCTATGGCGGCGTTGCACAGTCGCACTTCGCGGATATGTTCTCACCCTCTTCGGTGGTATGGGGCCTCGCCGGCAAGATCGCGCAGCCGTTGTTCGAGGGCGGCCAGCTCGTGCATCAGCGCCGCGCCGCCGTGGCGGCGGCGCAAGAAGCCGCGGCCAATTACAAGGCCACGGTACTTACCGCCTTCCAGAACGTCGCCGATTCGCTGCTCGCTCTGTCAGGTGACGCCGAAGCGCTGACGGCGCAGACCGCCGCGGAGCGCTCCGCGGCGGGCAGCCTCAATCTCATTCAGGCGCAGTACAAGGCCGGAGGCGCGAGCCAACTGCAGGTGCTGACCGCCGAGCAAACCTATCAGAATGCAGCCGTCGCGCTCGTCAAGGCACGCGCACAACGCTTCACCGATACCGCCGCGCTCTTCCAGGCGCTCGGCGGGGGCTGGTGGAACCGCAACGACGTCCCTGCCCTTGCAGAGAGCTCAACTACGTCGCATTCGCAAACGCAGTGAAGATTGCTTTGCGGACCTACGACGCACACTTGTAAGAAGCGAGAGAAATTCCGTGGCGAAACGCATGATCATCATGATTTTGGGGGTAATCCTTCTGGTCGCCGGGATCGGCTTCGTGGTTTTTCGGAACATCACGAAAATGATTGCACAAGGGTCGGCGCCGCAGCCCCCCTTGGTGGTGACGGCCATGAAGGCGGCCACGCAGGAGTGGCAGCCCCAGCTGAACGCGGTGGGTAGCTTGCGCGCCCTGAGAGGTGTGGACGTGACCACCGAAATCGCGGGCCTGGTGCGCGAGATTCGCTTCAAATCGGGCGACGAAGTCAAAGCGGGGGCGGTCCTGGTCCAGCTGAACGCGGATACCGACCTCGCGACGCTCGCCTCGCTCAAGGCGGCCGCCGACTTGGCGCAAATCACGTTGAAGCGCGACCGCGTGCAATTAGCCGCCGAAGCGATCTCCCAGGCGCAGGTCGACAGCGACGAGGCCGATTTGAAGAGCAAGCGCGCCCAGGCCGACAGCCAGCAGGCGACCATCGACAAGAAGACGATTCGCGCGCCGTTTGCGGGGCGCCTCGGCATCACGCTCGTCAATCCCGGCCAGTACCTGAATCCGGGCGATAAGGTGGTGACGCTGCAGACCATCGATCCGATCTACATGGACTTCAACCTGCCGCAACAACAAATCAGCGAGGTGTCGCTGGGTCAGTCGGTGGCGGTGCTGAGCGACGCGTATCTTGGACAGACCTTCAGCGGCAAGATCACGTCGATCGATGCGAAAGTCGACACCACCACCCGGAATGTGCTGGTCGAGGCCACGGTGGCGAACCCGAAGAAACTGTTGTTGCCCGGCATGTTCGGACGCACCGCAGTGGATTCAGGCGAGAAGAAGAGCTATCTCACGCTTCCCCAGACCGCGATCACCTACAACCCCTACGGCGCAACCGTGTTCGTCACAACCGACAAGAAAGATGCCAAAGGCAATCCCCAGCTCCAGGCGCAACAGGTGTTCGTCACCCCGGGGCCGACGCGCGGAGATCAAGTCGCGATCTTGAAAGGCCTGTCCGAGGGCGCGATGGTGGTCACCAGCGGTCAGCTCAAATTGAAGAGCGGAGCGCCGGTGCGCATCGACAACAGCGTGCAGCCGTTGAACGACCAAAACCCGACGCCTCAAGAACGATGACGCTCGCGCTATGAAATTTACGGATCTCTTCATCAAGCGTCCGGTCCTCGCGGCCGTCATCAGCCTGCTGATCCTGGTGCTGGGTTTGCGGTCGGTCGGCAGCTTGCCGGTCAACCAGTACCCGCACACCGAGAACGCCGTCGTCACCATCAGCACCGCCTACTACGGCGCGGATGCAGCGACCGTCGCGGGTTTCATCACGCAACCGCTCGAATCCGCGATCGCGCAGGCGCAGGGCATCGATTACCTGTCCTCCTCGAGTACCACCGGATCATCGACCATCACGGCAACCTTGCGGCTGAACTATGACTCGAACCGTGCGCTGACCGAAATCAACACGCAGGTCAGTTCGGTCAAGAATCAGTTGCCGCCCCAGGCGCAGCAGCCGGTACTGACCGTGCAAGTCGGCCAGACGGTCGACGCGATGTACATGGGGTTTTACAGCGACACCATCCCGAGCAACAACGTCACCGACTATTTGCTCCGCGTGGTCAAGCCGAAGCTCGACTCGATGGAAGGCGTACAGACAGCCGAGATTCTGGGCGCCCGTCAATTCGCGCTGCGCGCCTGGCTGGATGCTGCGAAGCTCGCGGCCCACAACATCACGGCGCAGGACGTGTACACCGCCTTGGGCAACAACAATTACTTGGCGACGGTCGGAAGCAGCAAAGGCCAGATGGTCACGGTCGACATGACCGGCGGTACCGATCTGCATTCGGTGCAAGAGTTCCGCCAGTTGGTGGTCAAGCAGGTGGGCGACTCGATCGTGCGGCTCGAGGATGTCGCCGAGGTCACGCTCGGCGCCGAGAACTACGACCTCAACGTCGCGTTCAACGGCCAGCGCTCGGTGTTCATCGGCATCAAGGTGGCGCCGAAGGCGAACATACTGACCGTCGCCAAAAATGTCCGCAAAGCTTTTCCCGACCTGCAGTCGCAGCTGCCGACCGGCGTCACCGGCGAAATCGTCTATGACTCGACCGAATTCATCAACACGTCCATCACCGAGGTCGTGAAAACACTGGCGGAATCGCTCATCATCGTGACGATCGTCATCTTTCTGTTCCTCGGCAGCCTGCGCGCGGTCATCATCCCGGTGATCGCCATGCCGCTGTCGCTGATCGGCACCTTCTTTGTCATGTTGGTGTTGGGCTATTCGATCAATCTGTTGACACTATTGGCGCTGGTGTTGGCGATCGGACTCGTGGTGGATGATGCCATCATCGTCGTCGAGAATGTCGATCGGCACATGAAACAGGAGCGCCGCTCGCCGCTCGATGCCGCCATTGTCGCGGCGCGCGAGCTCGGCGGCCCCATCCTGGCCATGACCGTGGTACTGGTCGCGGTTTACGTGCCGATCGGCTTTCAGGGCGGTCTCACCGGCGCTCTGTTCACCGAGTTCGCATTCTCGCTGGCGGGAGCGGTGGCCGTGTCCGGAGTCATCGCGCTGACGCTCTCGCCCATGATGTGCGCGATGTTCTTCCGCTCGAATCAAGATTCCGGGCGATTCGTCAAGCTCATCGATCGAAATTTCGAGTGGTTCCGCGAGCGCTATCACCGCGCACTGCATGGACTGCTCGACACCTGGCCGGTCATGATCGTGATGTGCGCCCTGCTCGTGCTGGTGTTGGTGGCGTGCTTCAAATTCACCAAGTCGGAACTGGCGCCGGAAGAAGATCAGGGTGTCGTACTCGCGCATATCCAGGGCCCGCCCAATGCGACTGCGCAGCAGATGCAGACCTACGCGGATCAAGTCTTCGAGGCTTCCAAGAGCGAGCCCGAGTACGCGCAGATGTTCCAGATAACGGGCGTTCCAACCGTCAACCAGGGCATCGGCGGCGTGCTGTTCAAGCCGTGGGATCAGCGCACCCGGAGCGCGCATCAACTGCAGCTCGAGCTGCAGCAGAAATGGGCGCAGATCGCGGGCGCGCAAGTGTTCGCGTTCCAGTTCCCGCCCCTCCCAGGCTCGAGCGGCTACCCGGTGCAGTTCGTGATCACCACGACCGAGCCGTTCCAGAATCTCAACGACGTCGCCCAGGCCGTCGTTGCCAAGGCCTTGAGTCAGCACGCCCTGTACTTCGCGGACGTCGACCTGAAACTCGACAAGCCGCAGGCGACTCTCGAGATCGATCGCGACGAGGTTGCCGCGTTGGGCCTGAGCCAGTCCGACGTCGGCAGCGCGTTGGGCGCCGCGCTCGGCGGAGGTTACGTCAACTACTTCTCGATCGCCGGGCGCTCCTACAAGGTGATACCGCAGGTCCTGCAAGTGGATCGGCTGAATCCCGAGCAGGTATTGGACTACTACATCCGCACCCCTTCGGGTACCACCTTGCCCGCGAGCACGGTGGCGCACATCAAGTATTCGGTCGAACCTGAGTCGATCAACCGGTTTCAACAGTTGAATTCGGTCACGATCGGCGGCGTCAGCGGGATGTCCCAAGGAGATATTCTCAAGCTTCTCAGGGACACCACCGCGAAGGTAGCGGGAGGCGGATATACCGTGGACTACGCGGGTCAGTCGCGCCAGTTCATCCAAGAATCCGGAGGCTTCTTCGTCACCCTCGGATTCGCGATCGTCATCGTATTTCTGGCGCTCGCGGCGCAGTTCGAAAGCTTCCGCGATCCGGTCGTGATTCTGATGTCGGTGCCGTTGGCTCTCTTGGGTGCGGTGATGTTCCTGACCATGGGGTTCGCCTCGCTCAACATCTACACCCAGGTGGGCCTGGTGACACTGCTTGGGCTGATCAGCAAGCACGGCATCCTGATCGTCCAGTTCGCCAACGAGCTGCAGCGCTCGGGACGCTCGAAGCGCGAGGCGATCGAAGAAGCAGCGTCGGTGCGCCTCCGGCCCATTCTCATGACGACAGCTGCGATGGTCCTCGGTGTCGTGCCGCTGGTCCTCGCTTCGGGCGCGGGTGCCGCCGGCCGCCATGACATGGGGCTGGTGATCTTCACGGGATTATCCATCGGCACGTTGTTCACGCTGTTCGTGGTGCCCGCGGTTTACCTGCTGATCGGCGCAACCCATTCCCCCGAGGCGGCGAGCGCGGCCGGGTGAGAAATACCGCGCCGGCCATCTTTGGGCCAGTCAGCACCGACTCCTCAATATTATTCATAGTCTTACATATTTTTTCGTATCTCATTTCTAGGAAGGAGCCGATTTGGCGTCCGTCCCCAGCATCGCAGAGTCGCGCCAAAACTTTGACAAAGTGCGCGTTGCGTTTTATCGAATGTCTTGTATATTCCGAGTGCAGAGTATTGATTTAACAAGATTCCGAGGGACTCGCTATCCTCGAAATTACATTAAGTACTCGGATTTCGTGGGAGAAAACATGATCAGCGCGTGGGATAACTTGCACTCTGCAACGCTCGAGCTGGTTCGTTCGACACCGATTAAGCAACGCCTGATCTGCGTCCATCGCCGCTACTTATCGACGCTCGCTCTCGAGCAACTCCCGACTGAGGTGCGCGGCACCTTCGCTCAAGTGATGCGCGCCTTCACGGACGTTCAGCCGCTGCGCGGCGAGGATGCCGTGGTCGCCTCGGTGCGCAAGATGTCAGCTCAGCAGGCCGACGACTGTGCGGCGCTCATCGTAGAGATGTTCGGAGTCGTGTCGCGCGTTGAGTCGCCGCAGCGGCAACCCGCGCCGGTGGTGCAGCTGCGCAGCGTCGAGCCCCCGGATGACGAATTCGCGATCCCGGCATTGATCGCGACCAACTGAAAAGCTCGTCAGCGATCACGGGGCGCGGGGCGGGCCCGCTTACGCCGCCCGCCTGCGTGTGTCCGGCCTCGGCGGCCCCCGCCTGCGCGGCCCGGCCTGCGCGGCCCGATCATTCCAATTTGAATTCGATCGTGTCCCAGCGCGTGCTTTCCTGATGCCGCGCCTGGCGCTTCAGCGCATCGATCAGGCTGCGCTCGTTCCATGCGCTCACCTCGTCCGCCAGATCCTTGATTGCCTTGGCGAGCGGTTCCGTCGAGCCGAAATTCTCCATCGCGACGATCGGACGATCCGCAGCCTTGGCGAACGTCATCTGAAACAGCACCATCTCGGGCGCAGCGCGGTACACGGCCGGCAGCGCGATCACCACTTCGCACGGCGCGATCTGGCGGCGTAAATCTTCCCTTTGGCTTTCCTTGTCGATCGGCCGCTTGGACTGCGGCAGGCTGGTATTGGTGTAGTAAAAAGTTCCCGGCGCCTCGAGATATTCGAATACCCGCGCATAGTCGTCGTTTTCTTCCCAGGAGTGAGTAACGAACAACCGTATCGGGTTCACGCGGGTCGACATCGCCCTAGTCTATCGCGACGATGGTCATGCGCGAAGCACCCAGCGCCGATACAATGCCTCGGGTGCGTTTGATGATCTATAACATCCGATATGCGACCGGCACCGGCCCCGCTTTTCATCTGCCGGTGCCCGGAGCGGGGTATTTGCGGTCGAGTCGGCAGGTTCTGTCGCAAATAACCGACTTCATCAAGCGACAAGACCCGGACGTCGTGGGCCTGATCGAGGTCGACACCGGGTCGATCCGCACCGGGATGGTGAATCAGGCCGACTTCATCGCCCGCTCGCTCGGCCATTACTCCACGTTCGAGTGCAAGTACGGCCAGTCCTCGGTCAACCAACTGGTCCCGATCGTGCGCAAGCAAGCGAACGCGTTTCTCGCGGCGCCGCGGGTGCGGGGCGAGCGCTTCCACTATTTCGATACCGGCATCAAGCGGCTCATCATCGAGCTCGAGCTCGACGACATCGCAATCTTCCTCGTGCACCTGTCCCTCAAGTTTCGCCACCGGCAGTACCAGCTGCGCTATCTGTACGATCTGATTCGGCGAACGAGCAAGCCCGTGATCGTGGCCGGGGACTTCAACACGTACTGGGGCGACCACGAGATTTACTTGTTCATGCAGGCGGCCGGTCTTGCGAACGCCAACGCGCGCGGCTTGCCCTCCTACCCTTCGAGCGCTCCGCGCAAAGAGCTCGATTTCATCTTGCACAGCGCGCAGATCGAAGTGAATCGGTTCGAGATACCCGATATCCAGCTCTCCGACCATCTGCCGCTGATTTGCGATTTCACGATCCGCGAGTCTGCTCAAGTGGCTGCCTGACCCCATGGACCCCGCGGGCAGCTGGAAGCTCGAGGTCGACGCCGAACGCATCGCCTGGCTGACCTGCGACATCCCCGGGGCCTCCACCAACGTATTGTCCGCCGCGGTGCTCAAGGAGCTCTCGGCCAAGCTGACCGAGATCGGCTCGCTCAGGCCCGTGGGAGTTGTGGTGCTCTCCGGGAAGAAAAGCGGGTTCATCGCCGGAGCCGATATCAAGGAATTCACGGCTCTTCGCACCGCCGAAGAGGCGTACGCCCTCATCCGCAGCGGTCAACTCGTGCTCGACCAACTCGAGAATCTCCCCTGTCCGAGCGTGGCCGCGGTGCACGGCTTTGCGCTCGGCGGCGGTCTCGAGCTCGCGCTCGCGGCAAGCTACCGCGTCGGCGCCGACGACGCCCAGCTTTCACTGGGCCTCCCCGAGGTGCTGCTCGGCATTCACCCGGGATTCGGCGGCACGGTACGCATGGTGAGACTCGTCGGCGTGCGCCCGGCGCTCGAGTTGATGCTGAAGGGCAAGCCCTGCAAGGGCGCGCGCGCGCTCGAGATCGGCCTGCTCGATCAACTCGTTGCGCCGGCCGAGCTCAAGGCGAGCGCGAAACGATTGCTGCAAAATCCGCCCGCCAAGCGCAGCGCACCGTTCGTCGAGAAGCTGCTCAACACCAAGGCCATGCGCCCGTTCATCGCCCGGCAGGCCGCCGCCGCGTTGCGCAGCAAGGTGCCGCGCGAGCACTACCCAGCGCCCTATGCCATCGTCGATTTATGGCTCAAATACGGCGCCGTCGGCGCGGAGAGCTACGAGGCGGAGGCGCGCTCGATCGCGGCCCTCATGGTCTCGCCGACCTCGCGCAACCTGGTGCGGGTGTTTCTGCTGCAGAATCGGCTCAAAGGGCTGGGCGGCAAGGCCGCTGCGGATTTCCAGCGGCTCCATGTGATCGGCGCGGGGGTCATGGGGGGCGATATCGCCGCGTGGGCGGCGCTGCGCGGGATGACGGTCACGCTGCAGGACCGGAGCGATGAGCTGATCCAGCCGGCGATCGCACGCGCGCGGGCACTTTTCGAGAAGCGCTTGAAGGATCCCAAGGCGGCGCAAGACGCCGCGGCGCGAATGCGGGCGGATGCGGCCGGCGACGGCGCAGCGGACGCCGACGTGGTGATCGAAGCCATTTTCGAGAACATCGAGGCGAAGCGCGCCCTGTACGCCGAGCTCGAGCCGCGCCTCAAGCCGGGTGCGGTCCTTGCGACCAATACTTCGAGCATCAAGATCGAAACGCTCGCCGAGAAGCTTCAGGATCCGGGGCGCCTGGTCGGCATTCACTTCTTCAATCCGGTCGCACAGATGCAGCTCGTCGAGATCGTCCAGGGCGCCGGTAGCCACGCCGAGGCCTTGCAGCGTGCGACCTGGTTTACGCGCAAGCTCGATCGTCTGCCGCTGCCCTGCAAGAGCTCTCCGGGATTCGTGGTAAACCGCATTCTCATGCCCTACATCAACGAAGCGCTGTTCGCGCTCGGCGAGGGCATCCCGGCGTCAACCATCGATGCCGCGGGCACCCGCTTCGGCATGCCCATGGGTCCGGTCGAACTCGCCGACGTCGTCGGGCTGGATGTGGCCTTGCACGTGGGCGGCGTCCTCGCCGAGGCGTTCGGGCGGCGAGTGCCCGAGATCCTCGTCAAGCAGGTCGAGCAGAAGAAGCTCGGCCGCAAGAGCGGCGAGGGATTTTACGTCTGGTGCGACGGCAAGGCAGTGCGCCCGGCAGCCCGAAACGTCGACATTCCGCCCGATCTCGAAGACCGGCTGATCCTGCCGATGCTGAACGAAGCGGTGGCCACGCTCCGAGAAGGCGTGATCGAGGACGCGGATCTGCTCGACGCGGGCGCTATCTTTGCGACCGGCTTCGCGCCTTTCCGCGGCGGTCCGCTGCAATACGCGAAGGCCCGCGGCATCGGTGAGGTAACGAGGCGCCTCGAGGAGCTGGCGCAGCGCCATGGCGAGCGCTTTCGCCCGGACGCCGGCTGGACTCGAATCGAATCGAGCTAGCGCCGTCGATGATCCAGACATGGACCGCGCCGGCGCGTGTGTTAGCATTCCCCGAGCCAAAACAGAGAGTTGTAGCCCAGGGCTTAGACTGAATCGATGGACGAGCGGCCGGCCGATATCGCGATACTCAAGAGCTTCTCTCCGCTCGACGGACTGAAGTCGGAAAATCTGTACGCGCTCGCCCGCAAGACTCAGATCCGCGAGCTTGAGGCGGGCCGCGTGCTGTTCAAGGAAGGCGACACCGACAAGCGCACGTTCTACCTGGTGGCCGGCACCGTCGAGCTGCGCGCCGAGGACCGCATCATGGGCACCGTGCGCGCAGGTACGCCCGAGGCGCGGCCGGCACTCACCCCCGGGTTGCCGCGCAAATTCACGGCGCGCGCGGCCACCGATCTGTCGTACATCATGATCGACAGCGACCTGCTCGACGTGCTGTTGACATGGGACCAAACCGGGCAGTACGAGGTCGCCGAATTGCATGGCGACGGCCTCGACGTCACCGGCGATTGGATGACGACGCTCCTGCAGACCAAGGCTTTCCATCGCATACCACCCGCAAACATCCAGGCGATTTTCATGCGCATGCAGCGCATCAACTACCGCGAGCGCGACGTGGTGATCAAGCAGGGCACCGAGGGCGACTACTTCTACGTGGTGGTCTCCGGCAAATGTGTGGTCACCCGCGAGACCCCGCTCAACAAGGAAGGCATCAAGCTCGCCGAGCTAGGACCGGGCGACAGCTTCGGCGAAGAAGCGTTGATTGCCGAGGCGAAGCGCAACGCCACCGTGACGATGTCGACGGATGGAACGCTCATGCGCCTCGGCAAGAATGATTTCCAGACTTTGTTGAACGAGCCCTTGCTCCAGTGGGTCGCCTACGACAAAGCCAAGGAGATCGTCGCCGGCGGGGGCAAATGGCTCGACGTGCGCCTGCCGAGCGAGTTCCAGAATTTCCGCATCGACGACGCGGTCAATATTCCGCTCTATTTCATCCGCTTGAAGCTCAACGCCCTCGACAAGAACACGCCCTACGTCGTCTGTTGCGACACCGGGCGGCGGAGCTCCGCTGCAGCTTATATCCTGAGCGAGCGCGGCTTCGAGGCCTACGTGCTGAAAGGCGGCCTCGCCGCGACCGAAGCGGCGCGCACACGCCGCGGCTAGCATATGCCTAAGGCAATGGCGAATCTGCCGCCAAAGCCGCGGCTGCCGAAGGAGCCGGACCCAAAGATGCTCCGCACGTTCGGCCCGCGGCCTTCCTTCGAGGATCTTAGGCCGCCCGATCCGTCGGCCCCGCCGATCGCGTCGCCGTCGCCGAGCGCTTACCGACAAGATAATCCCGATAATCCGCCGCCCGCCGACTACAAACCGCCCTCGATGCTGGCCGAGCACAAGGGCCTCGCGATGCTTTTCGCCGCGGTGTCCATCGCTTTCGGGCTCTACTGTTTGAGGGCGCCGCGCGCACCGAGTGCCCCGACGGCCGCCCCGAGCGCTGCCGCCCCGAGCGCTGCCGCCCCGAGCGCTGCCGCCCCGAGCGCTGCCGCCTCGAGCGCCGCCGCTTCGGCGCCCGCGGGGCA
>Ga0182030_10013267_pt1 | contig 16405 bp, 8 predicted proteins | sample 812S3MmetaG_FD_121299 | JGI IMG/M metagenome (GOLD analysis project Ga0182030, IMG submission 121299) | Permafrost microbial communities from Stordalen Mire, Sweden - 812S3M metaG (Illumina Assembly) | ecosystem: Environmental > Terrestrial > Soil > Wetlands > Permafrost | place: Sweden...
GAAATTAATGCAAACTGAGTTAACTTGCTTCCGTTATCCCTCCGTAGCAGGTATTTTTCTTAAAATACATGAAATCCGAATTACCCGCGCAAGAGCAAAACGTACAAATTGAGCATTACCTTAGGGATTTTGCCCTGGCGGTTGAGGAAATCAGCGAGGTAGTTATTCTGCTTGACAAAACAGGAACAATTACGTGGGTTAACAACAGCTTTGTTAAAGTGCACGGCCATCAACCTGAAGAGGTAGCAGGAAAGAGCTTTGCAGATTTTCTTGAAAATAACCAGGCCAGTAAAATTAAAGTTGACGAGATAGTAAGTGCCATTAAAAAAGGTAAAGAATATACAGGAACAGTTTTTTTAATTCATACTACAAAAAGGCTGCCCTTATGGAATGAAATAAAAATAAAACCTGTAAAAGAGGGTCACGGAAAAGTATCAAGATATGTGGTAATAGCCCGCGACATTACTGAACACATAAAAAGTAATGAAGAGCTTTTATATAGTGAAATGAGATGGAAGTTTGCTTTGGAAGAATCAGGCGATGGTTTCTTTGAATACGATATGGCAAACAACCGGTTCTATGGTTCCGACAATTTAAAAGAACTGATTGCTGTAAGCGGAGATTCAACCCATCTTGATTTCAGAGCCCTGATTAATATTATACATCCCGCCGATAGCGAGCAGGCGGTTAACGCACTGTTCGACCTTATTTCGGGCAAAACAGAAACGCTGCGGCAGGGGCTTGCACGTTATAATCTTATTAAAACCATTCTGCTGGTAATGGTAAACGTAACCGGTAATGCGGTTGCTTTATATTTCTTCAGGTCGCTGCCCGGTGTTGCTTTTGTTAGCATACTGGCGGCAATTACAGGCATTGTTTCAGGTTTATATTTCATACTCCTGACATACGCCGATTGGGAGCAGGTGTTTTTGCCATTACGCATGGCAAAAAGCAACAAGATTATCATACAACTAAATAAATAGAAACAATATGCCACAAGCTATCAGACTTAATTACGGCGACAACCAATATCTTTTAAGCGAGCGGATGCAGGCATTCCCCTCATTAGGTAAGCTGCTGAACAGAACCATGGGCTATACCAACATTGGCAACTATGCCCGTGCGCAGGTTTTCAGCCGGCACATTAATAAAATCGATTTAAGCAAAGTGACCCAGGTGCTGGACCTTGGATGCGGATATGGAGAAAACGCCATTATGATGTCGAAAGCGTTAACCGGTAAAGACGTTTTTGCACTGGATATTGACCAGCGCGCACTAAGCAGAATAAGGCTTGCCAAAAACAAGCTGAACCTGGGGAACCTAACCGTTCATGAAGGCAAAATTGATACTTTGACCGTAAATGATTTAGACCTTATTTACTCGGTAGACGTATTTGAACACATACCGGAAAAAGAAATGCCTTTTGCAGAGGCATTTAAAAAATTGAAAACAGGAGGACACCTGCTGGTTAAAATTCCCAATAAAGTGCAGCGCACCTTCTTCTCACCAAAACATTTTGAAGAACATAACAAATGGGTTGACCATGAGCATCCCGGCCAGGTTTACTTTTTAAAAGACCTGGAAGAAAGATTCCGTAAGGAAGGCTTTAAGGTGGTCTATGCCTGCCAATCGGACGGCATGTTAGCACGGATGGCCTGGGAGATAGCATACTTTATGAAAAAAGGCGGAGCCATTACACAATTACTGGCACTACCGTTTTGCAAGCTTTTAGTAAAAACAGACTTACTCACTCACCCAAATGGCTCAATTAACGGTAATGCTATTACCGTTATAGGACAGAAGGTTTAAAAATATCGTTCTTAAAGGCAAAAGCCGTCTGGTATCGGGGGATACTGGCGGCTTCTTGTCGTTATGCTATGCCTATTGTGCAATTTGCACTACACCACATGGTATAACTTGGTAGGAATTATTACAAAGTGAATTAACTTGCTTTCGATTCCTCCCTTCATTTTTTTTTACTGCCATCATTATATCATGAAATCTGAATTACCGGTGCAAAAGCATAATGCCCAAATGGAGGCGCGCCTTCGTGATTTTACGCAAGCAGTAGAAGAAATCACAGACATTGTTATTCTTATTGATGCAAGAGGTATTATTACCTGGGTAAACGGCAGTTTTTTAAAAATACATGGCGTACAATCAAAACAGGTAACAGGTAACAGCCTTGCCGGTTTTCTGGAAAACAACCACGCCAGTAAAGTTAAAGTTGATGAAATAAGCAATGCATTTAAAACCGGGAAGGATTATACCGGCACAGTTTTTTTAATACAAGCCAAAAAACGGGTTCCATTATGGAATGAAATAAAGATAAAGGCCGTAAAAAATGAACACGGAAAAGTATTAAGATATATTGCCATTGCGCGCAACATTACCGAGCATATAAAAAAAAATGAGGAACTTTTATATAGCGAATTAAGGTGGAAATTTGCGCTGGAAGAATCGGGCGATGGCTTTTTTGAATATGACCTGGTAAACCATAAATTTTTCGGATCGGATAATTTATTATCTCTGGTTGCATTAAGCGAAGACTCAACTCAACTTGATTTTCCGGCCTTGATCAATATTATGCATGCCGAAGACAGTGAGCCTGCAGTTAATGCATTGTTCGATCTGATTTCGGGCAAATCAGAAATGCTGCGGCACGAATTGAGGATAAAAAATAAACATGGCAATTATGCCTGGACCATTGTAAGGGCTACTGTAAGCAGCAAAACAGCAGATGGCAAGCCACTGGCACTTATTGGTACTACTACAGATATTTCGTACATTAAAGAAACCGAAGCTGCTTTAGTTAAAGCGAAAACGGAAGCCGAGCTGGCATCTGAATACAAAAACCAGTTCCTCTCAACCATGAGCCATGAGATAAGAACCCCGCTAAATGCAATCATAGGAATTACTGATGTTATGCTTTTGAAAAAACCAACCGGAGAGGTAAAGGAAAACCTGAACATCCTTTCATTTTCGGCCAATCACCTTTTGTCGCTTATCAATGATGTATTAGACCTGTCAAAAATAGAATCGGGCAAAATGGAATTTGTGCAGTCCAAATTTAACCTGGAGGAAACCATTACCAGTATTTATCAAACGTTTCAAAACAAATGCCGCGAAACAGGCATTGATATTTCATATCATGTAGAAGATCACATTCCTGAATATGTTATTGGTGATTCGATGCGGTTAACGCAGATAATGAACAATCTGGTAAATAACGCTATCAAGTTTACGCGTGTAGGCTCGGTAAAAATTAATGTAAAAAACCAGGCTGTAACTGGAAAAAAAATAAAGCTTCTTTTTGAAATTATTGATACCGGCATAGGCATCAACAAGAAAAAACAGGAGGAGATATTTGAAGATTTTGTGCAGGCTAATTCATCCATAGCACAACAGTATGGAGGAACAGGATTAGGGTTGGCCATTACAAAAAAACTAATTGCTTTACAAGGTGGCAGCATATATGTTGAAAGTACTCCCGGCAAAGGGAGCAGATTTTACTTTGAGCTGGAATTTGGCTTTGTAAAGGCCACAAAAGGAAAAAGGAAAAACAGTGCGGCCCAAAAAACAGGTAGCAATAACGTAAAAGGTATTCAGGTGCTCTTGGTGGAAGATATTTTAGCCAACCGGAAAGTTGCAGTATCATATCTTACGCACTGGCAGGCAGAAGTTAAATGTGCAGAAAATGGTGAAGAGGCCCTGAAGCTTTTCAAAAATCATGATTTTGATATTCTGCTTGTTGATTTATATATGCCGGTTATGAATGGCTTTGAAACAATTCAAAAAATACGCAGCCACGCAAAGGGAAAAAAGGTGCCCATTATTGCACTTACCGCCAGCCTGGAAACAAGCGTAATAAAAAAAGCGATTGCCAGTGGTGCCAATATTTGCCTAGGTAAACCTATTGAAGCAAAACGCCTTTTAGAAGAGTTGCAAAGGCTGACAGGAAAGAAAGGCACGCGGGTGTTATCCCATTCTACAAAAATTATAAGTAAGAACAAAAAAAATAAGTTCAGGCATATTAATCTTAAACGCATTGAAGATGCGTCGCTTGGCAGCAAACTGTTTATAAAAGATATGATCAATTTGCTGAAAGAGGAGATACCTGCCTGCGTTAAAACCTGCGCAGTAGAATTAGAGAAGAAGAACTATATAAAATTCTCTGAGCAGATACATAAGTTAAAGAACAGTTTACTAATGCTTGGGCTTGATACCATAAAAAATGACCTGGTAAAACTGGAAGAATATGCAAAAAACAGAAAACAACTAAAGGAACTTGGGTTACTATTTGCCCGAATAACCAACAAGTGGGAAAAAGCCCGCAAGGAATTAGATCAACTATGAAAAAGGGACTGTTTTTTGCCTGCATCTTTTGGGTAAATACTGCCCAGGCAAAAACTTTTGTTATAGATATTAGCGCTAATCACGCTAGTGCTAAAGAAAAAAAGTTCGCAGGGGTTACCGGTGGCGATACCTTATTATTTGCCGCTGGAGAACGTGGCGCAATCCAGTTTGCAGATTTTGTCGGCAGTCCCGGTCACTATATTACTATTATAAACGCCGATAGCCTGTGCGAAATAAAAAGCCTCTTGCTGCCTTATGGCATATCCATGCGCAATTGCCATTACGTACGCCTTTGCGGTGGCGGTAGTAAAAAACAAAAATACGGCATAAAAATAGCTGAGGTCAGCAATGAAGGTGCCGGGTTGGGCATATCTGATAAAAGCGACAATATTGAAATTTGCTTCATAGAAATCAGCAACACAAAAGGCCCCGGTATTTTGTGCAAAACCAATCCTGATTGCTTTACAAGCAGCGATAATTTCACTATGCTAAACACCAGCATTCATAACAACTACATACACCATACAGGAACAGAGGGCATGTACATAGGCAGCACAGCTTATGAAGGCGCTAAAATAAAATGTGATTCAGTTATTGTTACAAAGTTTCCACCGGTGCTGGATGGTGTTGAAGTGTATGATAACGAAGTATCTTATACCGGTTGGGATGGCATACAGATAAGCGATGCTATCCATGTAAAATGCTATCATAACCATATTACATTCGATAGTCAAAAAGATGAGCCCTGGCAAAACTGCGGACTTATTATTGGTGGGGGAGCTTCGGGCGCATTTTATGAAAACACCATTGAGCAGGGCAAAGGCTTTCCTATCAATTGCTTTGGCAAAAGTGATTTAAAAATAACTTCCAACAAAATTATCATGGATAGTAGCTCAACAAAAACTGCCATTTATATCAATGATAAAATGGCCGATAAAAAAACCAGTTATTTGTTGAAAAACAACACCATTCAAACGCAACACCAACCTGCCATAGTTATCATCAACAAAATAAACCGAAAGCAAGATGTTATTAAAGGTAATTTGGTGAATGGCAAAAATGTTTCTGAAAATGTTTCATATCAGGGAGTGAAGCCGGCAATAAAGTAATAACCATGAAATGTTCGCCATTTGCGAGGCCCTGCGAAGCAACCCAGAACTACTTGCGACAGAACAAGACGCAACGCGGGTCTTTAATAGCCTCGGGATTATCTCGCAGGGCCTTGCAATGACGCGATATTTTTATTACCTCCCCTGTATCAACACCTTTTTAGCATAAAGCTTATTGTTATTTCTAACCGTAGCTACAAGATATTGCGTAGGCAGGTAGCCGATTTCTTTTACGTAGGTATGATTGTCGGTGTACTCTTCTTCAAAAATTTCCTGCCCCAAAAAGTCATACACTATAATCTGTGCGTTCACAGCATTAAAGCCGGTAAAGTCCACATATAATTTATCAGATGCACTCCATATTCGGGGGTCATTATCATTGATTATAGAAACAATTGAATTGACCAATATGGAATCTGGATTTATAATAATAGATTGGTTAGATATGGCAGAACAGCCGCCAGTGTTGCTAACTGTAAGCGCAATATTAAAACTGCCTGTCGTGTCAAAAGCATGGCTGGCGACCGGGCCGGAGTAATTCTGTCCGTCGCCAAAATCCCAGATATAATTTGAACCGGCTGTAGTGGCGGTAAATATCACATTCTGCCCCTTTTCACTATTTGATGAAGAAACTGTGAATGCCGAGGCAACTATAAAATCAGTAGTATCGGTATTACTAACAGAAATACTTCCTTCCGCCGAGGCCATCTCCAGGTTAGTATCTACCCTGCCGGCAAAAGTAGTTTGAACAGACAAAATAGTTTGGGGCGAAATGACCGAGCCATCTATAAAAGAACATAACGGCATTACAAGGTTAACCAGGCTATAGCTATGCGTTGAATCCATTTGCTGCAGCATATTATAGGTTACCAGCGTATTGCCGGTGGCCGAATCTGTACTAATAGTACCGTTTACTTTTGTGTTGGCTGTTGAGTCAATAAAAAATGCGGATAGTAATCTTAACCCATCATCAACCCGTTGCGAAATGTTGCAATTATTCACGTTATGCTTACTGATGCATACCTTTGTAACAATGGTAGCTGTATCGCCCGGATTGGCATCCACTTTATTGCATACCGAATGTATATCGCACGAGTGCTCAATACCTGCTCCAAAATACATCATCCAGTTATCGTTATGATTGGATACCATTACCGATACAGTTTGGGTTGAGTTAATAAGCAGGTACGGACGTTCCGGCCCGTCAAACAAGCTACCGGTGCCATTATATATAGATTTCCATTCCACTGAATCAAGCATACAATCGGCATAAAATCCTGCGGGAATTGTGTAGGTACGGTTTATAACCCCGCCATTGGTATTTGCATCTTTAACCGTAACCTGCGATACATAATCTCTATTACCAAAAATATAGGCATGTGTACCCAGCGGGGCGAGTTTAAGACCCGTAAAGGGGTCGGTAATATTACCTTGCTGGCTTGGCAGAGGCATGTATATAGCAAAACTTTGCCCCGCAGCGTTCCCTGTTTCCGAAGAAACCATTGAAGCAATATCGCTGGTTACCATCTCACCGGTTTCTATCCAGTTTCCTTCAAAAACGGTAACGGTTTTACCAGGAGAACAACTTATCCTGAAAATGGTGGAGAAGGTCTGGTTATATGTGACTCCTACCCACTCGGCAGTTTTAAACCGGTTTAAGGAATCATATTGCTGTACAGTTATCCATTGCCCATTAGCATATCGCTCCAGCAAAACATTATTGTCATTGCTCCACGATACTATTCTTATTTCCTGCTGGGCGCTATCTTCATACGGAACCCCTAAATAAAAAAGCGAACCAGATGAAGATCCATTGGATGATGGCACATATCCTCCCCCATCGCTCTCATCAGTATACAAGGCACCATACTGCACAGTTACATCCTGGTTGGTTTTAACCAAATAAGTTTCACCGGGTTTTATAAGGTCCCGGCCAATGTGGTTGTAATAGATCATATCCTGCCCCGGAGATAAAGTGAGTTGTGCAACTACCGTATCATTCGTTAAAGATACATGTGTAAACCCCTGTCCAATACTTGCACCTTTTGAAATTTTTGAAATAGTTACCCGGGTATTATTTTGATAGGCCATGATATTTAAATCATTAGGGCTGGTAGTTACCTCATTACCATAAATAAAAAAGGTATTACCCATAGATGTTTTATTGGTTGATGGCAACCAATCATGCTCCCAATCGCTTTTAGTGGCCTGCGAAACCAATATAAGGTTGCTGCCGGTAATCAAAAAATGATCACCATCCTGCTTGCCTGCGGTGTCGCCTGCATGGGCGGCATCATCGTTTACGCCGTTACCGTTCAGATAAAGAATGTAACTCTGACCGGCCATTAAATTTCCGCTGGCACTATCATCGGTATCGCCATCCTCACCGGTATCATTAATCCTGAAAAAAGTATTGTCGTAAACTGCGGTTACAATCAACGCCACATCTTTACCTTCGTTCACATTACTTGGCGGAACATAGATATTAAAATAAGTCCCGGCCTCGCCCGAAGCGTAAGCCGCAATAGCAAAAGCCAATATCATTAAAATCAAAAAAAGCTGTTTCGTTTTCATATTATCCCTGAGTTAAAAGCTATCCATCTAAAATGATTGCGGAAAAATCAATCGTTAAGTTTTAATCCGCTAATTATTTTTTTGAAAAATTCAGGCTTCTATTTAGGGAGAGAATAAATTGGTTTGGGGGTAACCTGCCTGATTTATAATTATCTGTTACTACTTTCATTAAAATATGTTTCAACATGCTTTGATAGCGTATCTTACCATGTGCGGGTTTGCGGCAACAAAGTGCATGTTTTAATACCAATTCAAATTCAGGTTCAGCACAAAACAGGCTTTGTATGGCACACTGAAACAAAGACAGCATAAATGCATATAAAAACGAAAAATACAAGCCTGAACGGACTGATGTGGTTGTATTTTTATCTTATTGCAGTAAACTAATGGGAATAAAAACAATAGGCTGGACATCCGCCCAGCCTATTGCTTTTCAAGTTACTATGTATTTTAAGTCAACTAATCCGTTTTACTCAACTATCAGCTTCCTGGTAACTATGCCCCCTGATGTGTTAACCATATTTACAAGGTACATTCCTTGTGCCAGGCCATTTAACGGAAGGGTAAATTCATTACTCATCATTGAAATACTAATACATGTGCGGCCAAGGGCATCTATAATTTCAAGCCTTCCACCTGTCACATCGCTTCCCGTTTTTATTTGAATGGTGTTATGAGCAGGATTAGGAGACATGCTAAAATTTGCGGTATTGCCAGCAACGTTGGCAATCGCTGCAGTATTCGCATTTGCAACAATGATATTGGTTGTAGTATTGGTAACAACCGGGCTATTCAAATCGAAATAGATATATGCAGTGTTATTAATTTCAGTTCCCAACGGCATATTATCCCTGATATCTGCCGTGTATTGTACCCAGCCACGGCTACCATCCGCATCGGCACTGCTATCGGGTAAGTTAATGCCCGGAAAGTTAAACTTAACTGCATTACCCAACATGAACGATTGAACAGGAAAACTACCGGCTATTACTTTAAAAGTAGCGGGATCAAGATGTACATCAAGTGTATCAAGCACGTATACATTTTGTGCAGGAGCTGTTCCGGTGTTTTGGAACAACACAGTATATGTCAGCGATTTTTGAGTAATATCTATATTGCCATCGGGAAAAACCTGCTTTTCGTTTGGATCATAAGGTCGAATTACAATTAAACAGATATTTGATGTATTGTTTGATGGGTTATTATCGCCCGCAAGTGGAGTAACTGAAACATAAGTACAAACGTCGCTACCCGGAACTGCGTTTGAATCAGTATTGAACACCACAAAGAAACCGCTGTCTATTTTTAGCGTTCCAAAATCAGCAACGTTCCATGTAATTGTATCGCCATGCACACTTGCAGGCGTTAGTCCGCCCGCAGTAATGCCCTGGTAATGTACCGGCCCGGTAACTATCATCTGCACCTGCCCGCTTATACCTGCTGCACAATGTTGGCCGTTTACCTGCGACATATCTCCGGCTATAGGATGGATGATAACTTTTTGTCCTGGCGCAGGCATGTTGATATATTTAATGCTTACAACGCCTACATCAAAAGTGTTGGTTAAAGTAAAATTCCTGATGGCCTGGCATCCAAAGTTCTCTGTCACTGTTACACTGTAATTACCTGTACTGAGGCCACTGATACTTTTACTATTAGATGTAAAACCATTGCTACCGGTCCAGTGGTAAGTAGCCATACTGCTGTAAGGGGTAAGTGATTGGTAAGAGATGCTTCCGTTATCGGTGCTGCAATAAATATTGTTGTAACCATAGTTTACATTAAGTGCACCTGAACTATCAACCATATAATTACCGGTGGCCGTGCAGCCCAACGCATCGGTAAAATTAAGATGGTATTTCCCACCGGTCAACCTGTTTATACTTACCGAATTTGAAGTAAAACCATAGGGGCCGGTCCACGAAGCTGTCCATGGATAGGTTGCGCCGGCAATACTGGTATTTTCAAGAAAGCCACCAATAGCACTATCACATTTAGTACCCTGGATGCTGTAAGTTAATGTTATAACCGGGCCTGCTTTAACGGTATCGCTGCTGGTGCCGCTGCAACCATAAGCCTCGGTAATGGTAAGGTTATAAATGCCTGCTGCAAGATTTTTCAGAGAACTACTATCGGAAGTAAATCCATTCGGCCCGCTCCAAATATAAACTGGAGAACTGTAAGGTATAAGCGCCGCCTTGCCAATGGCTCCGTTACCGGCACCAGGGCAACTGGTATTGGTAACTATATATTTGGGTGAAATAAAACCTGAACTGGTAATAGTATATGTAGCCTGCGATGAGCACCGATTGCCATCAGTAAGGTTAATAGTATAGTTGCCGGTATTAAGATGATTCAGGTTAAGGCTGTTAGACGAGAACCCGGCAGGGCCTGCCCAAGTGCCAAACCAAGGATAAGCAGCCCCGGATATGCTTGTTAAAGTAATAGCCCCACCCGCATCGCTATCGCAATTAATATTTGTAACGTTAAATTTTAAGGTGATAGAGTCTGCAGCGTTTATGGTATAGCTTTTTGCCGAAGTACATCCATTAGTGCCGCTTACCGTTACTATATAATTACCGGCCTGCAGGTTGGATGGGCCAAGGCTGGTTGAACCATTGCTCCATAAAGCGCTGTAATTATTGCTGGTCCCTCCGGTAGCAGTAATACTTACCGATCCGGTATTACCGTAACACAAAGGCTGGTATACAACCCCGCTTATTACAATAGGCGTTCCTATATTTGAAACGCTGGCACCTGCTGTAGCTGAACATCCATTACTATCTGTTACTACAACCGTATAGTAATGTGCGCCTAACCCTGTGATGGGATTTGTGGTACCTGCATTTGACCAGAAGTAAGTGTAAGGCGCATTGCCCCCGCTGTTAACGGTTGCAGTTACTTTACCAATATGTGCGGTGCAGGTATCAGCGGCTGCCACCGCACTTGCCGACATTGGGCGCATATATGCCGTAAGCGTAAATGTTTTAGCCGCTGAACAGCCGTAAACATCTGTTACTGTAACTATGTATGAACCATGTGCCAACCCCTGAATAGTTGATGATGAACTACCGCCAGACCAATTGTAAGAATACGACGGCATGCCACCGGAAGGTGATATTGAAACAGAGCCGTTAGATGCAGTACAAATTGGAGAAGTAGTAATGCCGGTAACATTAATAGTTTCATTAAAATTGGTAACATTTGCGCTGGCAGAAACTGAGCATCCGTTACTGTCTGTTAACAGTATCGTATAGCCACCTGCGGTTAAGCCCGTGGCAGTTGCAGTGCGCGCATCGTTTGACCACACATAAGTAAAAGGAGCGTTGCCATTACCTGAAATGCTAAGTGTAGCCTTTCCCCTGCCACCATTACAGGTATCACTGTACCCGGAAGCAGTTAATATAATTGAACGGGTAGAGGCGGTAAGGCTAAAGCTGCGAAATGCCGTACACCCTGCTGCATCAGAAATTGTTAATGTATACGAACCCGCCACCAGGCCGGTAACGGTTGCTGTGCTTGCCCCATTTGACCAGAAATACGAGTAGGGAGCTGTTCCGTTTGATGGACTTATGGTAATTGAACCATTGGCAGCAGCACAAACCGGGTAACTATAACTTGCATTAGTGCCTATCTTACAAGAACCCCCTTTAACTGTTGAAGTATGGAATAAAACAAGCAAAAAAATACTTATAAATGTAACTACTCTCATGCGCATGCTTTTTAATTGTAACAGCAAATAATTAATATTTACAGACGGGGGGATCTGGTTGCGCGCAGTATATTGGGGGAAGCTATAATGTGCTTTTTAAGTCAATACAGTAGTTGGAATTTTTCTCAACTACGGCATTTTTAAACCGGGGGATAGTGATTTAATACGCACTAGACCGGACATGGTTGTGAAATAAAATAGAGCATGTTAAAGGGCGCAATTCCAATTAAAAATATAACATGTTTAAAATCAATTAATTACGCTTAAAATTACGAAAAGTGTATTTGTAACATAAATTGAAAAACATGATTTATACATGCAGCAGTTTGTAAGGAATTTGACTGCTTAACGAGGCTGGACAAATTTCTCAATCAAATGTCCTTATTTAGGCCCTCAAGTCTTATCAAAAAGTGCCACATGCTTAATAATCACCTCACTATTCATATAACACTTATTCGGGGACGGAAGGGGCTACTGATTAGCGTAAACTGAAACCGGAACTGCGTGTAGCCAGTTAAAAATATCTTCTGCTTTGCCTGATTTGATAGAGATTAACCTGGATTTCAACTTGTTTGAAATTTCGCGGCCTTCAACCGGAGGTAATTCGTAGTTCTCGCCTTTGTAATGAAACTCGCCGATGTGCGATACTACGGCTGCGGTGCCGGTGCCAAACATATCTTCCAGCTTACCTTCGTGGTAGGCGTGTATTACTTCGTCAATTGAAATATCACGTTCCTGTATTACATAACTAGAGTAGGATTCAGAACCAAACTTGGTAAGGTCCATTAGTTCCTTTCGGTTAAGACGGCCTTCATAGCCGGTAGAGTGAATCAGTTCATGAAAGAGCGTTGCGTAATATCCCTGGCTTGATTCAAACATTTGCATTTTGGGCATGTTGATGAAATCGGCATGAGGATGATAGTATGCCTCATTCTCGTTGTGGACGATCTTGGGCCGGTTGGGCATACTGGCTACAATACCTTCGCATTTTTCAATCGGGTTATTGGGTTTGGTTTCAAGGTGTGCCGCCCGAGTCGGTAACCCAGTGCACTGGGATGAATTAAACACAAAGTAGTAGCGAAGTAATGGACGTTTTCTTCCCTTCACTTCTTGCATTCGTTTGTTCGAATCTTCATCAATCCAAACCCAGAGAACAACTAAGTTGGCTTTTTCTCCTTTCTTAACACGGCCTCCCAAATCTTGCACCTGTTTGAAGGTCAGGTATTCGTTTTCGGGAAAGCCAAGCGCATTAAGAAGCAACATGTTCATGCCGCGATACGGGCGCTGAGTAATTAAATTTCGCGGCGGGCCTAAATCTATCCATGGCTGTTTCCAAGGAATAATACCTTATGTCCAGGAAAAGGTTGTACCGGCAACATTCGTAGTTGGTGTAACGGATACAGTTGTATCCCCGTTACAAATAGTTTGTGTTGATGGTAATATAACATCAGGCAAAGGATAGACCGTTATAATATAGGTTGCAGCAGGGCCAGAGCAATTATTAGCTGTAGGAGTTACGGTGATGATTATTGTTCCTGCGGTATCGGCAGGGTTTGTGGGTACGAATGTTGGTATCGTTGCCGAAGTTCCAGTAGAGGTAAAACCGGTGATAGCATTAGGGGAATTAGCGGTCCAACTAAATGTAGCGCCGGATACTTGCGAAGTAAAGTTAATCTGTTGAGTAGAACTGCCGCTGCATACAGTTTGCGAGAGTGGTGCATTGGTCACCATCGGAATAGGGTTTACCACAACAGAATAATTGAACGCCTGTGTAGTACAGCCCACGTAAGTAGCTGTGGCTGCGTAAATAACGGTGATGGGCGCGTTGGTTGTATTAGTAAGAGTTTGCACGGGAATAATGGTGGTACCTGAAAGTGCCACTCCTCCAACACCGTTGGGTTGAGATGTCCATGCAATGGTTGCCCCTGATGTCGCGCTTGACAGCGTGACAAGCTGCGTACTTTGTCCGGAACAAATAGTTTGCGGGCTGGGAGAAAAATTAATCGTTACACCGGGGTTAACTACTATGCTCACCGTAATGACAGAGCCGGTACAACCATTTGCACTCGGCGTTATGGAGTACGTTACTGTTTGTCTTGTGGAACTCGTACTTGTGAGTGTTTGTTGAATTGAACTACCGGTTCCATTCGATGCTCCTGTAATGGATGGTGGGGCATTTACTGTCCAGTTGAAGGATGTTCCGTTTACTGTCGATGAGAGTTGAATATTAATAATGTCTCCAGAGCAAATTGTATCAACAGTAGGGGTCGCAGTTGCTTGCGGGATTGGATTGACTATAATAGTGAAGGACTGTATTGGGCCGATGCACGTATTAGCTGTTGGCGTAATGGAATATGTAACGGTTCCTGCTGTTGTGCTGCCATTAGTTAGAGTTTGAACAGGAATATTGTTTGTCCCATTTGGCGTATTCCCTGCAACTGTTCCTGTAACCGATGAACTCCAGCTATAGGTTGTTCCGCTAACAGTTGATGATGGAGTTACAAGTGTGGTGCTTTGACCGCTACAAACGGTTTGTGGAGGTATAGCATTTATATTAGGTAGAGGATTAACAGTTACCACAAAATTTGCCGGGGTTCCCGGACACCCATTGGCCGTCGGGGTTATAGAATAAGTAACCGTTCCTGCCGTAGTACCGCTATTGGTTAAGATTTGACTGGGAATGGTAGTTGTTCCATTGGACGTATTACCGGTAATCGTTCCTGTAATAGATGAGCTCCAGCTATAGGTTGTTCCACTTACAGTTGACGTAGGAGTTACAAGCGTGGTGCTTTGTCCGCTACAAATGGCTTGCGGAGCGATGGAGGCAACAACCGGCACCGGATTTATATTAAAGGCAAAATTACTGGGCGTACCTGCACATCCGTTTGCTGTTGGTATAATAGTATAGTTAATTGTTCCAACAGTAGGATTTGGATTGTTAGGAGTAAATGAAGGAATCGAAGAAGTATTACCTGTAGTAGGGAAACCCGTAATACCATTTGGTGAATTTCCACTCCATGTATAAATAGTGCCTGCCACTGGCGAATTCAAAATACCCGGTGCACTGGCTGAGCCCGCACATACAGTTTGGTTTGCCGGTAGCGTTACAGTTGGAATGGGGTTGACGGTAAAAGAATAAACGGCATTTTGGCTTGTACAACCGGCAAAATTTGCATTAGTGGTGTACGTAGCAATTAGAGGCGAATTGGTGTTATTGATAAGGGTCTGTTGGGGGATTGTGCTTGTTCCTGATGAAGCTACTCCTGTAATTCCGTTCGATTGAGAATTCCACGTAAAAGTTGCGCCTCCGGTGGTACTTGAAAGGGTAACTAATTGTGTTGTTTGGCCAGAACAAATATTTTGGTTTGTGGGGGTGAATTGTATATCCGCACTTGGATTAACATAAACTGTGACTGTAATCGGCGAACCATTACAGTTATTTGCGCTTGGTGTAATGGTATAGATTACCGTTTGTATTGCGGCACTGGTACTTATCAGCGTTTGTTGGATTGGACTCCCGTTTCCGTTAGATGCCCCCGTAATGGATGCAGGAGCATTTACAGTCCAGCTAAATGACGTGCCACTTACAGTTGAAGATAGCTGAATATTAACTGCGTCCCCGGAACAAATTGTATCAACGCTTGGAGTAGCTGTTGCATGTGGGATTGGGTTAACGGTAACTACCAAGGATTGAGTAGGGCCTGCACAAGTATTCGCCGTCGGGGTTATTGTATAGGTAACTGTTCCAGATGTCGTTCCGTTATTGGTTAAAGTTTGAACCGGAATGCTCGTTGTACCATTGGACGTGTTGCCAGTAATAGTTCCTGTAACAGATGAACTCCAGCTATAGGTTGTTCCGGTTACAGTTGATGAAGGAGTTACAAGTGTTGTGCTTTGACCGCTGCATATAGTTTGGGGGGGTATAGCATTTATTGTAGGCAGGGGATTAACCGTTATCACAAAATTTGCCGGATTTCCCAGACACCCATTGACAGTTGGCGTAATAGAATAAGTAACTGTACCTGCGATGGTACCGCTATTGGTTAAAGTTTGAAGCGGAATACTGGTAGTCCCGCTTGGCGTATTCCCTGTAACACTTCCCGTAACAGATGAACTCCAGCTATATGACGTTCCGGCGATATTAGCAGTAGGGGAAATCGCAGTTGTTGTCTGGCCGCTACAGATGGTCTGTGGGGAAATTGATGCAATAACCGGAATCGGATTTACCGTAAATGTATAAGTACTGGGTGTACCAGTGCATCCATTTGCGGTTGGTGTTATACTATAATTAATTGTTCCAACTGCGTTGCCGCCATTGATAGGAATGAAAGAAGGTATAGTAGCGCCGGTCCCATTAGCAGGAAATCCCGTAATACCATTTGGAGAATTTCCGCTCCATGTATAAGTTGTACCTCCTACCTGAGAACTCAAAATAACTGCGGTAGTAGATGAACCGCTACAAATCGTTTGACTGGCTGGCAGTGTTATAACCGGAATAGGGTTGACCGTCACATTGGCTGTCGACACTTCAGCCGCGCATGGACCTACCGGGTCATTAGTGGTTAGTGTTACCGTTGCAGTTCCTGACGTAATGTTTGGTGTGAACGTTGTAGTGAGCGTATTGGTCGGATTAAAGGTTCCCTGTCCGGAACTC
>Ga0182030_10013268_pt1 | contig 16405 bp, 15 predicted proteins | sample 812S3MmetaG_FD_121299 | JGI IMG/M metagenome (GOLD analysis project Ga0182030, IMG submission 121299) | Permafrost microbial communities from Stordalen Mire, Sweden - 812S3M metaG (Illumina Assembly) | ecosystem: Environmental > Terrestrial > Soil > Wetlands > Permafrost | place: Sweden...
GCTGGACCTCCCTCCGGCCATCGGAGAGGAAGTATATCATAGCCATACCGCTAGTCAAGGATTTTTTGATTTTTTCACAGCTTCTCCCGCCCGTGAATGGTCACGGCCAAGATGGCCGTGCCATAACAAATGACGCCACTACGCTCTCGCGTGATAGCCTGCCCTTTGGAATATCGCTTGCATTTCGCAAGTCAAGTTGATAATTTGTTCCAGGTGTCAGGGAAGTCCAAATCAAAACACAGGTCTGAGTGCCCGGTAAACATCTCCCTCGAGAGGTTGGGAGACCGCTGGTCGATGCTGATCATCCGCGATTTGATGGTTCGTGGGTTGCGCACATTTAAGGAGTTTCAGCAGTCGGGTGAAGGGATCTCGACGAACATCCTAGCGGACCGCTTGCGCAAGCTCGAAGCAGCGGGAATCATATCCGCCGAGGAAGAGGCGACGGATGGAAGAAGGGTGAATTACCGGCTGACGGAGAAGGGAATTGACCTGGCACCGGTACTCTTGGATTTGCTGATTTGGGGGGCGCGGCACGAGGAAACAGGTGCCCCTTGCGCCGTCATCGACGAAATGGAGAAGAATCGCGAACACGTCCTGGCGGAAGCCCGGCGGCGGTGGCGGGAACGCGACTCCACTCCGCTGCTGCCCAAATTCGACGGTTTAGACAGGGGTCGCAGACCTTGATAAGGCAGGTCCGCGCTACGCCTGCTTTTGGCCGTTGCGGCGAACCAGCTTTTTAACAGTGTCGATGGGCAAGTTTAGGGCGGAACTGTTCTATAGGTCCGCGGCCTTTCCGCGACCATCGTGGGCGAGCCAATTTAGCCAAAAAAAGGAGAAACCTATGAGCAGTGTACGAGTACTGGTTGGCACACGCAAGGGTGCGTTCATTCTGTCATCGGACGGCAAGCGCGAAGCGTGGGAGGTCAGTGGACCGCATTTTGCGGGCTGGGAGATGTACCACGTCAAAGGCTCGCCCGCCGACCCGAACCGCCTCTATGCATCGCAAACCAGCGGGTGGTTTGGGCAGATCATCCAGCGCTCGAGCGACGGGGGCAAGACGTGGGAGACACCTGGAGGCGAACAGGCGCCCGAGCCGGGCGGTATGCCCGCTGGCCAAAGCAACAAATTCGTATATGACACAACCCTCGAAACCGGCAAACCCCTCACCACTCACCAGTGGTACGACGGCACACAGCACCCGTGGGAGTTCAAGCGCGTCTGGCATCTCGAACCCTCGCTGACCGATCCGGATACCGTTTACGCCGGGGTGGAAGACGCCGCCTTGTTCCGCTCGACGGATGGCGCCCACACGTGGCAGGAACTCTCCGGACTGCGCGGCCACGGCACGGGGCCCAAGTGGCAGCCGGGCGCCGGGGGAATGTGCCTGCACACAATTATTCTGGACCCGAGCGACCCCGGCCGGATCTACATCGCCATCTCGTCCGCGGGGGCTTTTCGTACCGACGACGCGGGCAAGACCTGGAAGCCGATCAACCGTGGACTGAAGTCCCCCTACATCCCCGACCCGAATGCCGAGGTGGGCCACTGCGTTCACCATATCGCCATGCACCCGTCACGTCCGAATGTGCTGTTCATGCAGAAGCACTGGGATGTGATGCGCAGCGACGACGCCGGCGATTCGTGGCAGGAGGTCAGCGGGAACTTGCCCACCGACTTCGGATTCGCGATTGATGTTCATGCGCACGAGCCGGAGACCATTTACGTAGCGCCCATCAAGAGCGACTCGGAGCACTTTCCGCCCGATGGCAAACTGCGTGTGTACCGCAGCCGCACTGGCGGGAACGAATGGGAAGGGCTCACGAAAGGTCTGCCGCAGCGCGACTGCTATGTCAACGTGTTGCGCGACGCGATGGCCGTGGACCAACTCGATTCCTGCGGCGTGTATTTTGGCACCACCGGCGGGCAGGTGTACGCTTCAGCCGACGCCGGAGACAACTGGGCGCCCATCGTCCGCGATCTTCCCGCTGTGCTTTCGGTCGAGGTGCAGACGCTTGCGTGAGCACGTCGTGACCGCTCATGCAAGCTACGACCTGCGGCTTTGCCGCCTGCTGTGCGGAAAGGCTCCGCCTTTCCCGACCTTGCCCTTCGTTTTAGCTTTCCCGGGTGAGGCGCAGCCTGACCGAAAAAGAAAGAGTAAGCCGTGCTCGCTCCGGAAAGGCGGAGCCTTTCCGCACAGCAGGCGGCAAAGCCGCTCGAAGCGCGGGCGTCGCCCGCTAAATTGGACAGTCTCAGTGATGAATCTGCCATGACACAAATGATTCGCGTTGCCCTCCCGTTTCACCTTCGTACCCTTGCGAAGGTGGACGGCGAAGTGACCCTCGACATCGAGGGTGTGGTGACGCAGCGCTCGGTGCTGGACGCGCTCGAGGCCCGCCACCCGGTGCTGTGTGGGACGATGCGCGACCACGTCACGCTGAAGCGCCGGCCGTTCATAAGGTTCTTCGCCTGCGAGGAGGACCTGTCCCACGAGCCGCCGGACGCTCCGCTGCCTGACGCGGTCGCAACGGGAGCCGAGCCTTTTCTGGTCGTAGGAGCCATCGCCGGAGGTTAGCGGCCAGCAAGCAGGGGTAGCGCGGACCAGTTTTCAAGGTCCGCGTCTCGTCCCCGACGGGCAAGGGAAAGCCGCGGACCTACAGAAACAGGTCCGCGCTACTCTTCTCAATGCAAGGAGTGCGCGATGCAACTAAGTCCTTATCTCACTTTCAACGGCCAATGCGAAGCGGCGTTCAAGTTCTATGAGGAGTGTCTTGGCGGAAAAATCGAGGCAATGTTCACCTATGTGGGTACGCCCGCGGAAGAACATGTGCCACCTGAATGGCGCCACAAAATCCTTCACGGCCGCCTGATTGTGGGCGATCGGGTATTGATGGGGTGTGATGCCCCGCCTGAGCGCTATAAGGAACCGGAAGGCTTTTCCGTGTCACTCGAAATCAAGGACCCGGCAGATGCGGAGCGCATATTTAACGCGTTGGCAGAAAACGGCAGGGTGCAGATGCCTTTGCAGAAAACCTTCTGGTCCGCCCGCTTTGGCATGGCAGTCGATCGCTTCGGTATACCGTGGATGATTAACTGCGAGCAGTCTGCCTAACCCTCGGTTCCAGGGAACGCCTGCAAGCTCGCTTGGCCTGACCCCAATCGTCTTAACCGCCGCACGGAAGCCGAATACATCTGGCATGGGGCATGCTCATGAATACCTTCCAAAAAAGATACTCAACCTGTCGATCTTGCCGCGCTTCATTCGACGTACCAGTAGAGCCGGGGTTCAGGGGGTTGCGACCGTCTGGAAGCCGGGCTCCAGACCCAAAACGAAAAGGAGAAAATACGATATAATTCTTTTGTATGTTTAAGCCCAACAAGCCGGAGGGGACTCCCCCCAGCCAAGAGGATATGGCCGAGATGGGGAAGATGAGCGAGGAGTGGATGAAGTCCGGAGTGCTGCTCGCCACCGAGGGCTGCCTGCCGAGCGCGAAGGGCGCGCGCGTACCGGCGCGGCGGCGGCTCCCATTGCGAAATCACAAGGAGGCATGAAAATGAGATTCATGATGCTGATGATTCCCCAGGGGTATGAAAAGGCAGCGCCGGGCGCCATGCCTGACCCCAAGGCCGTTGCGGCAATGATGAAGTACAACGAATCCCTTCAGAAAGCCGGCGTGCTGCTGGCGCTCGATGGCCTGCACCCGGCCTCGGAGGGCGCGCGCGTTTCGTTCTCCGGTGGGAAGCCCAAGGTGACCGACGGCCCTTTCATCGAGACGAAGGAGGTCCTGGGCGGGTACTGGATGATTCAGGTAAAGTCGAAGGAAGAGGCGATCGAGTGGGCGTCGCGCTGCCCCGCCTCGGACAATGAAGTGATCGAGATTCGCCAAGTGTTTGAGATGTCGGAGTTCCCTGCGGAGGTCAAGGAAGCTGCGGCCGGGTTTCCCGAGCTGCAATCACCGCACGGGAGGCCAAGCGGGTCGTGACGCGCCGGTGGTGGCATGCCTCGATCCTGCGCGAAGGGATCGAAGATGGTGTGATAGGTAGGTGTGACGGCTTCCAATACCCATCGCGCGATTGACGCAGCCTAGAGGATCGAGTCGCCGAGCCTCATTGCTGGCCTCACGCCCGACCTTCTCGCCAAGCTCGGCCGCTTCGAGGAAGCGCGAGCAGAGTTCGAGCGCGCGGCATCGCTCACGCGCAACGCCCGCGAGGGCGAACTGCTCCTCGACCGCGCCCGAGCTTGCACGGGTGGCGTACGCTAGGCGGCGGCCCAGGTTGCACAAGCGGTCCCACCCTCCTATACTGCAAGGTCTTCGGGGAACGTCGGGTTGTACGAATTCACGCCCGGTTTACCAAAGTGTATCCCCCGATCCTGCACAGAAGGGTGTTCATATGATGAAGTCATCCCGTCGCAATTTTCTCTTGACCGCCGTCGCCGCGCCCTTGGCCGCGCGCCTCGACCCGAGGGGACAGGGCCGTTTTGAGGTCCTGGCGGCCGTGCTGCCCGCGGGGCAAATGCAATTTGAGAATCCGCAGATTATTCGCTACGACGCGAAGTGTTTCACCATCAATGGCAAGGATACGCTGGTGGTGAGCGGCGCGTTTCATTACCCCCGCTGCCCCAAGGCGCTATGGCGCGATCGCTTGCAGAAGTTCAAAGTGGCGGGATTCAATACCATCGAAACCTACGCCTTCTGGAATTATCACGAGCCACAGGAAGGCAAGGTGGACCTTGCGGAGTTTGAGGAATTCGTCAAACTCGTTCACGAGATGGGTTTCATGATGATTGCCCGTCCGGGCCCCTATATCTGCGCGGAATGGGAACGCGGAGGATTTCCTTCCTGGGTCGCGGCCAAGCGGTTTTCCCTCCGCACTCCCAATCCCGTGAGCCTTCAGACCTCGCAGCACTGGTACTCGGAAGTTCTCCCTATCATCCAGCAGCACCAGGTGACGTTGGGCGGCCCCATCATCATGGTGCAGGTGGAAAATGAGTACGACTACAGCGTTCCCATGCCCGATGACGCCAAGCGCGAGTACGTTCGCGCCCTGGCCAAGATGGCGTGGAACGCCGGCATCAACGTGCCCGTTATCACCTGTTGGACCAGGCAAGCGCGTGAGAATAGCGACCCGGACATGGCGCGGATCATGGACACGTGCAATTTTTATCCGCGCTGGAAAATCACGGCGGAACTTGCCCCGGCGCTGGAGAAATTGCGCCGCGAAGAGCCCGCCTCACCCTTGGCGATCTCGGAACTCCAAGGCGGATGGTTCAGCGAATTCGGCGGCCTGCTTTCGGTGAATCAGGATGGCGTGGATGCCGCGCAGGTCAATTTGCTCACCAAGACCGCGCTGGAGTTGGGGGTTACGTCCTTTAGCTATTACATGGGCTTCGGCGGCACCAACTTCGATTGGGCCGCGAAGAAGCTGACCACCACTTATGACTATGCCGCGCCGATTCGTGAACCCGGCGGGCTTTGGGACAAGTACTACGCCGTCCGCGGCATTGGCCAGTCTTTGCGTGTGCTGGGCAGTGTCCTGACGCGCGCTGTGGCCCTTCCGGGCATGCAATCTACCAATCCCAACGTCAGTGTGAGTGAACGCACCAACGGCCCGAGCGCGGTATTATTTGTCCGCGAAAATGCCAACGCCCTTCAACGCTTCAAGATGACTTTCACGGATACCCACAGCCCGAGCAAGCGCTGGATCTCCGCTCCCCGGCAGGACGAATTGGAACTTGCGCCGCGCGAAATGAAGATGCTGCCGGTGCAAATTCCAATCAGCGGGGGGAGGCTGTGCTATTCGACGGGGGAATTGTTGGCCCACGGCGTCAACCTGGACCGGGACTTCCTGATCTTGTACGACGTGCCGGGGCGGACCTTGGAGATGGGCCTCGCCACCGTAGACGAACCGAAGGTGGAAGGCGATACGGCCTACCGGTATTGGGATTCGGAATATGAAACCTCGGTTCTGGCGGTTCAGGTCGGGACCACGGAAAAAATGCTGGTGTATGGTGAACACCTTCAGATCTTCGTCGTGCCGCGCGACAAAGCTCTGCACACCTTCCTCTGGGAGTTTCCTCCCAAAATTGTACCCGGCTCCGAGGAAACCAAAACGGTGGTGGCCCCGATCCTGACTGATGCCTATGCCCTGGTGGGGTCGGGCACGCAAAAGAGCCGCGCCTGGGTGGATCTGGAGTTCCTCCCCGGGCAGCACGATGTTGCCGTAATGCTCCCGCCGCTCCCGGTGAAGTGCCGGCTCGATGACCTCCTGACTGACTTCCAATACGACCGGCCCTTGCACCTCGCGCGCGTCCGTGTGACCACGCCGGCCATGCCCTTCGCGCCCATCAACCTGAGCGCGGGCGACGCTTGGATGGAAAAGTTTGAACCTGGTGCCGGCGAATGGCTGACCGGCCCCCTGCACGCACTCGAGGATTTGGGGCCGGTGCCTTATGGTTACGTCAAGTATCGCACTCCGTTTACCTTCAACGGCGAGCCCAAGATGTTCATCTCCACGCGGGCCGACGATGCGAAGAAAGTTTTCGTCAACGGCAAGTTCGTGGCGGAGGCCTCCAATAAGGAGAAGTTGATTGATTTCCCCTTGGCGAAATACGCTCAGCCCGGCGCCAACTTGGTGGAAATCTCCTATGAACTCTTCGGCGCCCCGAACTTTGGCGAGAACTTGGGCGAGTTGAAAGGGCTCGAATCGGCCGGCATCGGCGCTGATTTCGCATCGGCCAAAGGTTTGGAGAGTTGGCAAATCCAGCGCATTGCCGCACTGATGCGAGGGCGTGAAATTAACCCGGAAGCGGGCGTTTGGACGCCGGCGTCGTTCCTCGGCGGCGGGGAAAACCTACCCCTGGTCCCGGCCTTCACTTGGTGCCGCGCTAAATTCACGCTCCCCCCGCCCGACGAGGCTTGGAAAACACCTTGGAAGCTCACCTTCAATGCCGACTGCGACGCACTTATTTTTCTCAATGGAAAATTCGTCGGGCGCTACGCAATTATCGGCCCGCAAAAGGATTTTTACTTTCCCGAACCGTATCTCACCCCCGGCGGCGAAAACACCCTGACGTTTCTCCTGGCATATACCGACCAGACGCAACACTTGCGCAAATTACAAGTTGCGCCTTACCCGGAGTTCTCCGTCCGCCGGACGCGTATTGAGTTTGAGTGGTGACCAGCGGAAGGGCAGCGCTTTGCAGGCTGCGGGAAAAATGCGTTGGCGCTGTCATTATCAATGGCACCCGTTTATACCCTTGTCAGCACCACCGCGGCGCTCGGCGCGCCACCCCTCCTCATCTGAGGAGGGGTGCATTTTAACCAACTCCCATCCTGATTCAGGAGGGGTGGCGCCTTGGGCGCCGGGGTGGTTGTCCGCGATGGGGTATCCTTCCGCAGCCTCTTTACCCCAGCCCTTCCACCAACCGCCTCATAGCGTCCCAGCGTGATGAGGAAAACGCATCAGTCAGCCTTCAGTTGCGAAGTGCAGTTGGGGCAACGAATGGCCGCGAGAGGAATTTGCGAACAGCAGTACGCGCATGGCTTCAGCGCCGGGCCGGCGGGGACCGGCGCAGGCCCGCGCAGCTTATTCACCTGCCGCACCAGCAGGAACATGGCAAACGCCACAATCACAAAATTGATGACGGTGTTCAAGAAGAGGCCGTAATTGAGCGTTGCAGCTCCCGCCGCTTTGGCGGTGGCTACGGTCTCAAAGTGCCGGCTGGTAAGGTTGAGGAAGAGATTGGAAAAGTCTACCCGCCCCAACACGACGCCGATGGGCGGCATCAGAACGTCGTTGACCAGCGAGGTCACAATCCCGCCAAATGACGCACCCAGGACAATTCCCACCGCCATGTCGAGCACGTTGCCGCGCACGGCAAATTCTTTAAATTCCTTCAGCATGCTTGCTCCTTTTGCCTATCGACTAAAAAATATGTGCCAACCAGTGTCGCTGCGATCTTACATCGTCCCTGTTTCCGGTGGAAACAGCGGACTTTTGGCGATGCGAAATAAGACCTGTCCGATGGCGCTTGCCTTCTCACGTCTTGCGTACCGCCTGCTTTCTGCGCGTGGATAGCGCCGGCTTCCAGCCGGCATTGAGCCGCCAAGATGGCAGGTCGCAGGGAAGCCTGTTATGAGAATGCTCCCCTCCTCAGTTGAGGAGGGGGTAGGGGGTGGTGCTGATTGCGACTTGATATTTTTGGCCGCAGGAGATGACCACCCCGGCGCTCGGCGCGCCACCCCTCCTGAATCAGGAGGGGAGTTATTTTCATCATGCGTGGCGAGTAAAGACTCAGGCGCATCTGTGCGGTTGGACAGGTGGATGAGTGAAGTAAGTCGTTCCCCAAATTAGGACAGCACCGGCGCGCAGTTTCGCTTGCCATTTGGCCTGCTTCATTGCAAAGTGAATAGGATTCTCCATTCGCTATGGGATCGTAACGATGAGCCCTTCACCTCGAATTCGTTTCGCCAAGCCCGGACGCCAGGCGCGTTCCCTGGGCTTAGGAGTGATCGGATTGGGGACCGTCGGCACGGGTACGCTGAAGGTTCTGGCCGAGCACCAGGGCGAAATCCAGCGGCGGCTCGGATGCGATCTCCAACTCAAGGTTGTCTGTTCCCGCAGCGTGCATCAGCGGGATCTCTCCTGGCTGCACCAGCCCGTCAAGATCACTTCCGACTGGAAAGAGGTTATCCGAGATCCGGAAGTCAACATCGTCGTCGAGTTGGTGGGGGTTCTGTCCACCGCCCGCGCCGTCGCCTTTGCGGCGCTCGATGCGGGGAAGCATCTGGTGACGGCCAACAAACAGCTTGTGGCGGAATACGGGGTGGAGTTAGTTGAGCGCAGCCGCGCCCACAACGTGGGCTTGGGGATTGAAGCTTGTGTCGCCGGCGGAACGCCGGTGCTGCACGCAGTCCGTGAAGGGCTGGCCGGCGAAAACTTTAGCGCGGTTTATGGCATCCTGAACGGCACCACCAACTACATCTTGACCGAGATGGAGGGGCGCGGATGTTCATTCGCCGAAGCCCTGGCCGAGGCCCAGGAAAAGGGATACGCCGAGCCTGACCCCACCTTCGACGTCGAAGGATTCGATGCGAGCTTTAAGATCGCCATCCTGGCGATGATGTGTTTTGGCCAGGCGGTGCGGGTTCGCGACATCCCCGTGGAAGGTATCACACGGATCGAACAAGTGGATTTTGCCTACGCGCATCGGCTGAATCACACTTTGCGCCTGATCGCAGGGGCCCGGCGCCGCGCCGGCAATCGCCTGGAGATATTCGTCCGCCCCATGATGATCTCCACCTCCTCGCGCCTCGCCGGCGTAATGGGCGCCACCAATGGCGTCATGCTGGTGGGCAACAAAGGCGGGAATACCAGCATTACCGGGCGCGGCGCGGGGGGTGAACCTACGGGCGTTGCGGTGCTTTCCGACGTCGTCCAAATCGCGCGCTCGATTGCCGCGGGCAGCTCTTGCTCCACCCCCTTTGGATACGAGGACTGGCACCCTTCCCGCATTGCCACACCCGATGACAACGTTGTCGCCACTTATCTGCGGCTCGTGGTGCATGACCGGCCGGGCATCCTGGGGCGCGTCTGCGCCATCCTGGGCCGCCACCGCATCAACATTGACTCGGTTCTGCAAGAGCCTGACTGCGAGAAGCAGCGCCTGCCCTTTGTCATGACCCTCGAGCCCACGCAGGAAAAGCACGTTACCCGCGCCCTGAAAGAAATCGCCCGCCTGCCTTTCCTGGCCGAGCGCCCGCTTCTTCTTCCCTTTGTAGATTTGCCTTGAGCAAATCGAGCCGGCATCGTCCCGAGGCCCCCCAAGGCAGAAGATAATGGGCCGTTCTTCCCACATCTCTCCACATCTCTGCTGCGCCTCCGCGTCTCAGCGGTGAGAAAGCTCTCTGGGAATGGCATCTCGCCACCATCACAACTAAATGAGGGCTGACCGGCAAGCGTCCCGCGCGCCTTCCTGCGCAACGAATTTCGTTTACAATACCCCCGGCAAGGTGCCAGGGCTATCCGCTCCGTGCTTTGGTCGCGGGGATTCGGCGGGGTCAGCAGGGAGGTTGAAATGCAGTTGGAAAAGGGGACACTCGATATTCTACCGGCGGCGCTCCGGGTATTGGAGGAGGGGTTTGCCTCACTTTCTGCCATCGACGCGCAGGCGCCAGGCCAGGAGCGCATGTCCGAGGTGATGAAGCAGGTCGCGGTTCGCCTGCGGGACAATTATCCGTACTTTCATCCTCTATACGCCGGCCAGATGCTGAAACCACCTCATCCGATTGCCCGCGCTGCCTATGCTCTGGCCACTTGGATCAATCCTAACAATCACGCGCTGGACGGCGGCCGCGCCAGTTCGGCAATGGAGAAGGAGGCCGTGGCGGAGATCGCCGCCATGTTCAGTTGGCAATCCCACCTGGGGCACCTCTCTAGCGGCGGCACCATGGCGAACCTTGAGGCGCTCTGGGTGGCGGGGCAACTTCATCCGGGAAAGAAGATTGCCGCCTCCACGCAGGCCCACTATACCCACCACCGCATCAGCAGCGTGTTGGGATTGCCGTTCGCGGAATTGCCTTGCGATCTTCGGGGAAGGATGGACACTCGGGCTCTGGCAGCGCGGCTGGCGGAGGGAGACATTGGCTGCGTCGTGGCCACCCTTGGAACTACGGGGACGGGCTCCGTCGATCCCTTGCCGGAGATCCTTCGCCTGCGCGCGCAACACGGCTTCCGATTACACGTCGATGCGGCCTATGGCGGCTACTTCACCCTCGCCGGGAACCTGACGGAGGAAACCCGCGCCGCATACGATCAGATCGGCCAAGCCGACTCGATTGTGGTTGATCCCCACAAGCACGGCCTGCAACCTTACGGGTGCGGGTGCGTGCTGTTTCACGATCCGAGTGTGGGCGCGCTCTACAAGCATGATTCCCCCTACACTTATTTCACCTCATCGGAATTACACCTGGGTGAAATCAGCTTGGAGTGCTCGCGGCCAGGGGCGTCGGCTGTGGCGCTGTGGGCCACCCAAAAATTGCTGCCCCTGGTGCGCGGGGGCGAGTTCGCCGCCGGCCTCGAGGCCTGCCGGGAAGCCGCGGTCAGCTTCGCCGGGAGCCTCGCGGCCGATTCGCGATGGCTGGTGCCGTTTCCACCTGAACTGGACATTGTGGTCTGGGCGCCTCGCGCCAAAACCGCGCGCCTCGCATCGGAACGGTCACAACGCATCTTCACTGCGGCTGCGGCCCGTGGCCTGCACCTCGCGCTGGTCCGACTGCCCGTCGCGTATTTCCCCTCGCTCGAAAAGCCGCAGGGCGGAACCTCGGGCCCTGCGCTACCCCCGGAGGATACTTCGGATCAAGAGACGGTGCTTTGCCTACGTTCGGTCCTGATGAAACCCGAACATCGCGAATGGCTGAACCAGATTCTATCTTTGCTGGATGCGGCATTTCGGGATGCAGCGAAGGAATAGAAATCAGAATGAATGCCCTATCCCAGGGGAGAATGTGCGGACTAGACTTTGTCAAGTAATCCGGCGGCGGTGGCTATTTTCTCGTCAACGTTTAGGGCCTTCTTGCGGGCGAGTTCGTATAGGTCTCGCAGCATCCTAAAGAGATTTTCCTTCTCGGGGTCGTCGTATACGATTGCCTCTTCAGCGCTGACGGAGAACATCTCATCGCCCTCAGAGTCCATCATACTGAGTCGAAAGCCTTCATCTGTTCTTGCCGCTTTGAATGTGTACTGCCCGTCGATCGAGCAGCCAAATCCTCCAAATCTGTTTTTCTCCCAATTCAAGCGGCCTTGCTCCGACTTTTCAAGGAGTTTTCTTACAAAGGGCTCATATGCAACGGTCGCTTGCATAACTACCTCCCTCATGACCGCTCTCGATGTGACCCGCCATCCTTCCAGCTTCTCCACTCAATATCCTAAGGGCTTTGTGACAGAAATTCAACAACCTCTCACGCTCGGCGGGAGTCAGACACCCCCCGCAGAGCGGGTGGCTTGATGAGTAGGGCCGCCTCGAAGGCGGTTCCTCATAGTGTTCGCTTTGCCTTCGTGCCCGCTGCCGTCGCAACCCCGAAGGGGTTAACCTTGAGTAGCCGTGGGCAAGGGCACGCCTTTTGTGCCCGCCGCCCACGGATCGCGTCCCTGCCCGATTTTACCGACCCTGACGGGATCGAACGGTTCGGCCGCGCGCGAATTGGGTGTAGGGGCGGTTCGCGAACCGCCCCTACTTCCATTATCCCGATCCGTAGGTTTCACCTACGGCTACTCACGGTGTTCACCTTGCGGGGAACTGGGCAACAGTCAAACCTCTGCGAGTCGCACTGGTCAGACCAGTGGCTTCTGCTGGCAACCATTTCTTGCCTGCTATAATGTTTCGGTTTGCATCTCCCATGTTGCAAAAAGGCCTCATGTTCAAAACCATCGAATGGACCGAGCAAGGCGTGCGCATGATCGACCAGACGCGCTTGCCGGGGGAAGAGATTTATCGCACCTACACGGACTATCGCGAGGTGGCGGAAGCGATTCGCTCCATGGTGATTCGCGGCGCGCCGGCAATTGGCGTGGCGGCGGCAATGGGCATTGCCGTGGGCATCAAGAATTCAGCGGCGAAGAATCCCTCGGAGTTGCGGGCTGACTTCGAAGTCATTGCTGAGACCCTTGCCAAGACGCGGCCCACGGCGGTCAATCTGTTCTGGGCCATCAAACGCATGCGCGCCGTCTTTGACAATTCCCTGTCGTGCCACCACACGGATGCGCAGGTCGTCACCATGGTGCGCGTGGGCCTGGAGGAAGAGGCCAAACGAATCCTGGCGGAAGACATCGCCATCAACGAAGCCATGGGCCGTCACGGCGCGGACCTGATGCCAGATGCGGGAACCATCCTTACACACTGCAACGCCGGGGCGCTGGCGACGGGCGGCTATGGCACGGCGCTGGGTGTGATTCGCGCCGCGATTGGGGCGGGGAAGAAGCTGAGAGTTTTTGCCGATGAGACGCGGCCCTTCCTGCAAGGCGCTCGCCTGACCGCCTGGGAACTGGCCAAGGACCAGATTCCGGTCACCATCATCACCGACAGCATGGCGGGGCACTTCATGAAGCAGGGAGAGATTCGCGCGGTGATTGTGGGCGCCGACCGCATTGCCTCCAACGGCGACACCGCGAACAAGATCGGCACCTACTCCGTAGCCGTGTTGGCGCACGAGAACGGCATTCCCTTTTACGTGGCCGCGCCGCTTTCGACCATCGACATGAGCCTGGCTTCGGGCGAACAGATTCCCATCGAGGAGCGCTCCTCGGCGGAAGTCACCCATCTTGCCGGCGTGGCCATAGCGCCCACCGATGTTCCGGCACGGCATCCGGCGTTCGACGTTACCCCGCAGCGCTACATAACCGCCATCATCACTGAGCGCGGCGTGGCGCGCGAGCCCTATACCGAAAGCCTACGCGCGTTGTTCGCTAAGTGATTTTTCCGGGTCGAGCACGGGACCGTCTGGGGAGCCCTCGACAATCTTTCGCAGCATGCCGGGGATTTCGTAGACCGCCCGGTTGTGGATGGTGGCGGCCTGGGCGCGGAAGCGCGCCAGATTTCCACGTTCGAGCAACTCCTTGACCGCCGCGGAAATCTGATGCGGCCCTCGTATCACCAGCCCCAGATGCTTTTCCAGAACCCACTCGGCGTTATAGCGTTCCTGGGGCAGCGTCCAGGCGTTGCGCTCGACGATAACGGGCAGGCGCATGGCGACCGCTTCGCTGACGCTTCCGGGCCCGGGCTTGCCGATAAAAAAATCGGAGAGGAGCATGTAGAAGGGGATTTGGGTGGTAAAGCCTTCCACGAAACTCCGTAGGCGGCTGCGGCGCCCGCGCAGGGCCTCCGCCAGCTTTTGGTTGCGTCCACAAATGAAAATGAGCTGAAGATTGTGAGGGCCTTCGGCATCCAGACGCTCGGCGATCTCAATCATGGCGTCGGAACCCTGCCCGCCAAACAGTACCAGCCCCGTGGGCAGGTCGGGATCAAGTGCGCGCTGTGTGCGCTCCGCGCGCCGGTCGCAGAAGGTAGGCTGATAAAAGCGCGGGTGCAGGATCATGCCCGAGGCTTGAAGAATCCGGCCGTTGCCAATGCCCAGGGCGCGCGCCTGCGCCACTGCCCGGTCCGAACCGCAGATGATGTACTGCCCATGGGGCTCCATCCAGAAATGGGGTGGATAATCGGCGATGTCGGTTAGGATGGTGACAAAGCGCGTGGCGGGCCGCGCCTGGCGCAGACTCTGATCGAGGGCGCGATTGAAATGGGGAACGACTGAGACCACCAGATCCGCCTGGCTGGAACGCCAGAAATCATCGAGCAATCGCACCGTCTGACCGTGCAGCCGGCGGATGAGAAACTGCATCACGCGCACGGTCTGCGGGGTGCCGAGCGTCCAGCCCTTCTTCAGCATCAGGTTGTAGAGATCCTGCATGCGCAGGCCGATCAGCTTGCGTACCAGGTCAATGGGGTCAAGCAGTTCCTGTAGGTTCACCAGCCGGATATTCCATCCGCCCAGTTCTTCCATTACCAGGCGGAGAGCCTCGGCTGCGGCGCGGTGGCCGCCGCCTGCATCGAAGAAGATAAGGTCGGCGTTGATCATGTTTATACCTTTTCATAGTTCATCTATCCTGTAAATAGGCATTAGACTCTCTTCATAGATAATTCACTTTCCATATACATTGCCGTAACATGGCCGTTCTAAGCTGTAACGTGCGATGTGATCTTCATGTCCATACGATCCACTCCGGCATGTGCACTCTGCCGCTGCTGAGGACCATCTGTCGTGAGTGCTACAGCGAGCCGGAAGCGGCTTATCAGACGCTGCGCCGCGGGGGGATGGACTTGGTCACGGTTTCCGATCACGATTCCATCGACGCCGCGGAGGCGCTCCGCCGCCACGCGGATTTCTTCGTAAGCGAAGAAGTGACTTGCCGGATGCCGAGCGGCAACGAGCTGCACATTGGGGTGTACGACCTCACGGAGGGGCAGCACGTGGAAATCCAACGGCGCCGGAATGACCTGCCGCGCCTGGTGGCCTACCTGAATCAACAACAACTCTTTTACGGTGTAAATCACGCCTTCTCGGCCCTGACGGGGCGACGGTCGCGGGAGGACTTTGATTGGTTCGACGGCGCCTTCCCCGCCGTGGAGGTGCGCAATGGGCACGTCCTGGAGCGCGGCAACCGTCTGGCGGAGCGCATGGCGCGGCACTCGGGAAGGGCCATGCTGGGCGGCAGTGACGCGCATACACTAAGCTCGCTGGGGAGTGTTTGCACGCGCGTACCGGGTGTGCGCAACAAGGCGGAGTTTTTTGACGGCCTGCGGCGCGGGCGCGGGCAGGTGGAAGGAAGGTCAGGAAGTTTTTGGCGCTTAACGCGGGACGTGTTGCAGATTTGCGCCGCGCTGATGGAGGAAAGGCCCGCGGCCAGCCTTCTTGCCCCCCTGGTGCTGGCGGTTCCCGTGGTAACGCTGCTCAACTACGTGATGGAAGACCTGTTCGCGCGGCGCTGGGGAAGCCGCTGGGAGCGCGGGCGGGGTTTGGAAAGAAGACCTTCCAGCAGGGGAATGCGGGCTGCCCCTGGCGAGGCGCGGGCATGACGCTCACGGGCCATATGCTCGAATATATCGCCACGCGCGACCATCGCCTGATGCGGCGCGTGCACCGTTGGCGGCCGCCGCGCTGGTTCCGGCTCTGGATGATTTTCGCCACGCGCGGGGGCGACGGCTGGCTCTGGTACGGGCTGAGCGCGCTGGTTATCGTCTTTGGCGGCTCCACGCGGTACGAGGCGGTAACTGCGGCGTGGACGGCCTGCGGCGCCGGGGCCATTCTCTTTCTCGCCTTGAAGAAATTGACCGGGCGGAAGCGCCCGAACGCGCTGGAACCGCATTGCTGGGCCACGCTGCTGCCGCCTGACCAATTTTCGTTTCCCTCCGGCCATACCATAACCGCGTTCGCTTTCACCGTGGCAGTGGGCGGTTTTTGTCCGCATCTATTGGGAGCCCTGCTGTTTTGCGCGCTGAGCGTGGCCACCTCGCGCATTGTGCTGGGAATGCATTTCCTGAGCGATGTCGTGGTGGGCGCGATTTTGGGCGCCGCATTGGGTTATGCGGGGTTTATGATTTTTGCTTAGTTTCCTCGGGCGTCGAAAATTCTCCTGCCTTGAGCACCTCTCCGCTCACCCGACGCTTTTTCGATGCCCGAGGTTTTTCGACCGCATAGGGCGCGGCCTAGCCGGGACTTCTCACCAGGCTTGGACGATGCATGGAAGGGCGGGGCTTCAGCCCCGCCGAAATCGCGGCTCCCGCCCTCTATTCCTCCCGCACCCCGCGCAGCTTGCGGCTGCAAGCTGCGCGGGGTGCGGGGCTTGGAAATAA